>ERZ1034768.540-NODE-540-length-12656-cov-8.719625_pt1 | contig 12656 bp, 10 predicted proteins | sample MGYA00520691_ERZ1034768 | MGnify/ENA primary metagenome ERZ1034768 (study PRJEB33766, sample SAMN09781704) | gut metagenome | biome: gut microbiome | host: Homo sapiens | place: Madagascar | study: EMG produced TPA metagenomics assembly of the PRJNA485056 data set...
CATGCAGAAGGACTGCAAGGGCAAGCAGGTGTGGTTCACCCGCCTGCACGACACCGACAACGGTGCCTTCCTGCGCAAGGAGGACAACATGCTCTGCATGGCCGAGGACGGCGTTGTGACCCCGTTCCTGGCCCAGAAGGACGTGAAGCTGCGCGGCCTGCACAACATCGAGAACCTGCTGGCTGCTGCCGCTGCCGTGTGGGGCGAGGTGCCCGTGGAAGCCATCCAGAAGGTGGGCAGCACCTTCACCGGCGTGGAGCACCGCATCGAGCCGGTGCGCACGCTGGACGGTGTGCTGTACTACAACGACTCCATCGGCACCAGCCCGACGCGTACCATCGCCGGTCTGCGCAGTTTCAACCAGAAGGTCATCCTCATCGCGGGCGGCTACGACAAGCACATCCCCTATGAGCCCCTCGCACCGGAAGTGGTGGCTCATGTGAAGAACCTCGTGCTGATGGGCGCTACCGGCCCCCGCATTGAAAAGGCTGTGCGTGAGGACCCCGGTTTCAACGAAGCCGAACTGCCCATCCAGCACGCTGACAACATGCAGCATGCCGTGGAGCTGGCCCGCGCCTGCGCAAAACCCGGCGACATCATCATCCTGTCCCCGGCCAGCGCGTCCTTTGACCTGTACCCCAACTTTGAGGTGCGCGGCCGCGAGTTCAAGAAGATCGTCAACGAGCTGAAGTGATCGCGCAGGTCAACACGGAAGAACGCCGTGCCCGCTTTGCAAACGCCTGCCGGGGCAAACCGGTGCTGGGGGCAACGCTGCCGCTGGACCTCGCGCTGTTCGGCAAAAGCCAGCCCTGGCGGTTCTACGCCGGGCCCACGCTGGCGCTGGAACTGAGCGGCAGTATGGCATGGCTTGCCGGGCACGCAAACCCCGAAGAACTGGCCAGCTTTCTGGCCTTCTGCGGGTGCGAGAGCGTGATTCTGGACGAAGCGGAATGCCTGCCGCCTGTCGGCTGGCACAAAGCCGAGACGCTGACGGTGTTCGGCCTTGCCCCCGGCAAGACGCTGCCGCTGCCCGCCGCAGAGGAAGCCCGCTGGGCGCAGCTGACCCTTGACCGGGAGCCGCCTGCCATGGCGGTGGCCCGGGCGCTCTACCCGGCGGATACTGCCCGGCAGGAGGATTTTTACTCCGAACTGTGCTCAAAGCGCACCCGCGGCAAAGCCCTTGTATGGGCACTGCAGCAGGGGAGTGAAATGGTCTGCACCGTGGGGGCCTATGCCCTTGCGGATGGGCAGGCCTACATGGCCTGCGGGCAGACGGCCCGGCCTTTGCGCGGCAAAGGCATCGGTGGGCGCCTCATCGTCCGGATGGCAAATGAGCTTGCTACAGAAGGATACCGCCCGGTTTTTCTCTGCAGCCCGGAGCGGGTGCCCTTTTATACCCGGCTGGGATTTGCAAAGCTGGGGGAGTATGCAAAATATAACAATTAAGGAACCACTATAATGTCAATTCTGAACCACTTTTTCGATTATAAACCCGAAGTTCTGGCGCTGGACGAGAAGGCCATGGAGCTGTGCCAGCCGTACTTCCGTCACATGGAAGAAATTCGTGATTTCAACCAGCTCAAAATGCTGAAGGCCTTTGCGGATACCCAGATGTCCTCCACCGATATGCTGGGCACCACCGGCTACGGCCTGTGGGATACCGGCCGCGCCAAGCTGGAGCAGATCTTTGCCGAGGTGATGGGCGCGGAAGACGCCCTCGTGCGCAGCCAGTTCCAGAGCGGCACCCACACGCTGGCCGTGGCCCTGTTCGGTCTGCTGCGGGCAGGGGATACCCTGCTGGCCGCCACCGGCCGCCCCTACGATACGCTGGAAGGCGTGATCGGTCTGGACGGCAAGGGCAAGGGCACCGGCACCCTGATGGATTACGGCGTGAAGTATGACGAAGCACCCCTCAAGGCCGACTTCACCCCGGATTACGACCTCATTGCCAAAAAGGCACCCGGGGCCAAGGTGTGCCACATCCAGCGCAGCCGCGGCTACCTGCAGCGCAATGCCTTTGATCTGGACACCATCAAAAAAATCGCCGACACCGCCCGCGCCGCAAACCCGGAGATTATCATCTTCGTGGACAACTGCTATGGCGAGTTCACCCAGACCAAAGAGCCCTGCCAGGTGGGTGCGGATATCGCAGTGGGCAGTCTCATCAAGAACCCCGGCGGCGGCATTGCCCCCACCGGCGGCTACATCGTGGGCCGCAAGGACCTTGTGGAGCTGTGCGCCTACCGCCTGAATGCTCCGGGTTTGGGCAAGGAGCTTGGCTGCACGCTGGAAACGCCCCGTGATATGTATCTGGGCTTCTACTACGCCCCGGGCGTGGTGTGCGAGGCCATCAAGACTGCCATTTACGCCCAGTGCATGCTGGAACTGCTGGGCAAGAACCCGGTGCCGCGCTACTGCGACGACCACAACGACATCGTGACCTGCTTTGACGCCGGCACCGCCGATGCCCTGATCGGCTTCTGTCAGGGCATTCAGGCGGCCAGCCCGGTGGACAGCTATGCCGCCCCGGAACCTTCCCCGGAGCCGGGCTACACCGATGAAGTGGTCATGGCAAGCGGCAGCTTTACGCAGGGCAGCACCATCGAGCTTTCCTGTGACGGCCCGCTGCGTGAGCCCTACACCTGCTACCTGCAGGGCGGCCTGAACTTCGCCGCCAGCCGTGCAGGCGTGCTGCTGGCCATCCAGAAAGCGTATTTTAAGGATTGAGTCAAGCCGATCAGCTCTCCCCGGTGCGGGAGGGCTTTTTGCGTAAAACAGTAGAAAAGGGGAAAGTATATGCCTGTTTTAAGTGACCGTGTGGGTACGTTTACAGATTCCGTCATCCGCCGCATGACCCGCATCAATAACCAGTACAATTCCATCAACCTTTCGCAGGGTTTTCCGGACTTTGACCCGCCGCAGCAGCTGCTGGATGCGCTGGCAAAGACCGCCTACAACGGCCCCCACCAGTACGCCGTGACCTTCGGCGCGCAGAACTTCCGCGAAGTACTGGCCAAAAAGACCAGCCCTGCCCTGCACCACGAGGTGGATCCCAACACCGAGGTCTGCGTGACCTGCGGCGGCACCGAAGCCATGATGGCAGCCATGATGACCATCTGCAACCCCGGCGACAAGGTGATGATCTTCTCGCCGTTTTACGAGAACTATGGGGCCGACGCCATTCTTTCCGGGGCAGAGCCCATTTATATCCCGCTGGTTCCGCCCACCTATGAGTTTGATATTTCTCTTATCGAGAAAGGCTTTGCCGAGGGTGCCAAGGCACTGATCCTGTGCAACCCCTCCAACCCCTGCGGTAAGGTGTTCCGCCGGGATGAACTGGAAGCCATTGCGGCCCTTGCTATTAAGTATGATGCCTTTGTGGTGACCGATGAAGTGTATGAGCACATCATCTATGCGCCCGCTGAGCACATCTGCATGGCCAGCCTGCCCGGTATGTTCGAGCACACCATCACCTGCAATTCGTTGTCCAAGACCTACTCTATCACCGGCTGGCGTCTGGGCTACCTCATCGGACCCGCCGAGGTCATCGAGGGTGCCCGCAAGGTGCACGACTTCCTCACCGTGGGCGCGGCAGCACCCCTGCAGGAGGCTGCTGTGGCCGGGCTGCAGCTGCCGGAAAGCTACTATAAGGAACTGCAGGCCCTCTACACCGCAAAGCGCGACCACTTCCTGGCCGGGCTGGATCGGGTAGGGCTGAAGCACAACGTCCCGCAGGGCACCTATTTCGTGATGATCGACATCTCGGACTTCCTGGCCCTGCCGCAGTTCAAGGGCTGGACCGACCTCGAGTTCTGCGAGTGGATGATCAAAGAGATCGGCGTAGCTGCCGTGCCGGGTTCCAGCTTCTTCCGGGAGCCGGTGAACCACCTGATCCGGATGCACTTTGCCCGTGGCACCGACGTGCTGGACGAAGCCATCCACCGGCTGGAAAAGCTGGCAGACCTGCTGAAATAAAAGCGGGCTCGCCCTCTCCGTCATTGCTTACGCAATGCCACCTCTCCCAGAGGGAGAGGCAAGAACGTAACGGTTAGGCTTTTGGCTTTTCCCGTGGGAGAGCCGTCGAGCAAAAGCGAGACTGAGAGGGCGAGGACGCTTACAATAAAACATTGTAACAACACAACAGCGCCGCAAGAGATTCTTGTCTCCTGCGGCGCTGTTTCCTTTCCCTTACTTCTCTATACACAAAACTCAGGCCGTTACGCGGCGGGGCATGGCTGCGGGCATCGGCTCCACGAGAGCCGGATGCATCCCTTCGCGGTAATCCAGGTCGCCCTGATCCATGCCGCGCAGCAGGACCTCGGCAGTTGCAATGTTGGTGGCGATGGGCACGCTGTGCATGTCGCACAGGCGGAGCAGGTTCTGCTCGGTGATGCTGGCGGCATCTGCCTTCAGCGGGTCGCGGAAGAACAGCACCAGGTCCACTTCGTCGCAGGCAACGCGGGAGGTGATCTGCTGTACGCCGCCCAGTTTGCCGGAGAGATAGCAGTGCACGGGCAGGCCGGTCGCCTGTGCCAGCATCCGTCCGGTGGTGCCGGTGGCAATGACGGTATTTCTGGACAAAATGGCGCTGTAAGCAGTGCAGAACTGCAGCGCAAGCTCTTTGCGGGAATCGTGTGCAAGAATGGCGATGGTCATAATGCTCTCTCCTTTGTTCTCAGTATAGTGTTGTGAGCGGCGGACGGTTTTATACGATTGAATGAAAAACAGGTGAAATCGTTATCAAAATTTCCAATATAGTTTTACCGCAACGAAATGGGGGTTGTCAAGAGCTTTTTTGGCATTTTTACCGTATAAAACCGGGAAAGTAATACTTTAACTTTGTGATAAATGCAGAATTGTTGGATACAATCCTCCATGCAACAGAGCAAGATTTTATAAAAAAGTGAAAACATGATCCAAAAATTGTTTTTCAGATGAATACAACTTGCACGCGAAAAACAAAAAAGCAGACCGAAGCGGGCTGCATCGGTCTGCAGGAGAAAAAACTTTTCAAAAAATTGTATCAAGAAAGGAACAAATGGACAAATGACGCACGCGCCGGTCAGCGGATCTGTCCGTTGCCGTGGATGACGTACTTGTAGCTGCACAGTTCTTCCAGCCCCATGGGGCCGCGGGCGTGCAGCTTCTGGGTGGAGATGCCCATTTCGCAGCCCAAGCCGAACTCGCCGCCATCGGTGAAACGGGTGGAGCAGTTGACATAGACGGCGGCGCTGTCCACAGCCGCCGTGAACAGGTCGGCGTGGGCAGGCGTCCGGGTCAGGATGGCTTCGCTGTGACCGGTGGAGTGCTCGGCGATGTGGCCAATGGCATCTTCCACGCTGTCCACCACCTTGACGGCCAGGATGTAATCCAGAAACTCGGTGTCGAAGTCCTTCGGCCCGGCCGGGGTGCCGGGGATGAGGGCCGCAGCGCGCGCATCCAGCCGCAGTTCCACCGGGTGCAGGCCCCGGGCCGCGCGGTCCGGGCCGAGACGCTGCGCGAGACGCGGCAAAAACTCCGCCGCGATGGCAGAATGCACCAGACACACTTCCTCGGCGTTGCACACACTGGGGCGGCTGGCCTTGGCGTTCTCGATGATGTCCAGAGCCTTATCCAGATCGGCAGTGTCGTCCACGTACACATGGCAGATGCCGGTGCCGGTCTGGATGCAGGGGACTTTGGCGTTCTCCACACAGGCGCGGATGAGCCCGGCACCGCCGCGGGGGATCAGCAGGTCCACATAGCCCACAGCGGTCATCAAGGCGTTGGCCGAAGCGTGGGTGGTGTCCTCGATCAGGCACACCGCCGTTTCGGGCAGACCGGCCTTGCGCAGGCCCTGCCGCAGAGCGGTGACGATGGCGTGGGCACTGCGCCAGGCTTCCTTGCCGCAGCGTAGGATGCAGGCGTTGCCGCTCTTGATGGCAAGGGCAGCGGCGTCGCTGGTCACGTTGGGGCGGCTCTCGTAGATGATGGCGATCACGCCCATGGGCACGGCGGTCTTTTCGATGACCAGGCCGTTGGGCCGCTCCACCCGGCGCAGCACCTTGCCCACCGGGTCGGGCAGGGCAGCCACTTCCCGGATGCCCTGGGCCATGGCCTCGATGCGCTGTTTGGTCAGGGCCAGCCGATCCAGCATCACATCGCTGATGTGTCCTTTGGCGGCAGCCATATCCTCGGCGTTGGCGGCGAGGATGGCGGCCTGATTCTGTGCCTCGCACAAAGCGTCTGCCATGCCCAGCAGGGCGGTGTTGCGTGCGGCGTTGGAAGCAAGTGCCAGCGCACCTTTGGCGCTGCGGGCGGCTTCCAAAATTTGCTGTGTTGTCATAGGTCAGACCTCCTTATGGCCTGCAAAGCGGGTGCCTGCGGGTTTGCCTGCAGCGATGTCGTACAAAAGCTCCGGGTGTGCGCCGTTGGCGATGACCATGTCTGCGCCGCTGCCGGTCACCATGCGGGCGGCACGCAGTTTGGTGGCCATGCCGCCGGTGCCGAGGGCCGAACCGGCCCCATCGGCCAGCGCCATCACCTCAGGGGTGATCTCCTCCACCAGTGGGATGAGCTTTGCATCCGGGTGGGTGTGAGGATTGGCCGTGTACAGGCCGTCGATGTCGCTCAGCAGCACCAAAAGGTCTGCCTTGGCGCAGCAGGCCACGATGGCGGCCAGCGTGTCGTTGTCGCCGATGGAGGTGATCTCGTCGGTGGCAACGGTGTCGTTCTCGTTGATGATGGGCAAAGCACCCAGTTCCAGCAGGCGGGAAAGGGTGTTCTGGAAGTTCACGCGCCGCTCGGTGTGCTCCACGTCCACGCCGGTGAGCAAGATCTGCGCCACAGTGTGGTTGTAGGCGTTGAACAGCCGGTCGTAGGTGTACATCAGCTCACACTGACCCACAGCGGCACAGGCCTGCTTGGTGGTGGTGTCCTTGGGGCGGGCAGGCAGCGACAGCTTGCCCACGCCCATGCCGATGGCACCGGAGGACACCAGAATGACCTCGTGGCCCTCGTTTTTCAGGTCGCTGAGCACTTTGACCAGCTGTTCGGTGTGGCGGATGTTCAGCCGCCCGGTGGCGTATGCCAGCGTAGAAGTGCCTACTTTCACAACGATGCGCATATTCCGTTAACCCTTTCCCATTTCCTTTGTTTTGTTGTACGATGCGATCACCGCATCCATCACGGCACCCCGCAGGCCGTGCTCCTCCAGCACGCGGACGCCCTGAATGGTGCTGCCGCCGGGGCTGCACACGGCGTCCTTGAGCTCGCCGGGGTGTTTGCCGCTTTCCAGCACCAGCTTTGCGCTGCCCAGCACCATCTGGGCGGCATATTCCTGTGCTTTGGCACGGGGCAGGCCGCAGGCCACGCCGCCGTCGGCCAGTGCCTCAATGAACTGATACACCCATGCCGGGCCGCAGCCGGAAACGCAGCTGGCCGCGTCGATGAGGCTTTCCGGCACGGCGTCCAGACGGCCGGCCGGGGCCATGATCTTCAAAAATTCCTGTTCTTCCTCGGCGGTGACGTTGGCAGAGCAATACTGGATCATGCCTTCGCCCACCGAAGCCGGGGTGTTGGGCATGATGCGGATGACCGGGAAATCCTCACCGGCCATCTCCTGGATGCGGGCGATGGAAAGACCCGCCGCCATGCTGCACAGCACGAAGCGTTTGGGGCGCTCGTCCAGCGTGAACTTGAGCGGCTGGAGCAGCGCTTCCATCATCTGGGGTTTCACGGCCAGAAAGATCAGGTCACAGTCCCCGGCCACTTCGGCGTTGGTGGCTGTTTTGCAGCCCAGCTCTTTGGCAAGGGCCTGTGCCTTGGCAGCAGTGCGGTTTGCCAGAAAGACCTTCTTCGGGTCAACTGCCTTGCACACGGCGCGGGCGATGGCACCGCCCATGTTGCCGCAGCCCAAAAAACCAATGGTATCCATCATAAATCATACCCTCCCTTATGGCAGGCATTTCACGTCTGCTTGCTCCCATTCTAAGCGCATGGAGGGGTAAAATCAAGGGCCTTTGCTGCTTTTTTGCTCAGGCTCGTGGAATTGACGATTCCGGGGCCGGAAGGCGGGGCTTTATTTGGATGAAGTGCCCTTTGAACCGCCTTGAAACGTTATTATGACCATACCGATGCCGTATGGCAAACCACACGAAGGAACCCGATGTTTTGCGATGCAGAGTAGAAAATCTTACAAAGAATTCAAAAAACAGCCCAAAAGGACACTTGAAATACTGTGCACTTTTGCGGTAGAATAGAATACGGACAATCTTCTCACGGGATTCAACCGCACACGGCAGGGAGACACTCTGCCGGGAAAGGATGGTTTTTGTGTCACAGACAACCAAACGGGCACTGGAGGCATCGCTGAAAAAGCTGCTGCTGGAAAAGCCCCTGAACAAGATCACGATCAACGATATCACCGAGGACTGCGGCGTGAACCGCATGACCTTCTACTACCATTTCAAGGATATCTACGACCTGGTGGACTGGATTCTCGTGGAGGATGCCGCGAAGGCGCTGGAAGGCCGCCAGAGCTTTGAGACCTGGACGGAAGCTTTTCTGGACATTTTGCACCAGATCCAGGAGAACAAGGTGCTGGTGCTGAACGTATACCGCTCAGTGGGGCGGGAGCAGGTGGAACAGTACCTTTATAAAATGTTGGACCCGATGCTGAAGGACTTTGCCGACCGCGAGTGCCGCGATATCACCGTGCAGGACGATGACAAGCAGTTCGTGGTGGATTTCTACAAATACGCGCTGGTGGGCGTGGTGCTGGAATGGGTGCGCCGGGACATGAAGACCGACCCGGCGGTGATCGTGGAACGTATGGGGCGGATGCTGCAGGGCGATATGCGCCGGGCGCTGTGCCGTCTGGCCAGCAACAAAATACACATGGTGCAGGAGAACTGAACGAAGGCCTGCGCGGCAAAATTTTATCATAATCTGTGCCGTGATGGGTTTTCCATCACGGTGCTTTTTCTGTTTATGGCAGGTTTGCCTTAAAAATGGTATGATGTCAGCAATAAAAAAGGATTTCCGAACATATCGATTGGAGGAAAAGGATAATGAATACTTCGATTGAGAATCTGACACATAAAATGCAGCGCGCCGCCGTCGGCAAGATGGTGGACGTGGTGCTTTCTCATGCCGATAAAGATCGTCAGAAGACCATGGGCCAGCTGGTGGACGTGGCAAAGCAGTTCTACGGCGGGGCATTCGGCGACGAGACCTACGAGCACGCAAAGCAGACCCTGACGAACCCCGACAGCAAGTGGTCGAAGCTCATCAACTGCGTGCTGGACCAGACCGACCCCAACGTGGCCCGCACCATGGCGCTGAACCTGGGCTATGAGGCCTTCTTCCGCGGCACCAAGATGATCCGCGAGAACCGCGTCAAGTACCAGTGCAACATCCCCTGGCTGATTTTGTTCGACCCCACCAGCGCCTGCAACATGCACTGCGTGGGCTGCTGGGCCGGTGAGTACGGTCACAAGAACAACCTCAGCTTTGATGATATGGACAAGATCATCACCGAAGGCAAGGAGCTGGGCGTGTATCTGTACATGCTGACCGGCGGTGAGCCGCTGGTGCGCAAGGCCGATATCCTCAAGCTGGCCGAGAAGCACAACGATGTGCAGTTTGCCATCTACACCAACTCCACCCTCATCGACGAGCCCTTCTGCAAAGAGGTGGTGCGTCTGGGCAACATCGCCTTTATGCTGTCCATCGAGGGCACCCCGGAGACCAACGACGCCCGCCGCGGCGACGGCCACTATGCCGCCGTCATGCACGCCATGGACCTGCTCAAGGAGCACGGCATCGTGTTCGGTACCTCCATCTGCTACACCCGCGACAACATCGAGGCCGTCACCAACGACGAGTTCATGCGCTTCCTGTGTGAGAAGGGCGCGCACTTCGGCTTCTACTTCCACTACATGCCGGTGGGCAACGATGCGGCGCCGGAGCTGATGCCCACCCCGGAGCAGCGCCAGTACATGATCAAGCGCATCCGCTACCTGCGCTCCTCTGAGTGTGATATCCCGTTCTACCCCATGGACTTCCAGAACGACGGCGAGTTCGTGGGCGGCTGCATTGCCGGCGGCCGCAACTACTTCCACATCAACTCGGCCGGTGACGCAGAGCCCTGCGTGTTCATCCACTACTCCAATGCCAACATCCACGACCAGAGCATTCTGGAGATCCTGCACAGCCCGCTGTTCATGGCTTACCACAACGGCCAGCCCTTCAACAAGAACCACCTGCGTCCCTGCCCGATGCTGGAGAACCCCGAGCTGCTGCAGAAGATGGTGCACGAGACCGGTGCCCACAGCACCGACCTGCAGTCCCCCGAGACGGTGGAGCACCTGTGCGAGAAGTGCAAGAGCTACGCCGCTAACTGGCAGCCCACCGCCGACGAGATCTGGTCCCACACCAAGATCCGCGAGAGCCGCTACGAGAACTATAAGGATTGGAAGCCCTCGCAGCCCATTGAAAAGTAATCAGCAAGGCATCATATAGACAAGGCAAAGGCCCCGCGCTCGAAAGAGTGCGGGGCCTTTGTGCGCCGCGAATGCGATACACAACAGAAAAGCCCCGCGCCTTTTTGGGCACGGGGCAGGGAAGATACGGTTACGGTTTCTCAGCGGGCGGTTCCGGGGCAGCAGGTGCTGCGGCCGGAACATCGTCGTCCGGGTCGCCAAACTTGTCATGATAGGTGCTGAGCAGGTCCAGCTCGTCGTTGCGGCGCAGGCCGTGGATGACCAGCTTTTTGATCACATCGTAGATGACGGCGAACAGCGGCACACCCACGATCATGCCCACAAAGCCCCACAGGCCGCCGAACAGCAGGATGGCGAACAGTACCCAGAAGCTGGAAAGGCCGGTGGTGTTGCCCAGGATCTTGGGGCCGATGATGTTGCCGTCCAATTGCTGCAAAACCAGCACGAACAGCACGAACCACAGCGCCTTGATGGGGTCCTGGATGAGGATGAGCAATGTGGCCGGGATGGCACCGATGAACGGGCCGAAGAAGGGGATGACGTTGGTCACACCAATGATCACCGACACCAGCAGCGCACTGGGGAACTTGAAGATCAGACAGCCGATATAGCACAGCACGCCGATGATGGCGGAATCCATGATCTTGCCGTTGATAAAGCCGCCGAACATCCGGTCAGCGTACTTCACTTCCTCGGTGATCAGCTGCGCCCAGCGGGGGCGGACGATGCTGTGCAGCACCAGCTTGCCCTGCTGCACGAACCGCTTGCGGCTGGCCAGCATATACACCGCCACGATGATGCCGATGATCAGGTTCTTGGCCATCGTCACCACATTCAGCACACCAATGGCTGCGCCGCTCACAATGTTCTGCATGGAGGGCAGCAGGGTGTTCTTGACCCAGCCGTCCAGATTGGTGGTCATGGTATCGTAGGCGGAGTTCAGCAGGCTCGTGATCGTTTCGTTGTTTTCAATAAACTCCACATGGTTTGCCCACTGCACGAACTTTGCAAAGTTGCGCTGCGCAGTGTAGTACAGGGAGGTCACGCTGGTAATGAGCTGCGGCACGATCATCATGACCAGCGCGTAGATCAGCAGCAGACCAAACAGGATGGTGAGTGCTACGGACAGAACGTTGATGAGCCCTTTCATCTTTTCCGGGATGAACCGGCGCAGAAAGCCTTCAATGGTGTTGCACACCGGCTTGAGCAGGTATGCGATGACGGCACCGTAGATGAAGGGCATCAGGATGCTTGTCAGCGTCGAGATAGCGTCGCCGAAGCCGTCAAAGCGGTAGATCAGGAAGAAAAAGATGATGCTCAGGGAGATCGCTCCGAACCCGGCCAGCATCGCGTACAGATAGGGTTTGATGTGCGGTTTTTTGTCCATCATGACAAACTCCATTCCTGCCGCGGGAAGCAGGAATCCCCGCGACACTGATTAAACTTTGTTGCTCCTGCGCCAGATATGCATCTTTTCGGCTTCCTTGATCAGGTCCTCACGGAAGTCGGGATGTGCCACATTGATGAGGGCTTCGGCCTTTTCCCAGGTGGTCAGGCCCTTCAGGTTCACGCAGCCGTACTCGGTGCACAGATAGTGGATGTTGGCACGGGTGTCGGTGACGACGCTGCCATTCTCCAGGGTGGGACGGATGCGGCTCTCCAACTGGCCGGTCTTCTTATTAAAGAAGGTAGAGGACAGGCAGATGAAGCTCTTGCCGCCCTTGGAAAGGTAGGCACCCAGCACGAAGTCCAGCTGGCCGCCTGCACCGGAGATCTGCTTGATGCCGGCAGTCTCGGCGTTCACCTGGCCGAACAGGTCGATGTCCACGGCATTGTTGATGGAGATGAAGTTGTCCAGTGCGGAGATGCTGCGGATATCGTTGGTGTAGTCCACGGGGGCGGACATGCACTCCGGGTTATCGTTCAGATAGTCGTACATCTTCTGGGTGCCGGCACCGAAGGCGTAGACCTGGCGGCCCTTGTCCAGCTGCTTGCGGGCACCGGTGATCTTGCCGGCTTTGGCGATGTCCACGAAGGCGTCCACGTACATCTCGGTGTGCACGCCGAGGTCTTTCAGGTCGCTCTGGGCGATCAGGCTGCCGATGGCGTTGGGCATACCGCCGATGCCCAGCTGCAGGCAGGCACCGTTGGGGATCTGCGGAACGATCAGGT
>ERZ1034768.544-NODE-544-length-12554-cov-5.271062_pt1 | contig 12554 bp, 10 predicted proteins | sample MGYA00520691_ERZ1034768 | MGnify/ENA primary metagenome ERZ1034768 (study PRJEB33766, sample SAMN09781704) | gut metagenome | biome: gut microbiome | host: Homo sapiens | place: Madagascar | study: EMG produced TPA metagenomics assembly of the PRJNA485056 data set...
GTATAAAAAATTAAAATTACATAAATTTTATTTAATTTTGCAGATATATGGGTGACGGGTTTAAATACAGTTTTTATTTGACTTATATATCAAATTAGATGATAACTATGAATTATGATGAAGTATGAAATTTATACAATAGGATATATTATATAAAAATTGCAGCTGAAACAGCTTGACTTGTGTTTCAAAATCATCATTTTTCAACAACTGCAAAAAAATACTTTACATTTATAAAAAGTGTGGTATAAGAGTTGACAACAATAAAGAATTATAAGAGTGGAGCTGAAAAGCCCCGCTTTTTTGTTAAAGGAAAATATATGCAAAAACACTATTTACAGGATTTGATTGAACCTGTGGTGGAAAAAGCCGGCTTCGAACTGGTGCGCGTAATGACTATCGGTCAGGCGAATCCCACACTGCAGGTGATGATTGATGTGGCTGACCATTCGCGCGATTTGACAGTTGATGACTGCGCTGAAGTCAGCCGCAAGCTTTCGGATGTTTTGGATGAAAAAGACCCGATAAAAGAAAAATATTCGCTGGAAGTCAGCTCTCCGGGGTTGGACAGACCATTGACAAAGCCTGAGCATTTTCAGCGTTTTTGCAACTATGTGATTAAGGTTGAAACCGCTGAAAAAGTGGAAAACCGCAAACGTTTCAAAGGTATGCTGCTGCGTGCCGATGACAAAGAAATTGTTATGGATATGGACGGGGCAGAATATACCATTCCCTACGATGCCATGACTAAAGCCAAACTGGTTCTGACTGATGAACTTTGGGAAGAATATCAGGCAGCTCATGAAGCTGTTGAACTTTAATTTTTTGATGAGGAAAAAATGGAAAATTTTGAAAATATGCCGAGACCTGAAATCGTGTTAGTGGCTGACACGGTTGCCAGAGAAAAAAATATTGACAGAGAAGATGTTTTTGTGGCGATGGAAGTTGCCATTCAAAAAGCCGGACGCACCAAATATGGCTTTGAACATGATATCCGTGCGACTATCGACCGCAAAACCGGTGCTATTTCTTTGGCTCGCTATCGTGAAGTTGTGCCTGATGACGCTGTTATTGAAAATGAGGCTGCTCAAATTACTTTGAAAGATGCCAAATGCTATGACCGCAATCTGAAAGTAGGCGATTTTATTATTGACCAGCTGCCACCGATTGATTTTGGACGTATTGCTGCTCAGACCGCTAAGCAGGTTATTATGCAGAAAGTACGCGAAGCCGAACGCAACAAGCAGTTTGAAGAATATAAAGAAAAAGTCGGCACCATTATCAATGGTACGGTTAAAAGAATTGAGTTCGGCAATGTTATTTTGGATATCGGCAAAACCGAAGCTGTTTTGCGTCATGATGAAATTATTCCGAGAGAAAAATTCAAAAACGGCGACCGTGTGCGTGCTTATGTATTAGATGTGCGTCGCGAAGTGAAAGGACCTCAGATTTTCTTGTCCCGCACTTGTCCGGAATTTATGGCAAAATTGTTCACACAGGAAGTGCCTGAAATCTATGATGGTATTGTGCAGATTATGGGCGTTGCCCGCGACCCTGGTTCCAAGGCTAAAATCGCTGTCCGCGCAACCGATAAAACTATTGATCCGGTCGGTGCCTGCGTTGGTTTGCGTGGTATCCGTGTTCAAGCCGTGGTAACTGAATTGCAGGGTGAGAAAATTGATATTGTTCCATATTCTGAAGACAAGGCTCAATATATTGTCAGCGCTTTGGCTCCGGCAGAGGTTACTAAAGTGGTTTTAGATGAAGAAGACAACCGCATTGAAGCAGTGGTTCCAGAAGAGCAATTCTCTTTGGCTATCGGCCGCAGAGGACAGAATGTTAAATTGGCCTCACAGCTGCTGGGCGCAGATATTGATGTTTTGACTGAAGACCAAGAGCATGAACGCCGCGCCAATGAAAATAAAGTTCGCTTACAGCGCTTTATGGAAGCTTTGGACGTTGATGATATGATTGCTCATTTGCTGGTTGCCGAAGGCTTTTCAACTATTGATGAAATCGCTATGGTTGATTTGAAAGAATTGGCTGATATCGAGGGTTTTGACGAAGATGTTGCTGCTGAATTGCAAAACCGTGCCAAAGAATATATTGCAAAACGCAATGCTGAATTTGTCGAAAAAAGCAAGTCTTTGAAAATTGATGAAAGCTTGAAGCAAGTTAAAGGGTTGGATCAGGATATGATTATTGCCTTGGCTGAAAAAGGTGTTAAAAATATTGATGATTTGGCTGATTTGGCTGCTGACGAGCTGCGCGATATGTTGGGCGAAAATGCTTTGTCTGAAGTTGAAGCCAACGACATAATTATGTCGGCTCGTGAACATTGGTTTGAAGGCGAAAACAGCGAAAATAAAGAATAGTTTTTGCTGAAAGGAAATGACAATGGTTAAAGAGTTGGAAACAAGAAAATGCGTGATAAGCGGGGAAGTCCTGAATAAGGAAAACCTGCTGCGTTTTGTAACGTTGAAAGATGGTACAATGCTGCCGGATTTCAATAAAAAAATTGATGGACGCGGTTTTTATGTTTCCAACTCAAAAAAACTGTTGTTAAGCCTTGTCGAAAAACATCCGTTTAACAAAATTTTGCATAAAAAGGTTGATTATGCACCAGATATGCCGGAAATTGTTGAAGGAATTTTAACCAAAAAAGGGCTTGACGCGCTAAACTTGGCGCGCAAGGCCGGCGATTTGGTTTTAGGATTTGAAAAAGTAAAAGAATTGATTATAAAAGGAAGGGCAGCCTTTGTGGTGGAAGCAACTGATGCCGGTGCAGACGGCAAGCAGAAAATCGCAGAATTGTCCGCAAATTTAGAAAAATTTACATTGTATGATACCGCTACATTAAGCTCGGCGTTTGATCGAGAAAACACAGTCTATCTGGCGGTGAAAAAAGGCAAAATGAGCGAGATGGTCAGATTGGCTTTGAAACGGTATCAAACATATTTGGATATATAATTGGAGTATTGACTAGATGACAGAAGAAAGTGCAAAGGGCAAATTAACATTGTCTGGAAAATCGACCCTCACTTTGAAAAATCTTAATAAATCACCGGCCGCTGACGGTAAAAAAGTGGTGCAGGTTGAAGTACGCAAAAAAAGAGTAATTAACCAAACGGCTCAGGCTGCTCCGAAAAAGGAAATTGATGAAGCAACCGCGCAAAAGTTAAAGCTTTTGGCTGAGGCCAAAGAACATGACGCAAAACGCAGACAAGAGGAAGAAATCCGCAACGCTCAGCGGTTGAAACTGCAGGAAGAACGCGCCAAGGCTCAGCAAGAAAAAGAAGATGCCGAAATTGCTAAAGTTAAAGCTGAAGCCGATGCAAAAGCTGCTGCCGAAAAAGCTAAAAAAGCAGCTGATGATGCTAAAAAACAAGCTCAATCGGAAAAAAACGCTCCTAAAACAGCACCTAAAAATGAGGGGGTGGAACATCGTTTGAAAAAATCTAAAGAGGATTATGATGATGAAGACGATGATGAGGAAAATTATCACAAAAAAGGCAAAAAGTCGGCTGTGGTTGAAAAGCATGTTATGACGCGCGAAGAAACCTTTGAACAAGAACGCAAGAAAATTCAAAAGCGTAGTTTTGAACCACAGCGCCGCAATAACAAAATCAATATCAATGCTTATATGAATAGCGAGGATGACGATGATTACGGCTATGGTGCTCCGCGCCGCCACTTTAAGAAAAAACAGCCTAAGCCGGTGCAGGTACAAGTTCCGCAGGAAAAAATCATTAAAGAAGTGATTATTCCGGAAACAATCACGGTGCAGGAATTGGCTAATCGTATGGCCGAAAAAAGCGCTGATGTGATTAAACGTCTGATGTCTTTGGGGGTTATGGCGACTATCAATCAGGCTATTGATGCCGATACCGCACAAATTGTGGTAGAAGATATGGGACACAAATTTAAACGAGTGGCCGATAGTGATGTTGAAGAAGGCTTGGCTGGTCCGGCAGATACGGAAGCCGATTTGAAACCGCGCGCGCCGATTGTGACGGTTATGGGACACGTTGACCATGGTAAAACTTCGCTGCTGGACGCTTTGCGCGAAACTAACGTGGCTGCTAAAGAGGCCGGCGGTATTACTCAGCACATCGGTGCTTATCAAATTAAAGTTGCCAACGGTCAAAAAATTACCTTTATTGATACTCCGGGGCACGAAGCATTTTCCGAAATGCGCGCCCGTGGTGCTAAAGTGACTGATATTGTGGTTTTGGTGGTTGCCGCTAACGATGGTATAATGCCGCAGACAGTGGAGGCTATTCGTCATGCTCAAGCCGCTGAAGTTCCTATTGTGGTGGCAATTAACAAAATTGATTTGCCTGGGGCAGATCCACTGCGAGTTAAAACTGAATTGCTGCAATACGGCATAGGTGTTGAAGAAATGGGTGGCGAATGCCTGTGCGCCGAAGTTTCGGCTAAAAAGCGCATCAATATCGATAAATTGGTTGAGGCTATTTTGCTGCAGGCGGAAATGCTTGATTTGAAAGCTAATCCGAACCATGCAGCCGAGGGCGCGGTTATTGAAGCTAAAATGGAAAAAGGACGCGGCAGCGTTGCCACAGTTTTGGTACAGCGCGGAACTTTACATGTGGGTGATATCTTGATTGCCGGCAAAGAATGGGGACGCGTGCGCGCTATGTTTAACGAACACGGGCGCAAAGTCAGCGAAGCTGAGCCGGCTACTCCGGTAGAGGTTTTGGGCTTACAAGGTACGCCTATGGCCGGTGATACGTTTGTGGTTGTTAAAGATGAAACACAGGCCAAAGAAGTTACCGGTTATCGTATCCGTAAAGAACGTGATGCCAAATTGGTTAAGAGCGCTAAATCTGCTATGGAACAGATGATGGATAAGATTAAATCCGGCGAGTCTAAACATTTGTCCGTGATTATTAAGGCTGATGTTCAAGGTTCTATTGAGGCTTTGGAAGGTACTTTGAAAAAGCTCTCTAATGATGAAGTTTCTGTGCAAATTCTGCATTCGGCCGTTGGTCCGATTTCGGAATCCGATATTACCTTGGCTAAGGCTTCCGATGCGTTTGTTATCGGCTTTAATGTTCGTGCCAATGCCCAAGCTCGTGATATGGCTCATCGCGATGGAGTTGATATTCGTTACTATTCTATTATTTATACGGTAGTTGATGATGTGAAGAAAGCTCTGGAAGGTATGTTGACACCGGAACTGCGTGAAAAGATTTTGGGATATGCGCAAATTCGCAGCGTGTTCAATATTACCGGTGTTGGTAAAGTTGCCGGCTGTATGGTTACCGAAGGTATGGTTAAGCGCGGTGCTAAAATCAGATTGCTGCGCGATAATGTGGTAATTCATGACGGCAATCTCGGTCAGTTAAAACGTTATAAAGATGATGTAAAAGAAGTCAAAGAAGGTTATGAATGTGGTATGAGCTTTGAAAACTACAATGACATTCAGGTAAATGATTCTATTGAGTGTTATGAAGTAGAAGAAATTGCTAAAACCCTCTAAAGAAAGGAGTTCAAAATGGCTCATGAATTGTCACAGCGCCAGCTGCGTGTCGGGCAGGAAATCCGCAAGGTTATTGCCACGGCTTTAGAAAAAGGTGAAGTGCGCAGTCCGGAAATTGCCGAAGCGTTTATTACTATCACGCAAGTAATTATGTCGCCTGATTTGAAATATGCCACAGTTTATTTGATGACACTGAACGGTAAAAATCTGGGTGTGATTTTAGAACAGCTGAATGCTGAAAAATGGGTGTTCAAAAAGCTGGTTGCAGCAAAATTGAAATTGCGTTTTACTCCTGATATCAATTTCAGAGTTGATGACACATTTGAAGAAGCTGATAGAATCAATAAGCTGATGAATGATCCAAAAGTTAGAGCTGATATAGAAAAACTCGACTAGCTGGGCGGGGAAACTCGTCTAATGGTCTACTACTTTTAACTTTTTGTGCTTGTGTACCATTTTGTACACGGCGCAAAAAAGTTAATGCGTATTAGACTCATTATCCGAGTTTCTGAGAGCTATGTAAGTTTGATGCTCGTGTACTATTGTGTACACGTCGCTTAAAAATTCCGTCGCATCTACGCACGCTATCCGAGTTTCTGTGAGTTCGTGCCGGTTGCAACAATAAGCAGCCGGTTTTTCTTATGTATTAGTTTGTACACGTCGCTTAAAAATTCCGTCGCATCTACGCACGCTATCCGAGTTTCTGAGAGTTCGTACCGGTTGCAGCAATAAGCAGCCGGTTTTTCTTGTGTACTATTTTGTATACGTCGCTTAAAAATTCCGTCGCATTCAAGTTTCTGAGAGCAGAGCAACGCGCCTAACGGCACATCTAAAGGCAACTTACGTTCATTCAGAAAATTCATATGCTATTATGTGCACTAGGATTTTCTTTAAAACTAGAGTTGCTTTTATCTGCACTATTATTCGCATTGCTTTAGTGGGCTAATTTATTGCCGGATTTTAATGTTAATATCAGAGAAATTACAATATTTATAATATCATTATTGACAACGGTTTGTTTTATCGTTAATGTAGACACCGTCTTTAATAAATTTGAGGTAGTTAAAAAATAAATTATGAGCAGTCCCATATTTGTGTATGTTTTTAACCTGTTTTTAGTCTTTTTGTTAGTTTTTTTTAATGCATTTTTCGTGGTTTCGGAATTTTCTATAGTAAAAATCCGCCGTACAAAATTGGAGGAATTGGCTCATAACGGCAGCAAACGCGCCAAAATCGCCCTCAAAATTAACGAACATCTGAATACTTATTTAAGCGCAATTCAGCTTGGTATTACTTTGGCCTCTTTGGGCTTGGGTTGGATTGGTGAACCTGCTGTTTCTAAGCTTTTGGAAGTTGTTTTCGGCACATTTTTAAGCGACAATCCTGTTTTGCTGCATTCTCTTAGCTTTGGTGTGGCATTCAGCCTTATCACTCTGTTTCACGTGGTTTTGGGCGAACTGGTGCCAAAATCTCTGGCTATTCAGGATACCGAGCGCTATGCTTTGGCGATTGCTCCGGCGCTGTATACTTTTAATCATATTTTTTCGCCGTTTATTTGGGTGTTTGACCATGTGACAATAGGTATTTTGAAAATTATGGGCATTCAGTCCAGTAATGAAAACGGCGATGCTCACTCCGAAGAAGAAATTAAGCTGATTATAGATGCATCGCAAAAAGACGGAATTATTGATGATACCGAGGGCGAAATTATTCAAAATGCAATCTGTTTTTCAGAAACATGCGCTCATGAAATTATGATTCCGCGCCAGGATATGAAATGCATCTATAAAAACTCCAGCTATAATGAAGTTATGGACTTTGTGCGTCAGCATAATCACACTCGTTTTCCGCTTTGCGACAAAGATAAAGATCACATCATCGGTATGGTGCATATCCGCGATATTTTGGAACATCCGGAAGATAAAGACGCTAAAGACTTTTTGAATCATATCACACGCAAAATTCTGTTTGTGCCGGAAAACCACTCAATTTCCGATATTTTGCACCAGATGATGCACAAGCATATTCATTTGGCGATTGTGGTGGATGAGTACGGCGGAACAGCAGGTATGATTTCGATGGAAGATATTCTGGAAGAGTTGGTTGGCGATATCCGTGATGAGCATGATGACGCCACGGTTGAACCTATCAAAAAAATTGATGATAAATCTTGCGAATTTGACGGTCTTTATTTGGTTGAAGATGCTTTTGACTGTATGGGATTGCCGCATTATGAACCTGAAGAAAGCACTGTCGGCGGCTATGTTTTTGCGCTTATCGGACGTGAGCCTAAAGTTGGCGACATTGTGGAAGATGAATACTGTCAATACGAAATTTTAGCTGTAGATAATATGAGAATTACTCGTGTAAAAATCCAGAAGAAACTCGGATAATAATCTACTGCTTTGGATTGATAAAAAAAACAAGATTACAGCGTTCATATTTTGAACATTCACGGCACATTTCAGCAATTGTTGTTGGGGATAAGTCTCATATGCATTTTTTATTTTTGCCGTCACATATTTTGTCGCCATAAAAATATTCTGATCTATGACTCATAGAAATCAATCTACTATATTGCAGAACATCGTGCATCGGAATGATTAGCGATTGAAATAGTTCTGGGCAGACTAACATCTGCCTGTTTGAGAGTTTAACTAAAGAAACAAAAAATGTAAAGCAAAAACTAGGGCTGTTTAGCAAAGCTGTTGACGCTGGTATGAAAAAGATTTATGCTGATGTAAAATTTATGTCGGAAGGGATATTTTATGATGTTTGAAAGCAGATTTATAAGTTTGGAAAATGATAAAGCAAAATGTAAATTGGCGCTGTGGGGAGCAGATTTGCTGTCGTATTGTCCAAAAGGCGAAGAACATGATGTATTTTGGCTTGGAGATTTGAATAAATTTGACAATATTCAGGCTATTCGCGGCGGCGTGCCGGTTTGCTGGCTGCGTTTTGCGGCAGAAAAGCTGAACGATAATCTTCCGCGCCACGGTTTTGCCCGTATTTCTGAATGGCAAGTGCAAAATGTTGTTTCCAACAATCAAAAGTCAGAGATGGAGTTATATTTAAAGCCTGATAAAAAATATAATTTGCCGGTTAGCGCAAAGCTGTTTATAAAAATTAGCGATAGACTGGAATATTGCTTGGAAACAACAAATAACGGTGTGGAGGATTTTGCTTTCAGCGAGGCGCTGCATTGTTATTTTAATGTTAGTTCGCTTGAAAATATTGCAATAAAAGGTTTGAGCGGATATCAGTATAAAAGTTCATTAGATGGCAAAATATATGAACTTGCCGAGGATTTGAAGATTAGCGGCGAATTTGACGCGGCATTCTTAAACCATAGTGACAATATAGAAATTGTTGATAAGGCTTATAAGCGGAAAATATGTATTGAAAAACGCGGTTCAAAATCAACAGTGGTTTGGAATCCGGCTAAAGATTTGGCAGAAATGTCGGCTGGGCAATATAAACAATTTGTTTGCGTTGAGCCGGCTAATCAGGGTGATTATTTTGTACGGCTGAAACCGCATGAAACACATCGCATAGCCATGACAATCCATGTCGAAAAATTATGATTATTTGTTTGAGCGGCGGGAGAAATCCTACCGTTTTTCATTTGCATGATATTCAGTCAAATCTAAAATCCGTGCAGAAATTTTAAAAGGCGGTTGATTATTAAAACAAATAAGCTATGATTGCGGCTATGATTGAGATGATGCCTGAAATAAAAGAATATACTGTCAGCGAAATTTCTGCCGCTATTAAAAAGCTGGTGGAAAATTCGTTTGCGTTTGTGCGGGTTAAAGGCGAAATTTTTGGAGCAAAACGCGCGGATTCCGGGCATTGGTACTTGTCGCTGAAAGATGAAAATTCTCTGCTTGCCGCTGTTTGCTGGCGCGGCGTGGCTAATACATTGCCGCTTAAAATTGAAGACGGTATAGAGGTTATTGCCAGCGGACGAATCACAACTTTTAACGGGCGCTCGTCCTATCAGCTGGTAATAGAAAAGTTGGAAATCGCCGGCGAAGGAGCTTTGCTGAAACTTTTGGAAGAACGCAAGCAAAAGTTTTTAGCCGAGGGTTTGTTTGCTCAAGAGCATAAAAAGCCGATTCCGTATTTGCCGCAAACTATCGGTGTAATAACCAGTCCGACCGGTGCTGTTATCAGAGATATTATTCATCGGGTACGCGATAGATTTCCCAGCCGCATTATTGTGTGGCCGACGCCGGTGCAAGGTGAGGGCGCGGCAGATAAAATCTCAGCTGCCATAAGAGGCTTTAATGCGTTGCCGCTGGGTGATAAAAATCGTCCGGATGTATTGATTGTGGCGCGCGGCGGCGGTAGTTTGGAAGATTTGTGGCCGTTTAATGAAGAAGTTGTGGTGCGAGCGGTTTATGATTCTCAAATTCCGCTGATTTCGGCGGTTGGACATGAAACCGATACCATGCTGATAGATTATGCGGCGGATTTGCGGGCTCCGACACCGACCGGTGCGGCAGAACTGGTGGTTCCGGTAAAAAAGGATATTTATAACACGCTGCTGACGGCTGATTTGCGTATGCAAAATGCCGTTAACCGCTATATGGGCGAGTTTAAGCAGTATGTGGAGGCGCTGGGGCGTGGAATTCCGCCGCTGGAGCAGTTGGTGTTGGAAAATCAGCAAAAAATTGATGACCGTAGCGAGCGGTTGATGCTGGCGTTTGCAAATTTGCTGAAAGATAAAGATAATTTATTAAAATTGACGAATTTGAAACCTTTTTATATTAAGAATCTGCTTGACGCTAAAAAAGAAAGCCTGAAAAATTTGGCTCTGCGTCTGGATTCCGTTTCGGTAGAATCAGTGCTGAAACGTGGGTTTGCTTGGGTTTCAGACGGGCGGTTTAAAACGCTGTATTCGGCTACTCAGGCTAAACGCTGCGATGAACTGCATATTCGCTTTGTAGACGGAATCGTTAAGGTTAAAATGATGGAGAAACACAATGCCGTGCAAGGCGATTTGTTTGACGATTTGTAGTTTGTTGGCGGCGCTGCCGGCTGAGGCGCTTATTATGTGCGGTGCGGCTCAGCAGGGCGGAATTGTTCGTTTACAGGACAATAATTTGGCTAAAGTTAAGCTAAACGGCAAAACTTATAACGCGGATAAAAGCGGCGAGTTGGCTATAGCTTTTGCCCGTGACGCCGAATTGCAGCAGCCGCTGAAAATTTTTTATAAAGACGGCGCGATGCGGACATATAATCTGCAAATAGCTCAGACTAAATGGGACGTGCAAGAGATAAACGGTTTGCCTAGTTCTAAAGTTGCACCGGCAAAAACCGATTGGGCGGCTATTCAAAAAGAGCAAAAAGACGTTGGCGGCGCGCTGAATGAATTTAGCAATGCCGAAAGTTGGAAAGCCGATATGCTGAAACCGGCGGAAGGACGTACCAGCGGAAATTTCGGCGGGCAGCGTATTATGAACGGACAAAAGAAAAATCCGCATCAGGGCTGGGATATCGCCGTGCCTGAAGGTACGGAAATTAAGGCTTCGGCTGACGGCGAGGTTACTTTGAGTGGCGGTCCGTATTTTTACAGCGGCAATGTGGTGGTTTTGGAACACGGACATAATTTGAGCACGGTTTATGCGCATCTGCAAAAAACTTTAGTGAAAAAAGGCGATAAGGTGCAAAGAGGGCAAGTTATCGGTTTGGCCGGTAAAACCGGAAGAGCGACCGGTTCGCATCTGCATTGGGGCGCTTCGCTGAACGGCGTGCGTTTTGACGCTAAAAATCTGTTGAATTTTTATGATAAAGACTGCAAAAAAATAGAGGACTAAAATGACGACTTTTCATTTGACAATGTTGGCTTTGTTGCAAGGAATTACCGAATTTTTGCCGGTTAGTTCCTCGGGACATCTGATTTTATTTTCTAAATTTACTTCTTTTCCCGACCAAGGATTGGAGATTGATGTGGCGCTGCATATCGGTTCGATTATTGCCGTGATGATTTATTTTTGGCGCGATATTTGGTATATGATTGTCGGAATGTTAAAAAGTAAATTGCTGCCGGATTTTAAAATATATGGCTGCAAGGTGTTTTATTTGGTGCTGATTGCCACCATTCCGGCATTGCTTTGCGGTGCGGCTCTAAAGTTTATGGGGACAGAAGAACTTCGCAGTACCAAACTTATCGGTTGGAATATTCTGCTGTATGGACTGTTGCTGTGGGTTATAGATAGAATGTCGCTGACAGCTTTGAAAATCCGCAATCTGGAAATAAAAGACGCGGTTTTAATCGGCTTGGCGCAATGCTTGGCGCTGCTTCCGGGGACAAGCCGTTCGGGGATTACCATTACCATGGGCAGATTCTTGGGCATGGAACGTCGTGAAGCCGCTAAATTTTCGATGCTGCTTTCTATTCCGACGATTATTGCCGCTGGTTTGGTTGAAGGTTATGAAATTTGGCAAAGTGGTGATATGTCGCTGATTTTTACGGCGTTTGACGGCGTGCTTTATTCTTTCGGCTTTTCATTGATGGCGATTTTTGTTTTGATGCAATGGCTCAAAAAATGGTCGTTTTTTCCGTTTGTTGTATATCGGGTGGCGTTGGGTACGGCTCTGCTCTTGGACGCTTACGGAATTTATGATATAAAGGTGCTGTTTTAGTTAAAATAAATATTGCACATTTGTGACAAATTTCTTAAATCTTCGGTTTAACTTGTCTTTAATCAGAAATTTTGTTATTATTAGACAAATGATATTTAAGGATAGTTTACAATGTCGGAAAATAATGAAACAGATCAATCTGCACCATATATAAATTCTGCAAAGACAAAAGAAGAAGCAGAAAAAGATGCTGAGTTGGTTTTTAAACGGTATCAAGATTTTGATGTTGACAATACATTAAAAGATTTAACAAAACTTACAGTAATAGATAATTTAGAAAAAGTTGCGTCTGTTCCATATCTTGAGAATTCCGCAAAACAAAAAAATTGTTCAAAGTTTGAACGATTGTCATTAAATGATTATCAAGAAGTTTTGCCCATCAGATTTGCACCAAGCCCAA
>ERZ1034768.546-NODE-546-length-12532-cov-8.347920_pt1 | contig 12532 bp, 12 predicted proteins | sample MGYA00520691_ERZ1034768 | MGnify/ENA primary metagenome ERZ1034768 (study PRJEB33766, sample SAMN09781704) | gut metagenome | biome: gut microbiome | host: Homo sapiens | place: Madagascar | study: EMG produced TPA metagenomics assembly of the PRJNA485056 data set...
CCTTCCTGCGCGACCAGATCGACCGCCTGCGCCGGGGCGAGAACCCCACCGTGGATTCTGCCGCCGAGACCGAGCGCAAACAGAACCATGCACAGACACAACGAAAAGGGAGAAAATACCTTGGCAAACGATAAGATCATCATCAAGGGTGCCCGCGAGCACAACCTGAAAAATGTAAACCTGACCCTCCCGCGGGAGAAGCTCATCGTCATGACCGGCCTGTCCGGTTCGGGCAAGTCCAGCCTGGCCTTTGACACCATTTACGCCGACGGCCAGCGCCGCTATGTGGAAAGTCTGTCCAGTTACGCCCGCATGTTCCTGGGCCGGATGGACAAGCCCGATGTGGACGAGATCACCGGCCTGTCGCCGGCCATTTCCATCGACCAGAAAACCACCAGCCACAACCCGCGTTCCACCGTGGGCACTGTGACCGAAATTTACGATTACCTGCGTCTTTTGTACGCCCGTGTCGGCGTGCCGCACTGCCCGGTGTGCGGGCGGGTCATCAGCCAGCAGACCGTGGATGAGATGGTGGATGCAGTGCTGAAACTGGACGAAGGCACGAAGTTTCAGGTGCTGGCCCCGGTGGTGCGCCAGCGCAAGGGCACCCAGCAGAAAGAGCTGGATGCCGCCCGCCGCGGCGGCTATGCCCGTGTGAAAATTGACGGCAATATGTACGATCTCGACGAGGAAATCAAGCTGGAAAAGAACATCAAGCACACGGTGGAGATCGTCGTGGACCGCCTTGCCCTGCGCAAGGGCATCCGGGGCCGTCTGGCGGATTCGCTGGAGACGGCGCTGGCCCTCACCGGCGGCATCGCCGAGGTGGATGTCATCGGCGGCGAGTGCATGACCTTCAGCCAGAACTTTGCCTGCCCGGAGCACGGCATTTCCATCAGCGACCTGTCGCCCCGGCTGTTCTCCTTCAATAACCCGCTGGGTGCCTGCGAAAAGTGCACCGGCCTTGGCACCTTCATGCGGGTGGACGAGGAACGCATCCTGCCCAACCGCAGCCTTTCCATCCGGGAGGGTGCCATCAAGGCCAGCGGCTGGTACTACGCAGAGGGCTCGGTGAGCGAGATGTACTATCTTGGCCTTGGGAAAAAATACGGATTTACGCTGGATACGCCCATCAAGGAGATGAGCACCGAGGCTGTCAATGCGTTGCTCTACGGCACCAACGGTGAAAAGATCGAGATGCACCGCACCAACGAGTTCGGCAGCGGCGTCTATTACAACACGTTTGAAGGCATCGTGGAGAATCTGGAGCGCCGCTTCCGCGAGACCAACAGCGAGTGGATGAAAGAGGAGATCGGCAGCTTCATGTCCGGTGTGGAGTGCCCGGACTGCCACGGCAAGCGCCTGAAGCCGGTGGTGCTGGCCGTGACCATCGGGGATAAGAACATCAGCCAGTTCTGTGAGATGTCCATCCGCGACGAGCTGGCGTTCATCAAGGAAAATGAGCCGAATCTGACCGAAAAGCAGCGCCAGATCGGCGGCCAGATCATGAAGGAAATCAAGAACCGCCTGCAGTTTTTGCAGAGCGTGGGTCTGGATTACCTCACGCTGGCCCGGTCCGCAGGCACGCTTTCCGGCGGCGAGAGCCAGCGCATCCGCCTGACGACCCAGATCGGCAGCGCCCTTTCCGGTGTGCTCTATGTGCTGGATGAGCCGTCCATCGGCCTGCACCAGCGCGATAACGACAAGCTCATTGCAACGCTCAAAAATCTCCGCGACCTGGGCAACACGGTTATCGTTGTCGAGCACGACGAGGACACCATGCGCAGTGCGGATTATATCGTGGACGTGGGCCCCGGTGCGGGTGTGCACGGCGGCGAGATCGTGGCGGCGGGTTCCGTCAAGGACATCTGCAAGGCCAAGCGCAGCATCACTGGCGATTACCTTTCCGGCCGCAAGCGTATCGAGGTGCCGCAGACCCGCCGCACCGGCAACGGCAATTACCTCACCGTGAAGGGCGCACGAGAAAACAACCTGCGCAACATCGACGTGAAATTCCCATTGGGCGAGTTCATCTGTGTGACCGGCATTTCCGGCTCCGGCAAGTCCAGCCTGATCAACGAAATTTTGTATAAGACCCTTGCCTGTGAGCTGAATGGTGCACGCTCCCGCGCGGGCAAGTGCGATGGGGTAGAAGGGCTGGAGTTTGTGGATAAGGTCATCGGCATCGACCAGCAGCCCATCGGCCGCACCCCGCGCTCCAACCCCGCCACCTACACCGGCGTGTTCAACGATATCCGCACCGTTTTCTCCCAGACACAGGACGCCAAAATGCGCGGCTACGGCCCGGGCCGGTTCAGCTTCAACGTCAAGGGCGGCCGCTGCGAAGCCTGTGAGGGCAACGGCATTCTGCAGATCGAGATGCACTTCCTGCCGGATGTGTATGTGCCCTGCGAAGTGTGCAAAGGTGCGCGCTACAACCGGGAAACGCTGGAGGTAAAGTATAAGGAAAAGACCATTTCCGATGTGCTGAACATGACGGTGGAAGAAGCGGTGGTCTTCTTTGCCAACCAGCCGAAGATCGCCCGCAAGCTGCAGACCCTGCTGGACGTGGGCCTTGGCTATGTGACCCTGGGCCAGAGCGCCACTACCCTTTCCGGCGGCGAGGCCCAGCGCGTGAAGCTGGCCAATGAGCTGGCCCGCCGCAGCACCGGCAAGACGGTGTATATCCTCGACGAGCCTACCACCGGCCTGCACATCGCGGATGTGCACCGGCTGATCGAGGTGCTGCAGAAGCTGGTGGATGCAGGCAACACAGTCATCGTCATCGAGCACAACCTTGATCTCATCAAGTGTGCCGACCACATCATTGATCTCGGCCCCGAGGGCGGCAGTGCCGGCGGTGAGATCGTGGCCGAGGGTACCCCTGAGCAGGTGGCCGAGGTGCCCGGCAGCTTTACCGGCCAGTACCTGAAGCCGCTGCTGGAAAAGGACAAGCTTCTGCGCGTGGAACAGGGCAAATAAAACGGCGTATGTGCGTATAAATCGGACTTTTCTTCAAAAAACACGAAAAAATTCAAAAAAGCGGTTGACAAAACCACTGCATCTGAGTATAATATTTCTTGTCGCCGATGCTTCGGTAGGGAGGCAGAGGACGATATCCGGGTGTAGCGCAGTTTTGGTAGCGCGCTTGAATGGGGTTCAAGAGGCCGTGAGTTCGATTCTCGCCACTCGGACCAAAAATCCAACGATTTCACATTAGAAGTCGTTGGATTTTTTTGTTTGTGGGCTGACCTCATTTGGTTTTGACCACAATTTTGACCACAATGCCAACGATTTTATCTGGTCTAATTAGTGCCGTTCCGTCCAATTTTCAGGCCGAAAACGCCTCACTGAACAACTGGATCGCACTCTGCCGAATGGATTCCTGAACATGGAGATAATGCTCAGTCATCTCGGTGTCGGCATGGCCTACGATGCTCTGGATGGTCTGGATATCCACGCCCAACGCCTGCATCTGCGATACATAGGTGTGGCGGCAGCTGTGCGGTGTGAGCAAGCGGACATCGCCTGCTTCTTCCAGAGATTTGCGGAACACATCCCGGAAATGGGTGGGGTTGCAGGGCAAGCCAGTCTTGGGGCTTTCCCAGATGAACTGGTCGGTGGTATCCCGCAGCTTGATGGCACACGGGCGGACATTCAGCGGCACCGGAATATCCCGGATACTGTCTTTGGATTTCGGACTGCCGATGCTGACTGTACCTTTTACGACCTTTACTGCCTGCCGGATGTGAATGACAGAGCCATCCTCTTCAATAAACTGCGGCTCCAAAGCCAGAAGTTCCTGCATTCTCATTCCAGTGCCGAGCAAAAGCCGGATGCTCAAGCCCATGCGGTCATCGGGTAGCACCTTCATCAGGTGTGCGACTTCCGCTGTGGTAAAGGCTTCCTTGCGTTTTGCGGTGCCGGATGCCCGCATCTTTTCAGCAAGCCGGACCGGGTTGCGGCGCACAAGGTCATTGGCTTCTGCCTTTTGAAAGATCTGGTAGAGCATCCCTCGTGCCTTGCTGATGTAAGAATCCGAGCGGCCATCGCGCCGCATCCCTTTCAGGAAGTTTTCAATGTCGATGGGGCGTATGACGGTCAAGGGGCGATGATAAAATCCCTCTTTGAGCATTTTCAGGCAGTATTTGTAGCTTTCCTGTGTCGTGGGAGCGATATTATCCTTGTGACCTTCGAACCATGTATCAGCCCAATCCTCAAAGTACAGGATCGTGTCCAGCTGGACACCGCTGATAAGCGCATCCTGATACTCTTTCAGTTTGAGCTTGACCTCCTTCTGGGTCTTGCCATAGAAGGTCTTGAAGCGCGGCGAACCATCTTTCTGGTAGCCGTCCATGCACGACGTGAAATCTTTTTCATAATGCTTTCTCCTTCATCCTAGAAAAAGTGACGTTTTCGAGGTGAAGCATCAAGAACTGAACGCATTCACACATTGAACAATTCTTTTTTTTTTTTTTGTTCCTCTTTCGTTATGGCTATTGTAACAGTTTTTGGAACTGAAATGCGGGTGTTTTCAAGCAAAAAAAGCGCAGATTCAATCAGAATCAGACTGAATCCACGCTTGCAAAATGTATACTTCGTCAACTTGTCCAAATGGTAACGCACATTTTCTGCATATTGGCGAAAGTCCTGCCTTTTATGGGTCGGATGGCAGCTTCCAACCTTTCTTTGCAGAAATCTTTTTGTCCAGCACACGACCACGGTAATCGCTGTTGTTTTTCTTGTACTGATAGGGTGAAATGCCCATGATCTTCTGAAAATTGCGGTTAAAGGAAGATACATCCTGATAGCCGACCCGCAATGCAACCTCCGTCATGGAATAGTTGGTGGAATTGAGCAGCTCGTATGCTTTCTGGACACGCACCATAGCGAGATATTCTCCCGGCGGCATATTCAGGTATTCTTTGAATTTGCGGCGGAGTTGGGCTTCGCTCAGGGAGCAGATGGTTGCCAGTTCTTCGCTGGAGATTGCATCCATGTAGTGCAGACCCATATACTCGATGGCTGGCATGATCTGCCGCAAGCCGGATGTGAGGGGTTGAATGTTGCTTTTATGTTCCTCGCACATCCGCGCCAGAAGCAACAGTAAGGAAGTCATCAATGTCTGTTCGGTTTCTTTGTAATACTCCTGCTTGTTCTGGCACTCGTTCAGTACCATGGTAATGAGTTTTTCCAGTTCCACGCTCTCTTCCTGCGGCAGACAGAGAGCCTGTGTGGACAGGCGGTGCAGAACAGATTCCACGAACAACGGGTCATTCGGGAAAGCATTGTGCAAAATCTCCTCCGGGTCAAAAAACAGGTGTTCCCATGAGTTCAGGCTTTTATTCCGACTCAATGTGGTATGCAGGCAGTTCGCAGGAACAACGGTGACAGCACCATCGGTATAGTCGATGCGGCGATCTTCCAGCACCATAAAGCCCTGCCCCCAGCGGCAGACACCGATCTCCATGACATTATGAAAATGGACATCCTCTGCATAGGTTCCATAGGTACAGACCCAATCATTGCCAGCGATTGCCTGTACAAATTCTCCTTCCGGCAGTTCGTAATAGCGGTAGCTGATCCTCAGTTTTTTGGGTTCGGTATTCTGTTCCATGCTTTCCCCCCTTCCATGATTGCACAATATTGATAACTCTATTATAAAGATAATTCGGAACACTTTCGAGACAAAATAACCAAAAATCAAAAGGAATCTATTGCCAATCCTGTGCAAGTGACAAGAAAAATCACTTGACTTTGTCAAGTGGCTGCGCTATACTGCTCCACGTTCCATAATATCGGAAAAGGAGTTGTCAGAATGGAGCCAGCTACTGTATCGTCCTGCATTCTTACATTGAATAAACGCTTTTCTACCTATACCACCCAGCGCTTGCAAGAACTGGGGCTGAGTTTTGGTCTGATGTACTTTGTCATCTATGTGGGCAAACACCCGGATTGCTCGCCCTCGGAACTGACGAAAGACCTGCATCTGGACTGGGGGCACTCGCAGCGCAGCCTGATTCGGCTGGCAGAAGATGGATTTCTGACCCGTGAAAAGGTCGGGCGCAGCTACCGCCTGAACCTGACAGAAAAAGGTGAAACGGCCTTTGCAGTCTGCCATCAGGTTTTTTATGACTGGGATGCACGAAATCTGAATGGATTGACCGCAGAAGAACAGCGGCAGCTTTTGAGCCTGCTGCAAAAGGCGACCCGAAAAGAAAGTGTGTAAAGAATGTATGAAAATATATTAAGTTCCGTCAATTATGGCGGGATACAATTGAAAAACCGCATCATCTTTGCTCCGACAACATTCGGACTGTCCGACGAGGAATATCTTGCTAAAATCCGCAGCATTGCCGAGGGCGGCTGTGCAATGATCATTATCGGGGATGTTCCGGTCGGGAAAAGCAAATTTGAAAAATCCCTGTTTGATAAGAAAGGCTTTGCGTTCTATCAGAAGATCATAGAGATTGCCCACAGTGCAGATTGCAAAGTCTGTGCCCAACTGCACCAGAGTGATTCCAATATGATGGCGATGTTCAAATACATTCCCGGTGTGCTGATGAAGAAAATCACACCGGATCAGCTGCGCGAAAAGTTGAACGATGCAGTGGCACCCTATATCACCGGGATGTCCAAGGGCAAGATTCAGAAGATCATTGCAGGCTTTGGCAAGGCCGCAGTGCTGGCAAAGCAGGCAGGCTTCGATATGGTTCAGGTACATGGCGACCGGATGTGCGGCAGCTTCAGTTCCTCCATCTTCAACCAGCGCACGGACGAATACGGCGGCAGTGCCGGGAACTGTGCCCGCTTTGCGGTGGAGGCTGTTTCTGCTGTTCATGCGGCAGTTCCGGGGATGCCCATCGACTACAAGTTGGCAGTCCGGCAGGAAAACCCGCACTTTGGCAATGCTGGTGTTCTGGAAGAAGAACTTCCCGTGTTCGTTTCGCTGCTGGAAAAGGCAGGTGTGACCAGCTTCCATGTGACACTGGCAAACCACTCGGCTTTGGAAAATACCATTCCGCCTGCGGATCATCCGTATTTCAGCCAGCCGGGATGTTTTCTCAAATTCTGCGATGAGGTACGGCGGTACACGCAACTGCCTATTTGCGGTGTGGGCGGACTGAACGACCCGGATTTTGTGGAGCAGCAGCTTGCTACCGGGCGCATCCAGTGCGCCGCCATGAGCCGCCAGCTTCTGGCAGACCCGGCGTGGGTCAAAAAACTGGAAAACGGGCAGAAAGCACAGATCCATCGCTGCATTCGCTGCAACAAAAAGTGCCTTGGCGGCTTGATGGTACATCAGGGAACGCGCTGCATTTATGACGCTTTACGGGAGAAACAAGCGGAAAATGCTTGATTCTCACTCGACAAAAATCGTGCTGCACTCAACAAAAAGACATTTACGAAGATATACTTCCCCGCTATAATGAGCGGTGAAAGAGGCTTTATACGCGCTGAAAAGAGAGGGCACAAAAATGGCGATCGAAAATGCAATTCATAGTCAGCAGGTCTATGACCCGACCGATGATTCCATTATGCGGGAACAGGAATGCTGTATGGAACGACTGTACGACTACAACCACACCTGCCCGTCTGAACACGCCAAACGAGAGCAGATGCTGGAAGAAATGCTGGCAGAGTGCGGAGAGGGCTGCTGGATCGAACCTCCGTTTTATGCTAACTGGGGTGGAAAGCACGTTCATCTGGGCGATTACGTCTATGCAAATTTTGGACTGACCTGTGTGGATGATACCCACATCTACATCGGAGAGCGCACCATGATTGGCCCACACTGCACTTTGGCAACGGCAAATCATCCGATCTGGCCCGAACTGCGCGAGAAAGCATATCAGTACAATTTACCCATTCATATTGGGCGTAACTGCTGGCTGGGTGCAGGGGTGATCGTTCTGCCGGCTGTTACCATCGGGGACAACACTGTGATCGGCGCGGGAAGTGTTGTGACAAAGGATGTTCCCGCCAATGTTGTAGCAGTCGGCAACCCCTGCCGGGTGATGCGTCCCATCAGCGAGCATGATAAAGAATATTTTTATCGGGATCGAAAAATCAATTGGGATGCGTTATAATCAGAAAATATTATGGGAGGTATGGTTATGAAAAAGAATAGTTATTTGCCTGCTGTGCTTTGCACTTTGTGCGCAGTTGCTTGTGTACGCAGGACTTGTATTGATGTCATTGAAAAACCAGATGAAAAATCGTCCTTTCCATTCATGGCAAATCTTTTTTGCGGAATTTTCTGGGGAGCCGAGTCTATTCTGAACTTCAAAAAGTGCAACTCACAGAAAGTCTGATGCGTTACGCAATACAAGGAATTGAATGAGCCAAAGGAGAAAAAATGAGTTACGCTATTGTATTTAGCAGTAAAACCGGCAACACACAGCTGTTGGCAGACACTCTCCACAACTTTCTGCCGCAGGAAGATTGCTACTACTTCGGCATCCCGAATCCTGCTGCCATGGAAGCGGATACGATTTATGTTGGTTTCTGGACAGATAAAGGAAAGGCAGACTCCGCGACTTCTGACTTCCTGAAGCAGCTGCATGGAAAGCAGATTTTCCTGTTTGGAACCGCTGGTTTTGGCGGCAGCGAGGAATATTTCAATAAGATCCTGAAAGCTGTGCAGCGGTCACTGGATAAGAGCAATACCGTGTTTGGCAGCTTTATGTGTCAGGGCAAGATGCCGATGTCTGTGCGCCAGCGGTACGAGGAAATGAAACAACAGCCGATCCACCTGCCAAATCTGGATGCAATGATCGAGAACTTTGATCAGGCACTTTCGCACCCGGATGAAGAAGACTTGGAACGGCTGAAACGGGCAGTAAAGTAAAAAACGGTGGCTTTCCGCAGTGCAGAGAGCCACCGTTTTCTGTTATGATTTTATCGAAGCAGCCAGCCGTAGTCCTGTCTGCAATCTACCACATAGTCCGCATAGACTACATCATCGGCAATTTGAAAAATGAGCATATAGCGTTTTTCAAACAGGATGAAGCGGTAAACATTCCGTGGAATGTATTCGCCCTTGAGCCACGGGCAACGCTGCGGCATCAGTTCCAGAGACTTTGCCGCTTTTTGGAACTCAACGGTCAGACGTTCCGCTGCTGTGGGGCTGACCTGTGCCAGAAATGCGGCATGAGATACAAGCATTTGCGCCGCTCGTGCCGAAACGATCACACGGTATTTATTCTGTTGTTCCATGTCCTGCTGCCTCCTGAATTGCGCTGCGCATCATAGAAGCCACTTCATCAATGGAGTAACCCTCACTCCCGTGCAGACGATCTTCTTCCACGGCAAGCAGTTCCTCGCGGAGCTTCAGCATTTTTTCCCGGCGGTTATAGGTATCAATGTCCATGACAACAAGGTCGCCTTCGCCGTTTTTGGTAAGAAAAATCGGTTCAGCGGTCTTTCGGCACAGATCGGCAATCTCGTTGTAGTTCTGTCGGATGGCTGCGGATGGACGAATATTCATAGCTGGCATAATAGCACCTCCAGGATTCCGATAGATGATAGCAGGATTCTGATTATATTATAATCAAATTTTGCAATAGAATCAATAGAGGCAGAAAATTTAGCAGAGAGACAGCAAAGCAGTTCAGTCGGATAAAATAATCGGCTGAACTGCTTTGTTTTGTGCAATCACATTTGGATCAGAGGGCGGTTTCCGGGCAGACGATTTCCAGCATCTGATCGAAAACCTCTTCCATCTGCCGCACCAGCGTGAATTGGGTGCGGGCGCGGTCGAGGTTGTGGTCGGGGCGGGCGGTGTGGAAGTAGTGGTCGCCCTCCAGATAGTCAGTCAGAAAACGGATGCCGCACTCCAGCGTCATGAGCCTTGCACCCCATGCAAGGCTCTTTTTTTCTGCCATGCTCATGGATGCCCCGGCAGTGGAGAGATACCCTTTGGCGAACACCTCGTATAGATGCAGGTCAAAATGGACTTTGCTCTGGTCAGGTTCGTCCTCAGCGCAGTCGTTGGCGCCGGTGCGGATGGAGTCGCCGAAATCGTAGGCCGACAGGCCGGGCATCACCGTGTCCAGATCAATGACGCAGATGCCCTTGCCGGTGGCCTCGTCGATGAGGACGTTGTTGATCTTGGTGTCGTTGTGAGTCACCCGCAGGGGGATCTGCCCGGCAGCCAGTTGATCCAGCAGCACATGGCAGTCGGCCTCCCGGGCCCGGACAAAGGTGATCTCCTCGGCGATCCTGGCGGCGCGGCCCATGCTGTCGGCGGCCAGGGCTTTTTCAAAATTGGCGTAGCGGTTGGCAGTGTCGTGGAAGCGGGCAATGGTCTCGTGAAGGGTGGCGGCAGGGTAGTCGGAGAGCTGATTCTGGAACTTGCCCAGCGTTTCGGCCACGGTGCGGAAATCCGCCTCGCTGCCGACCTGCTGCAAACAGATGGTATCTTCTACAAAGTCGTAGGCACGCCATGCGCCGCCGTCTGCATCCAGATAGCAAGTCGACCCCGACAAAGTTGGGATGACATTCAGCGTTTCCCGCGCGGGGTCGCCGCCCTCTGCCAGGATCTTTGTCCGCAGATGGCGGGTAACGCCGCAGACGTTCTCCATCAGGCCAATGGGGTCGGTGAAGGTTTCCGTATTGATCCGCTGGAGGATGAACCGCTTGGCGCTGTCGGTGCGCTGTGCGAGAAAGGTGTCGTTGATGTGTCCTTCGCCGTAATGGTTGGGGTCGCAGACCACAGGCCCGCCAAAATCAAAGGCGTTTGCGGCTTGCTGCAGCAGAGAGACGGTGACTGGCTTCATGATGAACTCCTTTTTTCGTGTTATTTATTCGGCCGCTTTGCCGCAGCAGGGGGCTGGCCCTGCCGCACCTGACGGCGGTATTCGTTGGGGGTGATGCCTTCCGCCTTGCGGAAGCACTGGGAAAAGTAGCTGGGGGAGGAAAAGCCCATCAGCTCGCTGATCTGGGCAAGGCTGTAGCCGGTGTTGCCCAGCATGTGCTTGCTCTCCTCGATGCGGCGGCGGTTCAGGTAGGTGATGGGGGAAATGCCGTATTCCTTCTGAAACGTGTGGGCCAGATAGTATTTGTTCAGGTGGGCGATCTCGGCCAGGAGGTCCAGCGAGACGTCCTCCCGGAAGTTGGCGTCCAGATACCGTTTGACCTCCGCACACTCCCGGTTTTCGGTCCGGGGGGCTTCCTCCAGCTGCAGCGAGAGGGTGGTGCAGCGTACCACCCAGATCAGCAGCACCTCCAGCAGGTCCTGACAAACGGTCTCGCAGCCGTCCAGGCTGCGGTCGGCCTCCGCCAGCAGCATGTGCAGCAGAGTGACCATCCGCTCCCGGTTCTCGCGGCAGTTGAAGATGGCGTAGGAGGTGTCTGCCCGGTTGAATAAAAATTCCATCTTGTCCACCCCCAGCACGATGTATTCCAGCGGGGAGGCATTGAGGCTCAGCTCCGTGTGCTCCACCTGGGGGTTCACGATGACCAGATCGTCCGGCTTTACCGGGAACAGCTGCCCGGAAAGGTAGAACTGGCCCTCGCCGCTGAGGCAGTAGAACAGCTCGGTGCAGGCGTGGGTGTGGGTGGTGCTGTTCCAGTCGCCGCCAAACCGGCTTTTGCTGATGTACAGCAGCCGGAAGGATTCCCGCGGGGCAGGCGCATGGCGGATATCAAAGCGCTGGTTGCTCATAATACATCGGCTCCTCCCGGAAACGCAAAATAACTAAAAAGAATCGCAAAATATCAAAAATAAAGTGCTGAAAACGGTGCGGAATCTCCCTTGCCCGTCCCCATTATAGAGGGGATGAACGCAAAAAGCAAGCCCTGTTTTTAGACTTGTTGTATACTTTTATTTCGTGAAGCAGTGCGAAATTGATTAAAACCAGAACGGTTTGGGGATAATCGCTAAAAGAAAGGTCGAGAATTTAGCACTTTTGCTGGAAGAAATGTTCGGAAAGCAAGATTTATAAAAAATGAGACAACAAACACCTTGTGCGGGGCGGAAAAAAACTCTATAGTGGAGACAGAAAAACCCACAGCCGTCCCGGACAAAACCTGTTTGCCCCGGCTGTGCAGGAACGGAATCATCAAGATGGAGGAAACAACATTATGGAACGCATTTCTCGTCGCAATTTTCTGAAAGTGGCTGGCGTGGGCGCTGCTGCACTGGGTCTGGCTGCCTGCGGCGGCTCTTCCAGCTCTACCGCTTCCAGCGTGGCATCTTCTGCCGCTTCTTCCGCCGTGGCAGCGGACGTGACCATCAAGGTTGCTGCCATCGAGACCGGTTATGGCGCTGAGATGTGGAAGAAGGTCACCGAGGCTTTCACCGCCCAGACCGGCATCAAGGTGGACCTGACCACCGACAAAAAGCTGGAGGACGTCATCGGCCCCTCCATGCAGGGCGGCGACTACCCCGACGTGGTCCATCTGGCCACCGGCCGTGAAGCTGCCCTGACCGAGCAGTTCATCAAGGGCAACCTGATCGCCGACATTACCGACGTGCTGAGCATGACCGTGCCCGGCGAGAGCAAGAAGGTGAGCGAGAAGATCGCCG
>ERZ1034768.548-NODE-548-length-12511-cov-11.396355_pt1 | contig 12511 bp, 8 predicted proteins | sample MGYA00520691_ERZ1034768 | MGnify/ENA primary metagenome ERZ1034768 (study PRJEB33766, sample SAMN09781704) | gut metagenome | biome: gut microbiome | host: Homo sapiens | place: Madagascar | study: EMG produced TPA metagenomics assembly of the PRJNA485056 data set...
ATTATATATTATGTAGTATTGACTGTCAAGTATAATTTTATTTTATATTATCATAATAAACTGTTATTTAATAACAATTTATTTCAGTAATCACATATTTTATATTATTTTTCGTTATTTTTATAAAAAACGTTCATTTTTGCAGATTGTGTATTTTCTACTTTTCTTACAGTATCAGCGGTTAGCTGTCCGTATTGTTTTCTGACATCCAAGGACTGGTCCTCAACTTATGGCGTATTTATGCCAGGTTAATATGTGGCTTGAAATGTATCAGCCTAAAATAGAACTATAAATTTTGAGCAAAGGTTTTCACCCTTGCTCTTTTTATACTCTATTATATCATAAAATCCTTCTTGTTTAAAAAGTTTCCTTCTTTTTTTTATTAATTTAAAATTCATTAATTTCTTTTATTTTATCTTCAACTTTTTTACTAAATTTGCTATTTCTATTTTCATCTACTAATCCATTTATCTCTTGTTGAACATCTGTAAGTTGAGTATAGCAATATCCAGATATATACGGGATTTCTTTTATATTTTTAGTTAATAGTTCAAACCTTTGTATAAATTCATCTTCATTAGCTACTTGCTTTCCATATCCCCATCCTTTTTCAGAATCTAAAGCAATTCCACCATATTCACTCATTATAACTGGTTGTCCATTATATCTATATCCTTCAGCGAATAATCTGTGTTTCCCATTATGTTTTTCCATATTGTTTAATACTTTTTTCTCATCATCAGTATATGTTAAATAAAACAATTCTGGATCTTGTTTATAATCATGAATAGTTATTATGTCTGATATTGTATGTTCCCAACCATCATTTGAAATTACAGGTCTTGTATTATCTATTGATTTCGTTAAATAGTATAAACTATTTGCATAATTTTGTTGTTTTACATTATCACTTATATTTGGTAAGCCCCAAGATTCATTTATAGGAAGCCATGTAATAATTGATGGATGATTATAATTTTGTTTTATCACTTTAATCCATTCATTTGTAAATTGATGTATTGATTTGTCATTATAATTGTAGCAGTTTGCCATTTCACTCCAAACTAACATACCTTTTACATCACACCAATATAAAAATCTTTCATCTTCTATTTTTTGATGTTTTCTAACTCCATTGTATCCATATTTTAATGTAATTTCTATGTCTTTAATTAAGGCATCTTCACTTGGTGGTGTTAAATGTGATTCTTTCCAATATCCCTGATCTAATATAAATTTTAAATATAATTCATCATCATTTAAATATATTCTATCTTTTTGAATTGATATTTTTCTAAATCCAAAATAAGAATACGCAATATCTATAAGTTTATCATTACAATATAATTTATAACAAATATCATATAAGTTGGGTTCTTTTGGTGACCATTTTTTCACTTCTGCATTATTTTCACATATTGATATTTCATTTTCTTGATATAATTCTGTAAGCTGAATTTTATTTGTGATTAGTAGTTCATTTTCAAAAGAAATTTCTGTTTCTATATAAAAATTATTTTCTTCTAATTCTTTTTCAGATATATTTGTTTCATATTCTAATTTTACATTTTTATTATCTAAATTTGGAGTTAATTTTACACTTTTCATATAGTATTTAGGCACATATTCTATCCAAACTGTTTTCCATATTCCTGTTGTTTGTATATACCAACATTTCCAACTTTCTTTTTTATATCTTTGTTTTCCTCTAGGTTGCTCTTTGGCTAATGAATCCTCTACTCTTACGGTAATATCATTTTCGCCTTCTTTAATATATTTATCTATCTCGAATGAAAATCTATGGTATCCTCCCTCATTTGTTCCTATATATTTTCCATTAATCCATATTTTTGTTTTATAGTCACTTCCTTCAAAATGTAATATTGCTTTTTCATTTTCTTTTGAAATATGTATTTTTTTGTTATACCATACTACATAATGCACACTTTCATCTTTTATTCCACTCAATTCAGTTTCGTATGTAAAAGGTACATTGATTTTATTTTTTGTTGGAAAACTAATATAATATTCTTTTTCTTCTCCTAAATTTTCATCATCAAATGTAAAGTTCCAATCTCCATTTAAATTTACCCATTTATTTCTAACAAATTGTGGTCTTGGATAATTTTTTATATAATTTTTCATTTCTTAATTCATCTCCAATTTTTCTTTTTAGTTAAATTTGAAAGTTTATATTCTTATGTTTTGTTTAATTTTTTTGTCTCTATTACTAATTCATCAAAATCTGAAATGTAATTTTTATCTTGTAAAACTCTATATTTATTGTATTCGTCTAAAGCCAACTTATCTGCTATTTCTCTTTTTATTGTCCCATTATCTTTTAAAATATTATATTCATTAATTTTTAAAAATACTTCTAATTTTTCCTTCCATTCTTTCATTGATATAATCTTTCCTAATTTTACTTGTCTTTCTGCATAATCAAGGTACATTGATACTAAATTATTCAATTCTGTAATTTCTTCTTGTGAAAGATAATTCTTTGCTATTGTTACATCTGTTTCAAGTATTTTTCCATCTGGTGCATTTTTCCAAGTTGTTAGTCCCATATTTTCTTTTTTACTATCTGCTCTATTATAAATTATTTCTGGAGCAGTCATTCCAGTAATAGCAAAGTGTAATTTGTTTTGAACATTTTTATAAAATTCTTGTGTTGTTTCACTATTTTTATCATAATCAAAACTACATTCTCTGTATATGTCAGTTATTTTTTGATAAAATCTTCTTTCACTTGCTCTTATTTCTTTTATTTTAACAAGTAATTCATCAAAATAGTCTTTTCCAAATTTAGGTCCATTTTTTAGCATCTCACTGTTAAGAATAAATCCTTTTTTTATGTATTCTTTTAGTGTTTTAGTAGCCCATATTCTAAAATCCGTTGCTTCTTTTGAATTTACTCTGTATCCTACAGCTATAATTGTATCTAGACTGTAAAATGTCACTTCTCTTGAAACTTTTCTGTTTCCCTCTTTTTGAACTACTCTAATTTTTTGAGTAGTTCGATTTTCCTCTAATTCTTTTGTTTTAAATATATTCTGTAAATGATATGTGATATTATTTTCTGCTACATTAAATAATTTAGACATTGATTTTTGAGTTAGCCAAAAATCTTCTTCATTATATAAAACTTCTACTGATATATTTTCATTATTTTGGCTTTGGTATATAATTAAATCTTTTAGATTTTCTATGTTATTCAATTTTAATCACATCCTTTATATTTAATTTTAGGCTTTATAAAACTTATGTTTGCATTTTATATTATATCTTCCATCTTGTCAATAATTTGTAACATTTTTGTTTAAAATATTTCAATATAATTTTTTGATATTAAAATAAAGCGCTATTAACTAGTACTTTATTTCGGTAATCACATGTTCTATATTATTTTTCGTTATTTTTATAAAAAAGTTCATTTTTGCAGATTATGTTTTTTCTTCTTTTCTTACAGTATTAGTTTTTACACTCTAACATTCATAACTTTATTCTTCACTCTTTAATACTTCATAATTATCTAAATTTGGTCTTTCTACATCTTTATCTGTTACTACATCTAATTTTACATTTCTATTGCACTCTAATTTTATTAATCCCATAGCACTATAATCAATTCTTTTCATTATTAAGCCTGTATCCTTATCAATGTAAAAGATTGTTGGATTTACTTTAGTATTATCTTTATTCCATACTTGAACAAGTATAGTCGTTCTTTCATTATACTGTTTTTCACCTAAATATTCAAAATTAGTATTGAATGTTTTTTCGTCAGCAATTATAGAATAATCAAAACCTCTTTGATTATATAAAACTGCTTCATATTCATAATTATAATAACTTTTTAAAGATGTAACACCTGCATTTTTTCCCATTATACTAATTACTTCATCTGTATTATAATTTTCCCATCTTAAAATATTACCATTACTTACACATTTTATAACACCATCTTTTATATAATATTCTGTTTTAATTTCATTTACTTTTTTAAACAATATATATTCTTCAGAAGAAGAATAATAATTCGAACATTCTTCTCCTTTTTTTAATAATGTAACAACTTCCTCTCTTGTCATTGTATTGTCTTTCTTTAAAATTCCATTAAAGTGTAAAATTGTAAAATAAATTAATGTAATTAGTAATAATGATAATATTATAATTCCAATAATTTTAAATATTTTTTTCATTTTCATATAAATTCCTCCTTTTCATTTGATTTTGAACTATCATACTCATAAAAAAAAGTCGCAATGCGACCTTTTTTTAAATTTCTTCCACGCCTTTCAATAAATCATTAATTGTAGAATTAAAATATTTTGCAATATCTAGCAAAACAGTAACTTTAGGAACAACTAAACCTTTTTCAATATTAAGATATGCTGTTCGACTAATTCCTATTTCTTTAGCAGCCTTAACCTGAGTAATAGGAATTAAATGTCCTGTTTTTCTTGCTTTAAGCACATTGTTGCCTATAATCCTTGCTATTTTTTCTTCATTTTTTGATTTACACATATGCGTCCTCCTACAAATGTCTAACTTTTTATAAGTATTCTCTATTTATATTAACATAATATTGCGTTTTTTTCAAGTTTTGCATTCACATATTTTTATATTTGTTATTCTTGTCCACATATCCCATCAAAAATTTTCTTAATCTCATCATTATAATAAATAGCCCCACAAGGTCTAATATCCTCACCAATTTTAACCTGAACATTCATATTATTCTTATCACCAGAAAAATACTTAATAGCACATCTCAACTTTTCCTTTTGCACTTCAGTAAAATCAGTAATATCAAAAGTCACAACCTTTGGTTTTTCTTCCCCTAAATCCTTAATTTCATTTGCAATTATAGTTGGTTCTTGGTCATCTCTAATACTCAAACGACCATCAATTAAAACAATATTCTCTTCAACTAAACTTCTTCCCGCTCCTATAACTGCATTTTCAAAAGCAAGTACCTCTGCAGTTCCATACAAATCTTCTATTGTAATAAATGCCATAATTTTATTATTCTTTGTATATTTTTTCTTAATTGAAGTAATTATTCCGGCATACTTTACTTTTTGACCATCTACAAATTTAGGCTTACTATTTCTTACTTGAACATTTGCTATTTCATCCCCGTTAACACTATTATCATTATTTGTTAAGTTTTGCTCACTTATTTGGACTAAGTCCATACTATTGATATTTGTTGAATGCATAATTTGTTCTCTTAATTTTTCAAGTGGGTGTCCTGAAATGTAAATTCCAAGCATTTCTTTTTCCATTGAAAGTAATTCTTTTTCAGGCATTTCTGGATGTTCATTAAATTGATATTTTTGTTTTTCCATTTCTTCTTTTTCTTGCTCTGTTCCTATATCAAACATTGATACTTGTCCATTAAAGCCTTTTTTCTTTCCACTTTGAATTGTGTCCATTATTGTTTCAAATGAAGCTAATAGTGTTGCTCTTGTTTGTTCAAATTCATCAAATACTCCTGCTTTTATTAAACTTTCTACACATTTTTTGTTTACTTGTGTGTCTGCTATTCTTTCACAAAAATCTGTAAAGTTTTTGTATTCTCCATTTTCTTGTCTTTCTGCTACAATATTTTCAACTGGAGTTGTTCCTACATTTTTTATTGCTCCAAGTCCAAAACGAATTTTTCCAACCGCTTCTGAATTGTTAACTTCAACCGTAAATTTTTCAAAACTTTTATTTATATCAGGTTTTAAAATTTGAATTCCAAGTCTTTTGCACTCATCAATATATTGAGGTGCTTTGTCTAAATTTCCTAAATAACTATTTAAAGTTGCAGCCATAAATTCTGCAGGGTAATATGCTTTTAAATATGCTGTTCTGTATGATACAACTGCATAACATGCGGCATGTGATTTGTTGAATGCATATTTTGCGAATTCTGCCATCTCATCAAATATTTTATTTGCAGAAACTTCATCTATTCCATTTCTTACACATCCTGGTACAACTGCATTCCCATCTTCATCTACTTGTCCATGTATAAATACTTCTCTTTCTTTTGCCATTACATCAAGTTTTTTCTTCCCCATGGCTCTACGAACCAAGTCTGCTCTTCCTAATGAATATCCAGCTAAGTCTCTAACTATTTGCATAACTTGCTCTTGATAAACCATACATCCATACGTTACGTTTAATATTGGCTCCAGACTTGGGTGTGTGTATTCATTGTGACCGGGGTTTTGTTTTCCTCTGATATATCTTGGTATTTGGTCCATTGGTCCAGGCCTATATAAAGAAACACCTGCTATTAAATCTTCCAAACAGTCTGGTTTCAATTCTTTCATAAAGTTTGTCATTCCCTGTGATTCAAATTGAAATATTCCTGATGTGTTTCCGTCTTGCCATAATTTGTATACTTTTGGGTCTGACATATCATGGTCAAATTCTACATCAATTCCGTGATTTTCTTTAACCATATCTATTGTGTTTTGAATAACTGTCAAGTTTCTTAATCCTAAAAAGTCCATTTTTAAAAGTCCTAATTCTTCAAGTGTTGTCATTATGTATTGGGTGTTGATTTGTCCATCTCTTACATAAAGTGGAACATATGTATCTACTGGGTCTTTTGTTATAACAACTCCACATGCATGTGTTGATGCCTGTCTTGGCATTCCTTCAAGCCCCATTGCTATGTCTAATATTTTTTTAGTTTGCTCGTCTGTTTCATATCTATCTCTTAATTCTTTGTTTTGCTCTAAGGCTTTTTTTATTGTTATATGAATTTCATTTGGAATCATTTTTGCCAATGCATCTGCTTCTGCATATGGATAGTCTAAAACTCTTGCCACATCTCTTATTACCATTTTTGCAGCCATTGTTCCAAATGTGATTATTTGTGATACATGGTCATGTCCATATTTTCTTGCAACATAATCTATAACTTCTTGTCTTCTTTCATCTGAAAAGTCAACATCAAAATCGGGCATACTAATTCTTTCTGGGTTCAAAAATCTTTCAAATAGTAATCCATATTTTATTGGGTCAATATCTGTTATTTCAATTGCATATGCCAAAATAGAACCTGCACCTGAACCTCTTCCTGGACCTACTGGTATTCCATTTGTTTTTGCATAATGTATAAAATCCCATACTATTAAGTAATAATCAACATATCCCATTTTTTTGATTATTCCTAATTCGTATTCTGCTCTTTTTTGTATTTCTTCTGATAAATTTTTTCCGTATCTTTTTTCTAGACCTTTATCACATAATTCTTTTAAGAAGTCATAATGTGTTGGATATTCTGGTGATACATCATAGTTTGGTAATATTGTGTGTCCAAATTCAAATTCAACATTACATTGCTCTGCTATTTTTACAGTATTTTCAATTGCATCTGGAAATGCCTTGAAATATTCTGACATTTCTTCTGGTGATTTTACATATAATTCGTCTGTGTCAAATTTCATTCTGTCTTCGTCACTCATTCTTTTTCCAGTTTGAATACATAACAAAACTTCGTGATTATATGCATCTTCTCTTTTTAAATAATGTGCATCATTTGTTGCAACTAATGGAATATCAAGTTTTCTGGCTAATTGAACTAATTTTTGATTTGCTAAAACTTGTTCTCTTAATCCATTGTTTTGAATTTCTATATAATAATCATCACCAAAAACTTTTTTATGCCATAATGCTATTTCTTCTGCCTTTTCAGTTTGGTTTGCTAATAAAGCTTGATTTACTTCTCCTGCAAGGCATGCACTTAGGCATATTATACCTTCATGGTATTTCTCCAATATTTCTCTATCTATACGAGGTTTATAGTAATATCCATCAACAAAACTTAATGAAACTAATTTACTTAAATTTTTGTATCCTTCATTATTTTTTGCAAGCAAAATTAAGTGATAGTAATGGTTGTCTATTCCTGTTTCTTTTTGTAATCTTGAACGTGGTGCAACATATACTTCACATCCTATTATTGGCTTTACGCCTTCTTTTTTACATGCTTTATAAAAGTCAATGGCTCCAAACATTACTCCATGGTCTGTTATTGCTATTGAGTCCATTCCTAATTCTTTTGCTCTTACTGGTAAGTCTTTTATTCTATTTGCTCCGTCTAATAAACTGAATTCACTATGTATGTGTAAGTGTACAAATTTTGACATTATTTTTCTCTCTTTCTATTTTTGTCCTTTTTAGAACAATTCTATTTAGAACACTGTCTTAAAAAGGACATTTTTCTGTATTATATTATCTTTTTTTATTAAAGTCAACTCAAAAACTCTAATGTATAATCATACATCAGAGTTTTAGGGTGTTTTATTTAAATCAAAAACATTTTTAATTACTTACAAAATCTATGTTTACCAATAGTAACTGTCATAGGTCTAGACCAAATCCATTTATTTGTAGCAGTAGAAGGATTAAAATAATAAATTGCTCCATAACTTGGATCCCATCCATTCATTGCATCCTGCGCAGCCTTTTTTGCGGTAGAATTTGGTGTCAAATTAACCTGACCATCTTTAACTGCATCAAATGCTCCAGACTGATACACAACACCTGCCAACGTATTAGGAAAAGAACTACTTTTTATTCTATTCATTACTACTGCACCAACTGCAACTTGTCCTGTATATGGTTCTCCTCTTGCTTCACCATAAATAACCCTAGCAAGCAAATTTAAATTACTATTATAACTAGAAGATGATGAACTGCTTGAAGAAGATGATGTTATTCCCATTGCCTTTAATGTTGCAGGCCCTGCAATTCCATCTACAGTCAAACCGTTTTTTCTTTGAAAATATTTTACTGCATTTACTGTTTGTGTTCCATAAATTCCGTCAATACTTCCAGAATAATATCCCCACCTTTTTAATTTTGTTTGAATTTGTGTTACTTCAGAACCTCTTGAGCCATATTTTGATAAAGTTTCTACCGCCAAATTTTCTTTGTTATTTTTATATACAAATATAGATAATGACATCACTGTTACCATTAAAATTGCAATTATTGTAAAAAGTTTATTTTTCTTTATTTTTAACATAAAAAACCACCTATCAATAAAAATATTTTTCTTTCTAATATTTTTATCAATAAATGGTTTTATTATACATTTTTCTGCTACAATGTTACTATTAATTGGAACAATATCTACACAAAATAGTTTCCATTCCAACTTGTAAATCAATTTTTCCATTTTTAAAATTATAATCTAAATCCGTTAAATCCTGTAACATATTCCTTAAATCTTTTTCTTTAAAATATTTTGCCTGTACCTTATATTTACTTGTTAAAAACATTTGGTTAGGTTTTAAATTTAAACTTGAAGCCAAATCTTTATTTGTATTCAATGCCATTTTTGTTATATACAATTTTTTAAAATGATTATAAAGTGTAACTAAAATTTTTGCTAATGGTTCTTTTGCATATATTAAATTTTGCAAAACCTGTAAGGCACCTGTTATGTCCTTTTTTCCAAGGTTATCTGTTAAATCAAATATAACACTTTCCAATTTTTTAATTGATAATTTATCAATATCTTCTTTTTTTATTGTTCCATTTTCTCCTGCATACTCAATTAATTTTCTAATTTCATTTATTAAATCCTGCATATTAGTTCCACAACATTCAATAAAATATCTAAGTGTTTGAGCATCTATATTTACCTTATATCCATTACAAATAGTTTTTATTCTTTGTTCTATTTGATTAGCCTTTTGAAAATCAAATTTGCATACAATTCCATTTTTATCAATTGCAGAATACAAAGTAGATTTAATATCCGCTTCTTCCTCAACAAATACTAAAACAACAGACTCATCTATTATTTCCATATTTTCTTCAATATATTTTGATAATTTATCTTTTATTTTAGTAGTATCACCTGTTTTTCTCTTTCCTTCTTTTTTGAAAAGCCCTGTATTTCTTGCAATTATCAATTTCTTTTCATATCCAAAACTCGGAGTTTCTATATCTGATATTATTTCAGATACATTTTGTTCGTCTATCATTATAAAATTTATTCCTTTAATGCATTCACCAAATAAATTTTTAATTCTTTTTAAATTGCTTTCTAACAAATACAATTCCTCTCCATACAAAAGATATAAAGAATGTAATTGACCTAATTTTAATTCTTTTTCCAAATTATCAATCGTCATATTTAATCCCTTCTTATAGTTTTTCTATATATAGAAAATCTTATAATGGCACATATGATTTTATAAAATCATTGTACAAATTGCTCCTACGCTCCAAGCCTGTGCAATTGCACCTTTTGGTTCATATGGTTTTGTAGAATCATAGATTTCTGCTATACTTCCTACACATCCTCTTTGGTTAATTTCTTTTTCAAAAACTTGTTTTTCCTTTTCAACAAAGTCTTTTAATTTTGCCTCTAATTTTGTCTTATATGTTTTTCTTTTTTCGAATTTTACCATATTTTTTAAAGCCTCATAATATAATTCTAAAAGCCAAGTCCAAGTTATCCCTTGGTGGTAACTCATATCTCTTTTAAACGCGTCTCCTTCATATATATCAACATAGTTAGGTTCTCCTTTAGCCAATGTTTTTAGTCCATAATTATTTAATAGTTTTTTCTCTACTACATTGATTATATTATTTGCCTCAATAGAATTTGGTTCTACTATTGGATATGTTAAACTTAAAGCAAATAATTGATTTGGGCGTATTTTTCCGTCTTTATTTTTTTCGTCAGTTATAACATCATATAAGCATTTTCTTTTTGAATTATAAAATTTTGCATTAAAAGATTTTTTGCATTTTCTTGCTAATTCTTTGTATTTTTTTGTATTATGTTGTTCTTCAAATTTTTCTGCCAAATCTGCCATTATCATTAAGCCATTATACCATAAACTATTAATCTCAACAACTTTTCCATTTCTAGGAGTTGCCGCTATTCCATATGTTTTTGCATCCATCCATGTATTTTGTGTATTTGCAGTTCCAGAAGATATAAGAAAATCTTTATCTAATTTTATATTGTTATCATCTAAATCGATTCCATTTTTATAATTTTCTATTATCTCTTTTAATTTATCATATATATGTTCTTTAACAAATTCATAATCTCCTGTATAATTCAGATATTTTTGTATTTGTTCAAATAATAATAATGATGCATCTACACTGTTGTATAAAGGTTTATTATCTTTTTCAGAATAGCCATTTGGAACTAAACCACATTTGATATTTTTAGCCATTGTTAGTAAAACTTCCTTGGCTATATCATATCTTTTTGTCTTTAACAATAATCCTTCTAATGACAATAGACTATCTCTTCCCCAATCTAAAAACCATGGATATCCTGCTATTAATGTGTGTAATTCAAAAGCAGGTCTATATACAACAAATTGATCTGTAGCTTTTATTAATTCTGTTTCAAATTCTGTTTTTGTTGATGCTTCTGCATTTTGTATTATTTTTTTTATTCTATTTTTTTCATTTTTTAACATATTATCAACATTTATATTTTCTATATTACTTTCAAGTCCACATGTAAAAAATATTGTTTTTTCTTCATTGGGTTGTAAATTAATTTCATATACTCCAACAACACTATGATTTTCTTTTGGATAAAATCCCCTTTTTTGTTCTTCTATATAAAACATATCTTTAAAAATATTGTTTTTATGTTCTATATATTTTCCATCAGATACATACATATATATTGGATTTTCTTGGTTCTCATCAACAATAATTTTAACCTTCGTATTATTTATTTGTTGTTTTATGTTAAACTCATGATTTGTACTCATTGAGTGAAAATCTCTAAAATTAACTATTGGAGCCAATGTTAATAAAGAATGTTTATCTATATTTTTTATTTTATAACAAATTCCCACAACTTCTTTTCCATGTTCCATACATATCGTTTTTTCAATCTTTACACCTGCAACATTATATTTAAATGTTGGAAAAATATCTTTTTCAAAACTTTCTTGAAATTTATATCCTTGTGAAATATAATTTTCTCCAACATTTGTATATAAATCATATTTTTCGTTTTCAATTTGTATACTTTCATCTACTTTTGATAAAATTAAATATCTTTGAGCCGGTGGCATTAATGGAGCAATTAATAATCCATGATATCTTCTTGTATTTGCTCCAATAATTGTAGAACTTGCAAACCCACCCATTCCATTGGTTATTAGCCATTCTCTCTTTAATCCATTTTCTAAATTAATATCCTCTTTTGTAAACTTCATTTCTATTTCCTTCCTAATGATTAATATTACTCATCAAAAATTTTTATTTTCCTGTAGTTTTTCTTCGTCTTCCCCTTTGACTTTTTGGAAGAACCCTTTGAGGCTTTGTCGTTATTGTTGCTTGTCTCATACTTTTTTCATATTCTTTTCTAAACTCTAGAACCTCTTTGTCTTCTTGAAAATTCACATTTTCCTTTTTTATTTTATTTGGCATGGAGGATTCCCTTTTCCCTGCATACAGAAAGCATGTAGGAAAGGATCCTGCTGTCATCGTAATCAAAGTT
>ERZ1034768.550-NODE-550-length-12505-cov-8.030281_pt1 | contig 12505 bp, 13 predicted proteins | sample MGYA00520691_ERZ1034768 | MGnify/ENA primary metagenome ERZ1034768 (study PRJEB33766, sample SAMN09781704) | gut metagenome | biome: gut microbiome | host: Homo sapiens | place: Madagascar | study: EMG produced TPA metagenomics assembly of the PRJNA485056 data set...
ATATACAACCTTTTACTCATATTTATCAACTTAAATTAATTCCGCCAACGGGTAATAGATAATCTTATTGCAGAGGCTAAAGCTTCACCTCGGCTTCGTAAGAATTATAATCTTCATGCTTCTACATCTGATTCTGTACAGCGGATGTTTAATGCAATGGAGCCAGGAACCATAGTTCCTATTCATCGTCATAAAAGCGTTAATGAAACTATGATTCTTTTAAGGGGAAAAATGAAGGTAATAGAGTATGATGAAAATTATAGTCCTACTTCTACCATCCTTGATATTAACTCTGGAAATATTGGCGTACATATTAAAAGTTGTGTTTGGCATACTGTAGAAGTCTTAGAAGAAGGTACTGTGGTGTTTGAAGTGAAGGAAGGGCCATCTCAACCTTTAAGTGAAGATGATATCTTCCCAAAAGATTTTATATAGTTGATCTATTTTTGATTTGTAATCAAAATAAGTATCATTTGTAATGATTATGAAGATCTTTTCGAGAAGGAATGAAAAATAATAATAGGCAAATAGCAAAAAATACCCTCTTTATGTATTTAAGAATGTTTGTGACTATGACAGTGAGTTTATATACATCACGTGTTGTGTTGCGGATATTGGGAGTAGAGGATTATGGATTATATAATGTTATCGGTGGTATTATTGCAATGTTTGGATTTATTAACGGAGCAATGACTAATACAACTTCAAGATTTATTACGGTATCCTTAGCTAAGGATAATTTGGCTAAGCAAAATCAAATTTTTAATCTAGCTTCATTGATACATTTGGTAATAGCTTTACTTATATTTATTGCAGGTGAAACTATTGGATTGTGGTATCTCGATAATAAACTTGTTGTCCCTGATGGACGTATGTTTGCTGCACAATGGCTTTATCAATTGACAATAGTTACAGCAGTATTGAACATCTTATATGTTCCGTATAATGCTGTAATAATTGCTCATGAAAAGATGAATGCTTTTGCTTATATATCCATAATTGATGTATTCTTGAAGTTAATTATTGCTATGCTTTTAGCTTTTTCTCCATTTGATAAGTTGATATTTTATGGCTCATTTTTGGCTTTAGTATCTTGCTTTGATTTATTAATATACTTTTTTTATTGTAGGCGTAAGTTTAATGAGACCAAACTCCATTTTTATTGGAATTTTGATAAATTTAAGAAGATGATTAGTTTTGCAGGATGGGGAGCTATAGGTAATTTTTCTTATATATTTTATACGCAAGGAATCAACCTCATGCTGAATTTCTTCTGTGGACCAGCTGTTAATGCAGCACGCGGCATATCTGTTCAAGTTGATGGGGTGATACGACAATTTGCCAATAACGTACAGACTGCAATAAATCCACAGATTATTAAAAGCTATGCTTCTAATGATTTGCAGAGGATGTATTCTTTGATTTATTCCAGTTCTAGAATATGTTTTTATCTGCTTTATTTTATTTCGCTTCCGCTTATGTTAGAGGCGCAGTTTGTTTTAGATCTTTGGCTTGGTGATGGAGCTGTTCCTGCTCATACGGTAAATTTTGTTCGTATTATTTTGGCAATAGCATTATTTGACGCTTTTATAAATCCAATGTTTACTGCTAATTTAGCATCAGGCAAACTTAAAGTCTATCAGCTTTGTGCTTGTAGTGTATCATATATCTTTATGATAATAACATATATTGCTATTAAATACACAAGAATGCCTGAAAGCGTGTTTATATGTTTATTTATTTCTACATTTATAGGTGTGGCAATAAGAATTTATGTTTTATATAGGCAGGTAGGATTAAGTCCAAGAAGTTATATTCAAGAGGTCATTAGTAAAGTATTAATTGTAGTTTTTGTATCTGTTTTAGCTCCTATGCTTATATGTAATAATTTAGACTATGGTTGGGAGAGATTTTTATTAACAGGTTTTGTTTCTGTTCTTTCAGTATTAATAGCTGTATATTTTCTGGGAATAAATAAGATAGAAAGAAACTTTGTTAATAATAAATGTCAACATCTTTTTAAAAGACTTAAGTAATGAAAAATATATGTAATATTGAGCAATGTACGGGTTGCGGTTTATGTGCTGCAGTTTGTCCAAAAGGTGCAATACAAATAAACATCCAAGGAATCCATTATTTTCCTAAAATTGATAAAAGTAAATGTATTGATTGTGGTTTATGTCAAAAGCAGTGTATAGTTAATAATCCTGTATCTCTTAATCAACCATTGCTTACTTTTGCAGCGTGGAGTAAAGATAAAAAAGAGCATTTTGAATGTGCTTCTGGGGGATTAGCTACGGTCTTGTCTAAATATTTCATTCAAAATGGAGGCTATGTTGCAGGATGTGCATGGAATGAAAAGATACAAGCAACTACAATAATCACAAAAGATTTGGGAGATGTTAAAAAATTAATGAAATCTAAATATGTCCATAATTATTTTTCTATAGATTCTTATCTGCAAATTAAAAAGTTATTGAAAAATGGACAACATTTATTGTTTATAGGTGTCCCTTGTCAGTGTGCTGCAATAAAAAGATTTTGTAAATCTTATGACCGAAACTTGTATATAATTAGTTTATTATGCCGTGGTGGAGCTTCTCCTTTTGTCTTTAATAATTATTTGTCATTCTTTTCGAGCAAATTTGGGAAGATTAATGATGTCACTTTTAGAGGTGGTGCGTACGATTGTAAGTTTTGTGTTTATGGAGAAGACTCCAAAATATACTATTTAGGCGAACAGTTTGAGGATCCATATTTTTGGTCATTTATGAGACATACATTATATCGAAAATCTTGTTTGTCTTGTTTGTTTGCCAAACCCTCTCGACCAGCAGATATAACTTTAGCTGATTTCTGGGGATTGGATATAGCATTTATAAAGCACCACCATTTAGAAAATGGCGTTAATTTAGTAATAACGCATACAGAAAAAGGAAATCATCTTTTGTCTTTAGTAAAGGATAAGATTGAATGTTATGAAAGAGAATTGGATGAAGCCATTAATGGTAATGAAACATTGCGTTATGCGACACCTAAACCTCAAGGATATGACTTGTTGAATTTTATATATCCAAGAATAAAGAATCTTAAAGTTTGTTGCTGGCTTTTTGATTTTAATTATTTCAAGGTTCAAAGTTTTACCTTTTTAAAGAGAATAATTAAGGCAATTTTGCCTTTAAGAGTAATAAAACAAATAAAGAAGTTATCATGATTATAGGTTATACAACAGGTGTTTATGATATGTTTCATATCGGACATCTTAACATTCTTCGTCGTGCAAAGGAACAATGTGATTATCTGATTGTTGGAGTAAGTACTGATGAATTAGTACAACATGACCAGCACAAAACTCCTATAATTCCATTCAAGGATAGATGTGCTATTGTTGAAGCTATCAAATATGTAGATAAGGTCGTACCTCAGCCAGATAAAAACAAATTAGCTGCTTGGCAGCGAGAACATTTTGATAAAATGTTTGTAGGTTCAGATTGGAAAGGAACTGAAGTTTGGAATAAGTTTGAGGAGGATTTTAAACCTTTGGGGGTCGAAATTGTTTATCTTGACCATACAGATGGAATAAGTAGCAGTTTACTTAGAGAGAAACTCAATGGTGCAAATTCCAGAAATGGGGGTGCATCTAGAGTAATAGGGTATACCACAGGTGTTTACGATATGTTTCATATTGGTCATTTAAACCTTATAAAACGTGCAAAGGAGCGTTGCGATTATTTGATAGTTGGGGTAAGCACAGATGAATGCGTGCAAAACTACAAACACAAAACACCAATTGTCGGGTTTGAGGATCGAGCACAGATAATAGCATCATTAAAATATGTTGATGAAGTTGTTGCTCAAACAAGCATGGATAAACTTGAATTTTTAAAACAGAGGCACTTTGATGTGATGTTCCATGGTGACGAATGGAAAGGTACAGACCTGTACAATCGATATGAAATAGAATTTAAAAAATATGGAGCAAAGATTGAATATCTTGTTCATACAGACGGAATAAGCTCAACCTTGCTTCGAGAAAAAATACAAAAATAATATGGATAATGTTATTGTATTAAATCAAAATGTTAAATTAACATCGCTTTCTGCTCTTAAAGATGTAGTTAAGCCAGGAAGCGATACGATGATTCTTTCAACGCAATTTGTTTTTGAGAATGAAGTAGAACTAATTGATTCAATACTCGAATGTAAATGTGTTTATAAGAATTTCAGCGATATCTTAGATGATGCAGAATTAGAATCATGTGATAAGGATGCATTTGTTGCAACAAGGCAGGATTATGATTTAGCAGAATTCTATGAATATATTCAAAATTTAAAGAATACAAGATTAATAGATAAATTCTTATCGCAGTATTCTTTTCATAACAAAATAATAGTTTCGGATGGTTTGGGAATTCGTTTGGAGCAATGGCAAAAAAAGGGTTTTGAATACCGCTCTCTTGATTATTATTATGTGGAGCCTGAAAATAAGTCAAAGAGTTTTCCTTTGGTTAGAAAATTACTACGTAAACCATACCATGTCATTTTAAGGTTCAAAAAGGCATTTACAACTCAGATACATGTTGCTTTTAATAATGATACAAAGTATTTATTTTATGGCAATTTAAATCGTATAGGTTATCGAATCAATTTAAATTTCCGTGATGCAGACCTTGGTGAGCATATCAAGTATATGCTCAATATGATGGGTATTGTATGGAAAAACAATACAATTAGATTATCTTCTTTTCATGAAGGATTTAAAACGATTCCTGATCGTAAGACTCTCAATGTTAAGTTGATTCAAGATGGATATCTGCCACCGAATTATAGTAGCAATTATCTTTATTTCTATGGTCATAATACGGAGTTTTATACATGGGATGAAATTGGATGTAACACATTTCGTTATCATCACTTACCATATAGAATTATGCCAGTAAGGAATCTCTTGTTTTTACCGGAGAAATTTAAGTTTCCAGCAAAGGTTAAAAAAGTTCTTTGTGCATCAAGTGGAACCGGTGATTGGACAGCTATCAAAAACCGTTCAGATGATGACCGTCTAGTTTGGGCTATTGGTAAGGTAGCTGCAATGTTTCCTGATGTTGAATTTATATATCGGTGTCATCCTACGTGGATTCATCCAGCTCATGCAGGTGTAAATTCAATAAATAGATGCGTTGAATACATCTCTTGGCTTAATTTGCCAAACTTTAAAATGTCTTGTAATATACCTCCAGCTATTCAGAATGGACATTTTGTGCTTTCATATAAACGCTCTTCTTTTGAAGAAGATTTAAAGGGTGTAGATCTTGTATTAGGTGAACATTCTGTTGCTATGCTTGATGCTGGTTTTAAAGGGATACCATTTGCCTCATGCAATATGACTGGTCATAGAGCCTTCTTTAAAGATATTAATGATTTAGGCTTTCCACACTGTGAGACGATAGAGGAAATTGCAGATTTAATTAGATCTTTACCTTCGGAAAAAGTAAAGGAGCAGTATAGGCAAGCTATAGTTAATTATAATAAAATGACGGAAATTGTGTAATATGAATACTGTATATGACGCAAAACTCTTAGGACTTCCAAAGATTGAAGATCCAAGAGGGAACCTGTCTATCATCGAACAAATCAAGCAGATTCCTTTTGAGATCAAGAGGGTCTATTGGATTTATGATGTACCAGGTGGAAAGGATAGAGGCGCACATGCCTATAAGGAGAATGAGGAGTTTATTGTAGCTTTGTCCGGTAGTTTTGATGTTGAACTGGATGATGGAAGGAATAAACAAATATTCTCTCTGAATCGTTCTTATTTTGGAGTTTATGTTCCTAAAGGGATGTGGAGAACTATGAAGAATTTCTCAACCAATTCTCTTGCACTGGTTCTTTCTTCTACTGAATATGATAAGGATGACTATATCATGGATTATGAAGAATTCAAGGCTTGGGCAAAGAATCCTTCTATAAAAACGACTTCTTCAGGAAATGAAACTTCTGTCAAGGTAAATAATCCTTCGGATACTTTCAGTGCCAAGGAAGGAAAAAGTGTTTTTGATTGTTCACTTTGTGAACTCAATAAGATGCACGATGTAGAGGGAAACCTGACTTATATTTATGAGAATGTACATGTGCCATTCCCTATTAATCGTGTATTCTACAGTTATGATATACCTGGTGGTGAAGATCGTGGAGCACATGCTCATAAAGAATGCCATCAGTTTATCATTGCAGCATCTGGAGCTTTTGAAGTTGTGCTTGATGATGGTGTAAACAAGAGAACAGTGCAGCTCAACAGACCATTCTGGGGGCTTCATGTACCACCAGGAATATGGGCATCCGAGCAAGGTTTCTCATCGGGTAGTATTTGCTTAGTCTTAGCATCTCATGGTTATTCTGAGGATGACTACATTCGTAACTATGATGACTTCCTGAAATATGTAAACGAAAAGAATAATAAGTAATGGACGTTTTTTCAAAAGGAATTATCTTGGCAGGCGATGCGGGTAATAGGTTATCACCTTTAACTTTAGGAATACCTAAGCAATTGTTGCCTCTCTACGACAAGCCGATGATTTATTATCCAATAGAATTGTTGGTAGGTGTAGGGATAAAAGATATTCTCATTATTACTAGCCAAGAACATGCTTCTACTTTCATTCATGCGTTAGGCGATGGTTCTGCTTTTGGTGCAAGGTTTACGTATGCAATACAATCAAAACCGGAAGGAGCAGCACAAGCCTTTACAATTGGAGAAGAGTTTGTCGGGGACGAACCAGTCTGTATGATAACTGGTGACTGTATCATATTTGGCAAGGATAGAAATATCAAATTACAAAAGGCCATTAGGGCAGCACAGAATAGTGGACAGGCATCCATATTTGTGTGCCGTGATTGGGATTCTGAGCAGTATGGGGTAGTTACACTAGATTCAGAGGGAAGATGCCTAACTGTTGAAGGAAAGGCAACAAAGCCTTTGTATTATTCGATTACCGGACTTTATGTTTTTCCGAAAGGTGTTACAGAATATGCTAAGCTTGTAGAAAAATCAGAGCGTGGGCGTTTAGAGGTAACTTCTTTGAATAAAGCTTATTTTGAAAAGAATAAGTTGCAGGTACAGGTTCTTGGTAGTGATTTTAAGTGGTTTGATACCAATTCCTTCGATTCATTACAAGTTATCAACAATTATATTCAGAAACAGAAAAATAAAAATAAATAAGATTATTATGGTTAAGTTATTAGATTTACAGGCAATCACCATGATGCATGGTGATGAGTATAAGGCTGCAGCCAACCGTGTCATTGAGAGTGGCTGGTTTTTACAAGGTAATGAAAACAAGCAGTTTGAGAAAGACTATGCTCAATATATTGGTACAGATGAGTGTGTAGCAGTTGCTAACGGTTTGGATGCTTTGCGCTTGATTATCCGAGGATATAAGGAGTTGGGCGTTTTTCAGGATGGTGACGAAATCATTGTTCCTGCTAATACCTATATTGCAACTATTCTTGCCATTACAGAGAATAATTTGACTCCTATCTTGGTCGAGCCTACATTTGCGCATCTTGAAATTGATATTGATAAGATTGAGGCAGCAATCACTCCTAAAACAAAGGGCGTGATGATTGTTCACCTTTATGGTCGTGTCGCATACAATGACAAACTGGGCGAGATTTGCAAGAATCATAATTTGAAGTTGATGGAAGACTGTGCTCAGAGTCAAGGGTGTGCCTGGAAAGGTGTGAAGACTGGTGCTTTGGGAGATGCTGGTGCGCATAGTTTTTATCCAGGTAAGAATCTTGGTGCCTTTGGTGATGCAGGGGCAGTAACTACTAGTGATAAGGAACTTGCTTCTGTGATTCGTGCTTTGGCAAATTATGGTAGTCAGAAGAAGTATGTATTTAAGTATGCTGGTATCAATAGCCGTATGAGCGAGTTGGATGCTGCTGTTCTTGATGTCAAGTTGAAGTATTTGGATGAGGACAATGTTCAGCGTCAGAAGTTGGCAGCTTATTATTATGAACATATCAATAATCCGCTGATAACATTGCCTGCAAAGATTAATGATGAAAATAATGTATATCATCAGTTTCCTATTTTCTGCGAACGCCGTGATGAATTGCAGGAGTATTTGAAAGAACAGGGTGTTCAGACATTGATTCATTATCCAATACCACCACATCACCAGGAGTGTTATGCTAAAGAATCTTGGAATACCCCTCAGCTTTCTCTTCCTATTTCAGAGAAGATTCATCAGCAGGAATTGTCTATTCCTATGAATCAGGTGATTACTGAAGAAGAGGCAAAGATTGTTGTTGATGCAATTAATTCATTTAAATAGTTCTATGAGCCAAAACATAAATTACGCCCTTTGTACTTTGTTCGATAGTAACTATTTGGATAAAGGATTGGTGCTATATAAATCCTTAGAAAGGTATGCTTCTGATTTTACCCTTTATGTCCTTGCCATGAATGACAAGTGCTATGAGGTTTTAACAGATTTAAATTATGAGCATCTTATACCAATCAGATTAGCTGATTTTGAAAACGAAGATTTACTTCGGGTTAAATCTACACGAGGGATTGGAGAATATTGCTGGACATGTTCTTCTTCGTTGATAAAGTATGTATTGGATACCTACCATCCAGATTATTGTTCATATGTAGATGCAGATATGGCATTTTACGCAGACCCATTGGTATTAATAGAGGAAATGCAAGAGAGAAATGCCTCTGTGTCAATTGTTGGACATCGTTTCAATAGCTTTGAAGTCAATCGTGCAGACATCGTAGGAACCTATTGTGTGGAATGCAATACGTTCAAAAATGATGAAAAGGCTAGGACGCTTCTTAATATTTGGATAGGTCAGTGCCTGGAACATTGCTCTATTGATGGGGATGGCGTATATTGGGCAGACCAAAAGTATATGGACAACTGGGTGAGCGATTATGATTATGTTATCGAAACACAGAATCTAGGTGCAGGTGTAGCTCCATGGAATATAGCACAATATAAACTAATTGACAATTCTTCTGGTTCTATTAAGTTGAAATGTAGAGGCAATAATTATGATTTGCTTTTCTATCATTTCGAGAATCTGCAATATTTGTCATTAAAGCAAGTGAATATTAATGTTTATGCTACATGGGGAATTGATGATAAATTGGTTCGCTTCCTCTATAAAGATTACTTGCATCGTATTGATGATACAAAATCTTTCCTTAGAAACAAGTATGGAATAGACGTGGTCATCAAGTCTCATCCAGGAGTGACTAAGAAGGAAAAGTATAAGCGGAATTACAAGATTACATACGAACGAATTAAGAAGTTTATCTTAGTGAACTTACCTGTTCGCTTATTGAAATCAAAGAATCTTATAATAGTAGATTAACAATGTACAAATTATCTAGAAATCTGGTTATGGGGGGGCGATATTGCTTCTTCCCATTCTTGTATCTTGTTCGGATGACAAGGAGAAGAAAACGGTAGTATAGTTTTGGCAGAATCATAACAAGAAATTTAAGTTTAATTATCTCTTGACACCCAAACAGAAAATAGATAAATTCAAATAAAACTAATTTAATGAGTAGATTTATTAGCTTATATACTCGCAAGTTCCAGCATTTCCCTCGCTTCCTCCGCAAGCAGTTCTATCTCCGATACAACCGCTTGTGTATAAAACTTTGTATTGGATGGAATAACTTGGGTAAGAGAGCAATGATATTTAATCACATCTATCTTGATATTCATCCTGATTCGAAAGTCAAGATAGGTGATGATTTTACATTTACTTCTGGTGAATGTATAAATCCACTTTGTCGTAACCAAAGAGGGTGCATAGTTGCAGAACGTCCTAACTCTATAATAGAGATTGGTCATCATGTAGGTATGTCTTCACCTTGCCTTTGGGCGAAAGAGCGTATCACCATCGGTAACTATGTGAATATTGGTGGCGATTGTATTATCATGGATTCTGATGCACATAATCTTGATTGGCGTGTGCGTGATTCTGGCGAAATGTTTTCACCTACAGAGAGCTTGGACAATCATACCGCCAAGTGTGCACCAATCGTTATCAAAGACCACGTGCTTATCGGCGCTAAGAGTATCATTCTTAAAGGTGTAACTATAGGCGAAGGCTCTGTGATTGGCGCAGGTTCTGTTGTGGTAAAGGATATTCCTGCAAATTGTATAGCTGCTGGTAATCCTTGTAAGGTGATTAAGTATATTAAATAACTAATGTTTCATAAGTGAAAAATCAGATAATAAAATGATGAAACCAAAGATTTCTGTTGTTACGGTATGTTATAATGCCGTTAATGGCATAGATAAAGGGCTCTTTGCAATTAATCAGCTAATAATCAATAAAATATTATAAGATGAATAAAATGTTAGAACATATATTTTCTATTCCAAAGAGTTTTTATGTATCCTTAAAATACTTCCCATTTAAGGAAGCAATAAAGCTACCTATAATGGTGAGATACAATACAGTACTCTTGGGGTTAAAAGGTAAAATCGTTAATTCTAGGGGGGCAAAATTCGCTATGTTGAAAATTGGTTTTGGTAATGTGGGAGTATTTGATAAGAAGTTTGAGAGAACTATGCTTCAGATAAGTGGAACGATAGAATTGTCTGATAAAAAGGTATGCTTTGGACATGGAAGTCGTATTTGTGTTTATCCTAATGGCATCCTTAAATTCAATGGTGAATTTTATAATTCTACATCTATGACAATTATTTGTTGTAATCGTATCACTTTTGGTGATGGAGTTGTGTCATCATGGGATACGATAGTCATGGATACTGATCTCCATGAAACGGAGAACCCTATTACAAAAGAGATTTATTCTTCTTGTTCTCCTGTATTTATAGGTGATAAAACCTGGATATGTGCACGCAGTGTAATCTTGAAAGGTAGCAAATTGCCAAGTGGTAGTATCTTGTCTTCTGCTTCTGTTCTTACAAAAAAATATGAAGAGGAGAATGTTATGCTTGCAGGTTCGCCAGCTATAATTAAAAAGTATAATATTACCTTGAGACAAGAAACTTTCAAATCAGAATCTAATCCCTTTTAATTAATTTAAGTAAATGGTGTAAAGTTAAATGTAAATCAATATGATACAACCCAAAATTTCAGTAGTGACGGTATGCTACAATGCTGTCAACGACATAGAGAAAACAATTCTCTCTGTCATTAATCAGACGTACCCTAAAGTGGAGTACCTCATTATTGATGGAGGCTCTACAGATGGTACCAAATTTTTTATATTTAAGTAATTTGTTTTTATGGTTTTATTCAATAGGAAAACTTTTTTCTTCTTAGGAATATTATTGTTAACGTTTGATAATTTTCCATTTGTTAGATATGGATTAGGCAATAATCATTGTCTCTCCTTTTATCCAATGATATTATACATTTTGTTAAATATAAAATATGTGTTTAGGGCATTACAGAGTGCTGATAAATGCGAAATTGTAATGATTTTAGGTCTATTGGGGATGAGCCTGTGGTCCGGGATGTTTCGTTTCCATGATTTGGAACAATTTGGTCATGCCGTAAATATGTGGATTTCGTATTTTATAGCATTATTTAGCTTTAGAATATTTATTTTTACAGCTAATCGTAAAGATGTATTTCTGATGTTTAAATTAATAAATGTATCATTTACGATATCATTAATGTTTGGATTGCTAGAGTTTGTATTTTTTTATGTTGCTCATTTGGAATTTATTAAATCATTCCTCTGTTTATTTCTGCGAGATGATGTATTCTTTGACGTAATGAGAATACAATTTAATTTTCAAGAAGCAGGTACTACGGGTTTTATGTTGTTGTGTTTGTATTTGCCATCTTTAATTTCGTATTGCAAAATGGGACATAAGCTTAAAAAAATGGATTGGATAAAGTTAATAGGATTTATTTTCCTATCTTTATTTTCTTTTTCTAATACATTCTTTCTGGCAACTTTTGCTTTGCTTATATTTTACGTCTTAAATAAATTCTCTGTGAGAAAAAATAAAAAATATATTATTCTCATATGCTTGATATTACTCTCTTGTTTACCCTTTATAGTAAGTCAATTAAAGACATACAATAATGGTCGATTATATGATACAATTACCTCTCCATTAGAAACTATGCAACGAGAAGGTTCGTTTGGTACGAGAGGAGGATTATGGATCGTTAGCTTAGATGCAGCCAAAGATTATCCGTTGACAGGATATGGTTGGGGATATTTTTCTTATGCGTTAAAAAATCATCTAGGTAGTATTGTTACAATAAGTAGTGAAGAATTGTTTGCCAAGGCATTTGAAAAAAATCAGGATTCGTATAGTTTATATACAACAGCTATAGTTGAAGGTGGAATATTAGGCGTAATTTGGTTGATATTTCTGGTATGTAAAAGATATAAATGTGTGAGAAAAAGTATGCGACCTTTTTATTTTACATATTTGTTTTCTCTCCTTCAAATTGTACCGATATACGTGCCCTGCTATATGTATAT
>ERZ1034768.554-NODE-554-length-12460-cov-9.349536_pt1 | contig 12460 bp, 9 predicted proteins | sample MGYA00520691_ERZ1034768 | MGnify/ENA primary metagenome ERZ1034768 (study PRJEB33766, sample SAMN09781704) | gut metagenome | biome: gut microbiome | host: Homo sapiens | place: Madagascar | study: EMG produced TPA metagenomics assembly of the PRJNA485056 data set...
TCCCACACAGAGACCGCACAGCCGCCGCGGGGGGTGCCGTCCAGCTTGGTCAGCACGATACCGGTGGCACCGGCGGCGCGGCAGAACTCCTCGGCCTGACTGATGGCATTCTGGCCGGTGATGGCATCCAGCACCAGCAGCACTTCCAGGCTGGCTTCGGGGCTGGCCTTTTTGACGCTGCGGGAAATTTTGGCCAGCTCGTCCATCAGGCCCTTTTTGTTGTGCAGGCGGCCTGCGGTATCGGCAATGACCATGTCGTAGCCCTTGGCGGTGGCGCTCTTGACCGCGTCAAAGATGACGGCGGCGGGGTCGGCACCCTGACCGGCCTGCACCAGCGGCACACCGGCGCGGTCGGCCCACAGTTCCAGCTGCTCGCTGGCAGCGGCGCGGAAGGTATCGCCCGCGGCCAGCATCACACGCTTGCCTTTCTCCTTATACAGGTGGGCCAGCTTGGCGATGGTGGTGGTCTTGCCCACGCCGTTGACGCCGATGACCAAAATCACGGCAGGTTTACCGTCCAGCTCCATCGGGTAGCGGGGGGTCAATTCCTGGCAGATGATCTGGCGCAGTTCGTCCAATGCCTGCTGGCCGTTCTTGAGGTGCTTTTCCTCCACGGCATCCCGCAGCTCGTCCACCAGGCGCACAGCGCACATGGGGCCGACATCGGCCAAAATCAGCTGTTCTTCCAGTGTGTCATACAGGTCGTCGTCGATCTGGGCGTGGGTCAATGTGTTGACAATGTTCTGGAAAAAGCCCGTGCGGGTCTTTTCCAGGCCGTACTTCATTTTCTGCTGCTCCTGGAACTCCTGCTCCGAGATGTTGCGCTTGAAAAAGTTGAAAAATCCCATGGGAAGCCTCCCTTATATATCAGGTAATGAGGTCTGCGCTGACCTTGTCCAGGTCAAGGCGCAGGATCTTGGAAACGCCGTCCTCCTGCATGGTGACGCCGTACAGCACGTCGGCGGCCTCCATCGTGCCGCGGCGGTGGGTGATGACGATGAACTGGGTGTGGTCGGTCATGCGGCGCAGATATTGCGCGTAGCGGGCCACGTTGACGTCGTCCAGCGCAGCTTCGATCTCATCCAGGAAGCAGAAGGGCGCGGGGTTGACGTTGAGGATGGCGAAGTAGATCGAGATGGCGACCAGCGCCTGCTCGCCGCCGGAAAGGGCGCTCAGGTTCTTGATGACCTTGCCCGGGGGCGAGACCTCGATCTCGATGCCGGATTCCAGCACGTTGCTTTCGTCGGAGAGGTACAGGCGTGCGTGGCCGCCGCCGAACAGCTCTTTGAAAATCTGCTGGAAGTGGGTGTTGATCTGCTTGAAGCTCGTCGTAAACAGCTCTTCCATCTCGCTGCACAGCTCGGCGATCATACGGGTCAGCTCGCTCTTGGCCTTTTCCACGTCGGTGACCTGGGCTTTCAGGAAGTCGTAGCGTTCCTTGACCTCCTTATATTCCTCGATGGCGCCGACGTTGACGTTGCCCAAGCCGCGAATTTTGCCGCGCACCTCGGCCACGCTGCGGCGCAGCTCGGTCAGGGACTCAAACTCAACGCAGAGCTCCTTTGCCTCGCCGGCGGTGAGCTGGTACTCCTCCCACAGTTTAGTGTTGGTGTCGTTCAGCTCGTTTTCGGCGGCAGTGCGGCGTTCGGCCAGGCGGGCCATCTCGCCGCTCATCCGCTCGCGCTCATCGGTCAGGGCGCGGTTTTCCTGCCCTAAGCGGGCCACGGCGGCTTCCTTTTCCATGCGGGCGGCGTTGGCCGTGCGGATGGTCTCCTCGGCGGCGGCGATCTTCTCTTTGTTCTCGCCGCGGGTGCGCTCGATCTCGGCGATCTTTAAGGCGTTGGCTTCGATCTTGGCCTTGGCGGCCTCGATGGCGGCGTTCAGCTCGCGGGCGCGGGCTTCGGCCTCGCCGGTGCGGCTTTGCAGGCCTTCCAAAGCGGCCTCATGCAGGCCGATGTCCTTCTCGTTGGCCAGGCGCTGCATCTGGTTTTCGCTCAATTCGTTGGTGATGCGCTCCCGCTCGGCGGTCAGGCTGCCGGTACTCTCGCCCAGTTCGGCCAGTTCGGCATTGTAGGTGTTCAGCTCGGCCTCGGCCTTGCCCTGGGCGGCTTCGGCTTCGGCGCAGGCGGTCTCGTTCTGGGTCACGGCGGCCTGCTGGGCCTCAATTTCGGCGGCCAGACTGCGGGTATTTTCCTCATGCTGGGCCACGGCGGCGGTCAGGCGATCGAGTTCCAGCGAGGCGCGCAGCCGTTCGGAGGAAGCATTCATGCCCTCGGCCTCGGCGCCGGAGAGCTGGGCGGTAAGGTTATCCACCTCGGCCTTGCGGGCTTCCAGCTCTTTTTCAGCATCGGCACGCTTTTTCTCCAGCTTGAGCAGACGGGTGCGCAGTTCATCCAGCTCCTGCTTGCGGCTGAACACACCCACGCTGCGGGCGGTGGAGCCGCCGGTAAACGAACCGCCGGCGTTGATGACCTGGCCGTCCAACGTGACGATGCGGTTGCGGTAGCCCAGGTTTTTGGCCACAGTGGAGGCTTCGGACAGATCCTCGACCACGATGATGCGGCCGAGCAGGTTATCGATGATGTGCTGGTAGCGCGGGTCGCACTTGACCAGATCGGCGGCGACCTCGGCGGTACCGGTAAGGCGGCCGGTGAAGCGGGAGCCCTGCACGGTATCCAGCGGCAGGAAGGTGGCGCGGCCCGCGCGCTCGTCCTTCAAGAAGCCGATGGCGGCGCGGGCGCAGCCCTGGTCCTCGACCACGATGTTCTGCAAAGCAAAGCCGAGGGCCGTCTCGATGGCGGTCTCATAGCCTTTTTCGACGGTGAGGATGCCCGCCACAGGGCCGATGATGCCCCGCAGACGACGGCCCGCAGCGGCACGCATGACGGCCTTGACGCTTTGCTGGTAGCCGTCCATGTTGCGCTCCAAGTCTTCCAGAATGTGGATGCGCTGGGAGGTGTTGGACCGTTCTTTGTCGGCCTTTTGCAGCGCGTCGGCAGCTTCAGCCTGCTGGCGGCGGCGGCTTTCCAGTTTCAGCTTTAGGCCCGCCTTGATGTTATCGTTGCGGGTGACGGCCTCCTCGGCATCCTTCAGGCGGCGCTCGGCGCGGCGCTTTTCTTCCTCGGCAGCGGCGGCGGAGTTTTCCAGCTCTACGGCCTGCCGCTTTGCTTCATCCAAACGCTGGGCGGCGGCTTCTTTTGCCGATTGGGCCGAGGCGGCGCGCACTTTCGCGGCAGTGGCGGTGTCCTGCAGGCGGGCAATAGCGGCGTCGATAACGTCCCGGCGCTGGCCGCTGGCGGCAGCTTTTTCTTCCAGCGCACGGAGTTCGGCGCGCAGTTCTGCCACGCGGGCGTCCAGCGCAGCGACCTCGCCGTGCAGTTTTTCGATGGCGGCTTTGTGGCCGGCGGCCTCGGTCTCGATGGACTGGCGGCCCTGCCCGGCGCGCTCCAACTCGCCGGTGGCTTCGTCGATGCGGAAGCGGCTGTGCTCGCTCTCGTTTTTCAAAACGGCGATCTCACTCTCACTGCCCGCGTTGGCCTCGGTCACGGCGCGGATGTCGGCGTTGGCCTGCTCGACCTGCAGGACAAGCTGCTGGGCTTCCTCCCGCAGGGCGGCGCTTTTTTCGTCGAACTCGTCCAGCTGGCGGCTCAGGCGTTCGTAATCTGCCTGGGCGGCTTCAAACTTGCGCTGCTGGTCGCGCACGGTATCGTTGGCGCGGCGGATGGCATCGACCCAGAGAGTGACTTCCAGGCTCTTGCGGCGCTCGGAGAGTTCCAAAAACTGCTGGGCTTTTTCACTGTCCCGCTTCAGGGGGCCGACACGCTTTTCCAGTTCGCCCAAAATATCCCGCAGGCGTTCGAGGTTTCCCTCAGCGGCTTCGAGACGGCGTTCCGCCTCGTTTTTGCGGTAGCGGTACTTGGCGATGCCGGAGGCTTCCTCGAAAATTTCGCGGCGCTCGGCGGACTTGGCACCGACGATCTCGGCAATGCGGCCCTGGCCGACGATGGCATAACCGTCGCGGCCGATGCCGGTGTCCAGCAGCAGTTCGTAGACATCCTTCAAACGGACGTTCTGGCCGTTGATAGAGTACTCGCTCTCACCGCTGCGGTAATAGCGGCGGCCGATGGTGACCTCGTCGGCATCCATGTCCAGGCCGTGGTCGCTGTTATCGATGGTCAGCGCGACCGAGGCAAAGCCCATGGCGCCGCGGCTTTGGGTGCCGCCGAAGATAACGTCCTCCATCTTGCCGGAGCCGCGCAGCTGCTTGGAGCTGGTCTCGCCCAAAACCCAGCGGATCGAGTCCGAAATATTCGATTTGCCGGAGCCGTTCGGCCCGACCACGCCGGTGATACCCTCGCCGATGGTGATCTTGATCTTATCGGGGAAGGATTTGAAACCTTGGATTTCCAGTTCTTTCAGGCGCATGTATGGTTAAAACCTTTCGCGTGGGTTGGTTGAATTCGTATTTTTACCGCAGTTTCTCCAATGCCAATTTAGCGGCGTGCTGCTCGGCGGCTTTTTTGCTGCGGCCGGGGGCTTCGGCCAGCTTTTCGCCGTTGCGCCATACGCAAACGGTAAACTTCTTGGCATGGTCGGGGCCGGTCTCGCCGGTGACCTCATAGCGCAGCACGGCGCTGGGGTCCTGCTGGACTACCTCCTGCAGCTGGGTCTTGTAGTCTTCCTCGGCGGTCTTGCCCTCGGTGATAAAGGGCAGGATGAAGTTGCGGGCGGCCTCCATGCCGCCGTCCAGATACAGCGCAGCGATGACGGCCTCAAACGCATCGGACACCACGCTGGGGCGGTTGCGGCCGCCGCCCAGGTCCTCGCCGTGGCCCAGGCGCAGGTACTCGCCCAAGTGGATCTCCTGGGCAAACTGGAACAGCGCATCCTCACTGACGAGGCTGGCGCGCATGCGGGTCAGCTCGCCCTCGGGCCGGCCGGACTGATGGAACAGGTAGTCCGCCACCACAACAGACAGCACGCTGTCGCCCAAAAACTCCAGGCGCTCGTTGTGGGTGGTGGCGACCTTGCTCTCGTTGGCAAAGCTGGTGTGGGTCAGTGCAATGCGCAGCAGCGCGGGATTTTTAAAGGTATAATGCAGTACTTGCTGCAGTTCTTCCGGTTTTTTTGCCATCTGTCTCATGCCTTTCTTAAAACAACAGTACGATAGCGTTTACTCTTTTACAGGCTCGGCTTTCTCGGCTTCGGCCTTTTCGGCCACAGCGGCCAGGGCGGTCTGCATGGTGCCACACAGGTCGTTGGCAACGCACAGCTTGGCCTGGCGGATGGCGTTTTTGATGCCTTTGGCGTGGCTGGAACCGTGGGCCTTGATGACCGGCTTGGCAGCGCCCAGCAGCGGCGCACCGCCCACTTCCTCAGAGTCCATCATCCGTTTCAGCTCGCCCAGGCCGCCTTTGATGCCCAGGTAGCTGAGCTTGGTGATGAGGTTTTGCAGGAAAATTTTCTTCAGCATGCCCAGCAGCGTCTTGGCGACGCCCTCGGTCAGCTTGAGGACCACATTGCCGACGAAACCGTCGCAGACGACGACGTCCACCTCGCCATCCATGATGTAGCGCGGCTCGATGTTGCCGGCGAAATGGATACAGGGGTTAGCTTTGAGCAGCTGGTGGGCCTCGCGGTAGATGGGCGTGCCCTTGGTCTCCTCGGCACCGTTATTGACCAGCGCGACTTTGGGGGCGGTGCGGCCCATGACCTTCTCGGCGTAGACGCTGCCCATGGTGCCGAAGGCGTTCAGCATTTCGGCGCGGCACTCAACGTTGGCGCCGCAATCCAGCAGCAGAAAGTTCTGCTTCGCGCCGGGCATCGGGGTAGCCAGCGCCGGGCGCTTGACACCTTTGATCGTCCGCACGATCAGGCTGGTGCCCACATGCAGTGCACCGGTGGAACCGGCGCTGACAAAGGCGTCCGCCTCGTCGTTTTTCAGCATCGTCAGGCCCTTGACCAGGCTGGAATCCTTTTTGTGGCGCACAGCCTTGACGGGGTCGTCGTGCATGTCGATATTCTCGGTGCAGTTGATAATGGTGAATGGTGCCAGGTCAATTTTGTTCTGGGCTGCGCAATCCTTGATAGCGGCTTCTTCGCCCAGCAGCACCAGCTCCATGCCGTCGCCAAACTCGGCCGCAGCCTGAGAAGCGCCCTGCAAAACGCACAGCGGGGCGTTATCGCCGCCCATGGCATCTACTAAAATTTTCATTTGTATTCCTCCACCCATGCGTGCATGGCGTTTTGTGCGTTCTGCGAAAGAGCGGCGTAGCGCTCGCGCTTATCGCGGATAGTGTTGATTTCTTCGGTGCGGGGCAAGATGCCCATGTTCGCGCCCATGGGCTGGAAGTCCTTGTTGGGCGTGGTGATATAATCCAGCAGCGCACCACACATCGTGCTGGCGGGCGGCGGGGGCAGCTCACGGCCCTGCAGGCGGGCCAAGATCTGGCGGGCAGCCAGCAAGCCGCTGGCGGCGCTTTCCATATAGCCCTCAAAGCCGGTGATCTGGCCCGCAAAAAACACGTTGGGGTGTTCCTTCAGAAATTGCTGCCCGGTCAGCACGCTGGGGCTTTCCAAAAACGTGTTGCGGTGCATGACGCCGTAACGCACGAACTCGGCATGCTCGAGGCCCGGGATCATACTGAACACCCGCTTCTGCTCACCCCATTTGAGGTTCGTCTGGAAGCCGACGAGGTTGTACAGCGTGCGAGCGGTGTTCTCGGCGCGCAGCTGCACAGCCGCCCAGGGGCGGTGCCCAGTGCGGGGGTCCCGCAGGCCCACCGGGCGCAGCGGGCCAAAGCGGATCGTATCAGCCCCGCGGGCAGCCATGACCTCGATGGGCATGCAGCCCTCGTAGACGGTGAGATCGCCGTCAAAATCGTGGAGCGGCGCGCGCTCGGCGGCGATCAGCTCGGCGTGGAAAGCCTCGTACTCTTCCTTGTTAAAGGGGCAGTTAAGGTAATCGGCCTCACCGCGGCCATAGCGGGAAGCGGCGAAAACCTTCTCGTAGTCCAGGCTTTCGGCGGTGACGATGGGCGCTACCGCGTCAAAAAAGCTCAGGCGGTGGTCGCCGGTCAGGCCGGCCACAGCGTCCGCTAAGGCACCCTCGGTCAGCGGGCCGGAGGCTACCAGCACGGGGGCGCTTTCGTCGAGAGCGGTCACTTCCTCACGATGCACTGTGATATTCGGGTGCTTTTCCACCATCTCGGTAACGGCGGCGGAGAAGACATCCCGGTCCACGGCCAGCGCACCGCCGGCCGCCACGCGGGCGGTCTCGGCCGCCTGCAGCAGGTGGCTGCCCATCATCTTCATTTCCAGCTTGAGCAGGCCGGAGGCAGAGTCCGGGCGCTCTGCTTTCAGCGAATTGGAGCAGATCAGCTCGGCAAAGCCGGCACTTTTATGAGCGGGCGAAAACTTGCCCGGTTTTTGTTCGTACAGGTCTACCTTCACACCGGCGTCCGCCAGCCACAGCGCGGCTTCGCACCCCGCCAGACCGGCACCGATCACGTTTACTTGCATAGTCACTCCGTTATGGTTTCGGCGTTATTCCGCCATTTTTCACTTCTTTTCGATAGGCTTCGTAAAGCCGCAGCCCTCTTTGGCGCAGTAGAGCTGGCCTTTTTTCTTAAAAAGGGTCTGGCCGCACTGGGGGCATTTTTCAGGCACAGGCTCGTCCCAGGTCATAAAGTTGCACTTGGGGTAGTTGCTGCAGCCGTAATAAATGCGCCCCTTCGCGCTTTTGCGCACCAGCATGTGGCCGCCGCACTCCGGGCAGATGCCGCCGGTATCTTTGACCAGCGGATGGGCGTTGCGGCACTCCGGGAAGCCGGAGCAAGCCACGAACTTGCCGTACCGGCCGGATTTGATGACCATGGGGCGGCCGCACTTTTCGCAGATCTCGTCGGTGGGGATGTCCTCGACCTTGACGCGCTTGCCCTCCATGTTTTTCTCGGCGTCCTCCAGGCTCTTGGCAAAGCCTTTGTAGAAGTCATCGATGGTCTGGACCCAGTCAGCCTTGCCAGCCTCGATAATATCCAGCTTTTTCTCCATATCTGCGCTGAATTTCACATCTACAATGTTGGGGAACTGCTCCATCATCACAGTGTTGACGGCCTGACCCAGCGGGGTGGTTTTCAGCTTTTTCTGGTCTTTTTCCACATAGCCGCGGTCGACGATGGTGGTGATGATGGGCGCGTAGGTGGAAGGGCGGCCGATGCCGTTTTCTTCCAGTGCGTGGATCAGCGTGGCTTCGGTGTAGAGCGGCGGCGGCTGGGTGAACTTCTGGTCTGCCGTCAGGCTGCGCAGTTTGAGGGTCTGGCCCTCCTCCAGCGGGGGCAGGGCGGTCTCTTTTTTCTGCTTGTCGTCGGTGGATTCCTCGTACAGGGCGGTGAAGCCGTCAAAAGACACGCGGAAGCCAGATGCACGGAAGAGGTAATCCCCTGCCGTGATGGACACCGAGACGGTATCCTGGATGCAGTCGGCCATCTGGCTGGCCATAAAGCGGCTCCAGATCAGGCGGTACAGTTTGGCGGTGTCGCCGCTGATGCTCTGCTCCACTTCATCGGGGGTCAGTTCCGGCATAGACGGGCGGATCGCTTCGTGGGCGTCCTGGGCGGCCGTGGCCGAGCGGGACTTCCACTTGCGCTGGGTGTTGCAGACGTAGTTGTCGCCCCAGCGGCCCGCGATGAACTGTTTGGCGGCGGCGCTGGCCTCGGCGGCGATGCGCAGCGAGTCGGTACGCATGTAGGTGATCAGACCCACGGTGCCGTGGCCTGCAATATCCATGCCTTCGTACAATGTCTGAGCAGCGCGCATCGTGCGGGTGGCCGAGAAGCCAAAGGCACGGCTGGCGTCCTGCTGCAGGGTGGAGGTGATGAAGGGCGGCGCGGGCTGGCGGCGGCGCTTGCCTTTTTCCAGTTTGGAGATGGTGTAGCTTTTACCATCCAGCGCGGCCACGATGGTATCGGCCTGCTCTTTGTTGGTGACGGTCAGCTTTTTGCCGTCAGCGGTAGCGGCCAGGCGGGCCGTAAAGCCGTTTTTGCTGTTGCTCTGGGGGTACAGCGCGGCGTCGATGTTCCAATATTCGTCTGGCTTGAAGTTTTCAATTTCCAGCTCGCGGTCGCGGATCAGGCGCACCGCCACGCTCTGCACACGGCCGGCGGAGAGGCCGCGGCGGACCTTGCGCCACAGGAACGGGCTGAGCTTGTAGCCCACCAGGCGGTCCAGTTCGCGCCGGGCCTGCTGGGCGTTGAACAGATCAATGTTGATGGCACGGGGATGGGCCATACCCTCCTTGACGCCCTTTTTGGTGATCTCGTCAAAGGTCACGCGGTTGGGGGCAGCGGGGTCCAGGCCCAAAATGTTGGCCAGATGCCAGCTGATGGCTTCGCCTTCGCGGTCCGGGTCGGTTGCAAGCAGGACGCCGTCGCACTTTTTAGCCTCGGCTTTCAGTTCTTTGACCAGTTTCTGCTTGCCCTTGATGGTGATATACTTCGGCGCAAAGCCGTTGTCCACATCAATGCCCAGCTGGCTGGCGGGCAGGTCACGCACATGGCCCATGCTGGCCGTAACTTTATAGCCCCGGCCCAGGTATTTGCTGATGGTCTTTGCTTTGGCGGGGGACTCCACTATGACTAATTTCGGCATAGGTTACCTCAACTTAACTCTATATTTTACAGGGCGACATAGCGCCGTCCCGGCTGACTTTGTGCACCGCCGTACAACTCCAATTCGGTACAGGCGGCCAGCACCCGGCTGGCGGACAGGCCGGTGGCAGCGGCCAACTCGTCCACGCCTTTGGGCGTGGGGCCCAGTGCCGCATAGACGGCCTGGGCGTCGGGGCTGGTTTGTTCCACCGCAAAGGCCGATTGCTCCGGCGCGGCGCTTTCACTTTCCACGCCCATACAGGCCAGCACGTCCGCTGCCTGGCACAGCACCCCGGCCCGGCCGGAGCGCAGCAGCTCGTTGGTGCCCTGGCTTTGGGCGCTGTAAATACTGCCCGGCACAGCCAGCACCGGGCGGCCCAGGCTTTCGGCGTGGGACACGGTGTTCAGCGTGCCGCTGCGGGTGCGAGCCTCGGCCACACAAAGCACCTCTGACAGGCCGGCGATCAGCCGGTTGCGGGCCAGAAAGGTGCCTTTTTGCTTGCCCTGATAGCCGGGCGGGTACTCGCTGCAGACGGCGCCGCCGCCTTTCTCGATGCGCTGGCGCAACTTGACATTGGCGGCGGGGTAGGTCGTATCGATGGCCGTTCCGAGGAACGCCACGGTGGGTGTGCCAGCTTCCACCGCCGCGCGGTGGCCCTCACTGTCGAGACCGTCCGCCAGACCGCTGACAATGACGGCTCCCTGTTTGGCCATCTCCAGCGAAAGGTCAAACGCCGCCTGCCGCCCGTAAGCGCTGGGGCGGCGGGTGCCCACCATGCCCACATAGCGGTGGCCGTTCAGGCAGGCGGACTCGCCGGTAACGTACAGCACCAGCGGCATATCCGGCAGGTCCCGCAAGCGATCCGGGTAGGCGGCATCATCGGGAGTGATGATTTCCACACCGGTCAGCAGACAGTGGTCCAGCCGCTCCTCATAATCAAAGGGGGTGGTGTCGCACAGCTGGGCGGCGGCGTGGTCGCTCAAAAAGTAGGGCGGTGCTTCCCGCCCGGCGCACAGGGCTTCGTATAAAGCTTCTGGGTCGGGGTAGAGCGCCAGCAGATCGCGGGCGTTCTGGCAGGCAGAACCAACGGCATCCGCCAGCCAAAGCCAGGCCAGTGTCTTATCCACGCGCGTCTCCCCTTCCCTTATTATACTATGTTTTTACACGTTGCGGAACTGCCACAGCAGCACGCTGCCGGCCACACCGGCGTTCAGGCTTTCCACCTGGTCGGTCATCGGGATACGCACGGCCAGGTCACAGGCGGCCACGGTGGCATCCGTCAGGCCCTGGCCCTCGCTGCCAATGACTACGCAGAGTCCCTGCGGGAACTCCTGCCCGGCTTCACCCAGCGGGCGGGAGTTGTACAGAGCGGTGGCCAGGCAGGCCACACCCCGGGCGCGCAGGCCTTGCAGGGTGGCGGGCAGGTCGTCCACATGCAGTACCGGCAGCCGCCCGGCCGCGCCCATCGAGGAGCGTAGTGTTTTGGGCGAAAACGGTGCGGCGCACCCCGGTCCCAACAGGACCAGGTCGTACCCAAAGGCCGCGGCGCTGCGCAGCAGGGTGCCCACATTGCCGGGGTCCTGCACGCCTTCCAGCGCCAGGATGTAGGTAGCGGTGTCCAGCCGCTCTACCGGGGGCGCGGGCTGTTCAAACAGCACAAACACGCCCTGGCTCGTCTTGGTGCCCGCCAGCTTTTCGGCCACGTGAGGCGCGATCAGCGTGGGGCGCAAGCTTTCCAACGCGGGCGTCTTTTCCATAGCCGCCTCGGTGGCATAAGCCGCGCGCGGGGTGCAGCTTTTGGCCAGTTCCAGGCAAAGCTTCGGCCCCTCGGCAAAAAACAGCCCCTCTGCCGCACGCTGCTTCTCACTATCGCGCAGTGTGCAGGCATACTTTACGCCTGCGTTGTCGCGGCTGGTGATTATATCCATTGTAGCGCCCCTCTCCCGTAAAATCAATGTTGTTTTATGAACGATAGGGATTCCCTATGCAGGAAAGCCACCCACAGTAAGCCGTAAAACGGCTGTGCTATAGCTTTCCCCTTTAAACACAAAAGGACTCACGCGTGCGCGTGAGTCTTTTTGCAAGAATTATTACAGAGCCTTCTTGGCGGTCTCGACCAGAGCGTTGAAGCTGGCGGGATCGTGGATAGCCATTTCAGACAGCATCTTGCGGTTCAGCTCGACGCCAGCCTTCTTCAGGCCGTTCATGAAGCTGGAGTAGTTCATGCCCTGAGCGCGAACAGCGTTGTTGATGCGGGTGATCCACAGGTTGCGGAACTGACGCTTCTTCTGCTTACGGCCAACGAAAGCGTAGTTGCCGGACTTCATGACGGCCTGCTTGGCCATGCGGAAGTGCTTGGACTTAGCACCGTAGTAGCCCTTTGCGAGTTTGAGAGTCTTAGCACGACGCTTGTGCGTCATGGTAGCGCCTTTAATACGAGCCATGGTTTATATCTCCTTTATACACTCTTAAGTTAACTGACCTTGCCGCGGGGCGATTAGCCGCCGTAGGGCATCATTTTCTTGACAGCAGCCTCGTTGGTCTTGTCGACATACTTGGGCATGCGCAGGCCGCGGGTGAGCTTGGTGGTCTTCTTGGTCAGGATGTGACGGCGCTTGGTCGCATTGCGCTTGATCTTACCGGAAGCAGTCATCTTGAAGCGCTTCTTTGCGCCGGAAAGGGTCTTGAGCTTCATTTTAGCCATTGTTGTTTCCTCCTAAAGAGTTACTTCTTACTTGTTGGGTGCGGGGGACATGAACATCATCATGCTGCGGCCCTCAAGCTTGGGCTGCTTGTCGATGACGGCCTTGCC
>ERZ1034768.556-NODE-556-length-12422-cov-8.603946_pt1 | contig 12422 bp, 9 predicted proteins | sample MGYA00520691_ERZ1034768 | MGnify/ENA primary metagenome ERZ1034768 (study PRJEB33766, sample SAMN09781704) | gut metagenome | biome: gut microbiome | host: Homo sapiens | place: Madagascar | study: EMG produced TPA metagenomics assembly of the PRJNA485056 data set...
TTGAGTTTGAAAATATTGTCCCTATACCTTATGTAAAATGGGCTGATTATCATGATGAAGTTACTATCAGATTTAGTCCTGAAATTATGCCTTACTTAATCAATCTCAAAACCAATTTTACTCAATATGCTTTATTAGATCTTGCAGAACTCAATAGCAAATATTCCATTATTTTATATCGTTGGTTATCCATGAATTATAATCAATATGAGCATTATAGCAGCAAAGGAGGTCGAAGAGAAGCGCAAGTGGAATCTTACCGTAATCCCATAATTTCAGTGAAAGAGTTACGAGAAATGACTGATACTGTCCATGAGTACAAAAAGTTTCCAGACTTTTCTATTTGGGTTTTAGATAAATCTTTTGAAGAGATTAATGCTCATACCTCTTTTAACGTGACTTATGATAAAGTAAAAAAAGGAAGAAGCATTGATTCTATTATATTTCATATCACGAAAAAACGTAGAGCAGATGATAATACCTACAAGTTAGAGGATAAAACACATAAAGAAGCGAGCGCTGAAAAAGAGCAAATAGAGGACATTCTGTATTTACAAGCAATGGAGAGCAGATATACGAGGCTATTGTTGGAACATTTTCTGGTATCACCCTATGAACTCACAGATCGGTCAATCATGGTAGGGTTACAAAAAAATGTTTACCCAAAATATGATGAACTCAAAGAAATACGAGGACTAGATGGAGTGAAAAAACACCTTTCATACGTTCGCGATAAAAAAGAACCTTATTCTAAAGGAAATATTGCAAAGTATCTTAAAAAAGCAATTGAGCAATACCTACCAACAGTTAAAAGGCAGGATTTAGAAAATGAATGATAATTTAAAAACCATTAAAGAAGTTGCCGATGAGTTGGGAGTTTCAAAAAAGAAAATCGAGAACAAACTCTCATATATCAAAAAAAAAGGAAATACTTTAGGGAAAGTAATTGGTGGCGTTAGATACCTAAACAAACAAGAAATTAAAATATTAAACATATCACCTGAAACAAGTAAGGTACCTGAAACAAGTAAGGTACCTGAAACAAGTAAGGTGCCTGAAATGAGTAAGGTACCCGAAACAAGTAAGGTACCTGAAACGAGTAAGGTACCTGAAACAAGTAAGGTACCTGAAACGAGTAAGGTACCTGAAACAAGTAAGGTGCCTGATAACCATGTATTCAGCAGTTCCTTTGATTTACTTAGGGAGCAGACAGACTACTTATTAAAAGAATTAGAAGAAAAGAATAAACACATAGAAAAATTAATAGATAACGAAAAAAGTATGCAAAATCTTTTAGACCAACAACAACGTCTAGCCTTGCAAGATAAAAAACTACTAGAAGAGTATAAATCAGAAATCAATGAATTGAAAGCTCTTAAAATGCCTCAGGAGGATATGAAAGATGGCTCGTCGATAAGGGGTGAGGCGCAGGAAGAAATTGAACGACTGAAAGCTCAATTGAAGTTATCAGAAGAAGAACGAAACAAGGCAAAAGAAAAAGAGCCGGTAAAAACAGACTCTAAAAAATGGTGGCAACGATGGAAATGAGGGGGATCAAATGAGTCATTCGGAACAAATGATTGAAAACCAGTTCATACAAATCTTAAGTGAGAAAGAAAATCAGTGGACTTATCGTCCGGACTTGAAGTCGGAAGAAGCACTTTGGCAAAACTTTAGAGGCCATTTGAACCGAATAAATTTAGCAGTATTGGAAGAACAACTATTAACGGATAAAGAATTTAAGCAAGTCAAAGTCGAGTTTTCACGTTTGACCGGAACACCTTTTTTAGCTTCTCAATGGCTTAGAGGAGAAAACGGGGTGGCTCAAGTTTTATTAGAGCGAGAAGATGGGAAAAAAGTGACTTTAGAAGCCTTTAGAAATAAGGATATCTCAGGAGGAACTTCTTCTTATGAGGTGGTTCACCAAGTGGTCCCAGATGCCTCTAGAGTAGATCGTGGAGATGTGAGTTTGCTGATTAATGGGCTCCCAATCATTCATATTGAGCTCAAAAAAGAGTCCGCTAAAGACGGTTTCATGCAAGCTTATTATCAAATTCAGCGTTATGCAGAAGATGGATTTTTTAAAGGGATTTACGCAACTACTCAAATCATGGTCATCTCCAATAAAGTCGATACCCGATACTTTGCAAGACCTAGTGAAGACACCGCTGAAGCCTATGCTCGGATGAAGAAGTTTTTATTTAATTGGAGGACTGAAGACAATCAAACGGTTTCCGATTTGTTTGATTTTACTCGTACAGTTTTGCGGATACCCGATGCCCATGAATTGATTAGCCAATATACCATTCTCGTCGATGATCAAAAAAATCAAAAATTCCTCATGGCTTTAAGACCTTACCAAATTCATGCGATTCGTAAGATTCGTCAAAAAGCGGCACAGCATGAAGGAGGATTCATTTGGCATGCGACAGGCTCAGGAAAGACCATTACCAGTTTTGTCGCAACGAAATTATTAGCACAAAATGCGATCGGTGTCGATCGTACGGTCATGGTTGTTGATAGAACGGACCTAGATGCTCAAACGCAGGATGAGTTTACGAAGTTTGCCTCGGAATACCATACCGGACAAACCACCGGAAATTCGGTAGCCAATACTTTGATTGTTGGGATCAAAAATCAAAAACAGTTGGCTCGAAACCTCCTATCATCAAAAAATAATAATACGATTTTAGTGACCACGATTCAAAAACTCTCTGCGGCTATGCGAAGTGCCCAACAAGAGAGTGAAGAAAAAGGCTCGAATCAATTTGAGAAGCTACGACAAGAACACCTTGTTTTTATTGTTGATGAGGCTCATCGTGCGGTTAGTGATGAGGAAATGAAGCGAATTAAGAAAATATTACCCAATTCAACCTGGTTTGGATTAACGGGGACGCCTATTTTTGAAGAAAATAAAAAGCAAGAAAATGGAACTTTTGCTAGAACGACGAGCCAGCAGTACGGGCCACTCCTTCACTCCTATACAACCAAAAACGCTATGGATGATGGGGCTGTTTTAGGCTTTCAAGTCGAGTATCATTCACTGATTTCAGAAGAGGATCAAGAGGTGATTGTCACCCAACTCAATAAAGGAAAGTTGCCAGACGATGCCCTCCAACAAGAAAAATTATTGCCTACGGAACTTTATGAAACAGATGAACATATTCGGACCATGTTACAAAAAATCTTTAATCGGAGAAGTGTGGTCAAAAAGTTCAAGGTAAAGAATGGTTTTCCTACGATGTCAGCCATTCTTACCACTCACTCGATTGCCCAAGCCAAACATATTTACCGGATTTTAAAGGAAATGAAAGATAATGGGACACTCTTGAATGGGCGACAATTTGATGAACGTCATCAACTGATTGATAAAGATTTCCCAAGAGTAGCTATTACCTTCTCAACCAATCCGGATCAATTAGAAAAAAATGAACAAGACGATGAATTAGTAGAGATCATGAAAGAGTATGCGAAACAGTTTGATGCTTCTCCTTATCAAGATGAGAAACTCTACAATCAAAATATTAATAAACGGTTGGCCCGTAAGGAAAAGCAATATCAATCGGATGGTCAGTGGCTAGATTTTGTCATTGTTGTCGATCGTTTATTGACAGGCTTTGATTCTCCAACGATTCAAACTTTATATATTGATCGAGAAATGAACTATCAAAAGCTCCTTCAGGCGTTCTCAAGAACCAACCGTATTTATACAGGAAAAGATTCTGGGTTAATTGTCTCTTTTAGAAAACCCTTCACCATGAAAGAAAATGTGCAAAACACGTTTCGTCTATTCTCAAATGAAAAGCAAAACTTTGATCAACTGATTCCAAAAGAATATGAAGAAGTCAAAAAAGAATTTATCGAATGTTCAACACTTTATAAACAAAGCGAAGCCGACCTATCGGATAATCCCAATGATCTTAAAACGATGATTGCGCAAGTGAGTGCTTATCAAAAGCTAGAAAAGAGTTATAAAGCGCTCCGAAGCTATGATCAATACGAAGAGGACTTTGAAGCATTTTCAGAAGTAGTGGAGCAGTTGCCACAATATCAAGGAAAAACGGAAAATATTAAAACAAAGATTAAAGAAATGATCGAGGATGAGGGGCATCCTGAGGAAGACTTCGAGAAGCTTTTACAAGAGATTGCTTTTTCTTCGCAGCTCAATGCGACACATAAAGACGTCGTGGATAGTTTTTATATTAATCAACTTTTGAAAGCGATTCAATTAAACGAAGCAGGGGCCGTTGAAAAATTTGAAAAAGAAATCCAACAAAAGGATCCTCAAATCCAAAAGATGTATCACACCTTGAAAGATCAACTCGTCAATACGACTGAAGAGATTGATGTAGCTCAATTAAAAGAGACATCGATTCAAAATGAAATTCAAAGACAACTTCAAAAAAAAGCCGAAGAATTTGGATTATCCTTCGACTTTTTACAGTCTGCAATGAATGAATATCAAGGCGATAAGAAAACGATCCCTTATTTAACTCATTTACTGGATTCGATGACTCTTAGTAAAGAAGAGTTTGAAGCCAAAACGGGTGAAAAATACAGAAGAAGAACAAAAGTTTTAGAAGAACGACTACAACAAAACTTTGAACAACTTCAAAAATGGAAAGAAGAATTATAATGGCGACAGGTTTAAATCAACAACTATGGGCTTCTGCGGATATCTTACGTGGGAAGATGGATGCAAGTGAGTATAAAAACTACTTACTGGGATTAATTTTCTATAAGTACTTGTCTGATGCGCAGCTGAGAGAAGTTTATGAACAAGAAAATGGGAAGACAGATACCTTCCCAGAACGTTCCACTCAGTATGCAGGCTTCATGGAATGGTACGAAGAAGACAAAGATGATTTAATCGAAAATATCCAACCCAAACAAGGTTACTTTATCCAACCCGATCAATTGTTTTATAGTTATCGCATCAAAGCAGACAACTATGAATTTAATTTGACCGATTTACAAGCAGGTTTTAATGAGTTGGAACGTCAAGGAGAAGAATTCAGTGGATTGTTTGCGGACATTGATTTAAACTCCACAAAATTAGGCTCAAATGCACAACAACGTAATGTGACGATTACTGAGGTCTTGCGTGCCTTAGATGAGATTGACTTATTTGAACACAATGGCGATGTGATTGGGGACGCTTATGAGTACTTAATCGGGATGTTTGCGGCAGGTGCAGGTAAAAAAGCAGGCGAGTTTTATACCCCACAAGCTGTTTCACGCATCATGTCAGAGATCACTTCAATCGGCCAAGAATCTCGAGCACCTTTTCATATCTATGACCCTGCGATGGGTTCAGGTTCTTTGATGCTTAATATTCGTCGTTATCTCAAAAACCCTAATCAAGTCCATTATCATGGCCAAGAGCTAAATACGACGACCTTTAACTTGGCACGTATGAACTTAATTCTTCATGGGGTAGATAAAGAACGCATGAACCTGAATAACGGAGATACTTTAGATGCCGATTGGCCCTCAGAAGAGCCTTATCAGTTTGATTCTGTGGTTATGAACCCTCCTTATTCTGCAAAATGGTCAGCGGCAGATAAATTTCTCTCTGACCCTCGTTTTGAGCGTTTTGGAAAATTAGCGCCTAAATCTAAAGCGGACTTTGCCTTTCTCCTTCATGGTTTTTACCATTTGAAAGAATCGGGAACAATGGGGATTGTCCTTCCGCATGGCGTGCTCTTTAGAGGAGCCGCAGAAGGAACCATTCGTCAAGCCCTTTTAGAAATGGGAGCCATTGATGCGGTTATTGGCTTGCCGGCCAATATCTTTTTTGGAACGAGTATTCCGACAACAGTTATTATTTTGAAGAAAAACCGTTCTCGTCGTGATGTCTTGTTTATCGATGCTTCTCAAGATTTTGAAAAACAAAAAAATCAAAATGTCCTGTTGGATGAACATATTGATAAAATTGTTTCTATCTACAAAAAACGAGAAGATATTGAAAGATATGCTCATGTTGCAAGTTTTGATGAAATCCAAGAAAATGACTTTAACTTAAATATCCCTCGTTATGTCGATACCTTTGAGGAAGAAGAACCGGTTGATTTGGTTGCAGTGAATACCAATCTCCTTAAGATCAATGAAGAATTAGTTCAACAAGATCAAGTGCTCTTATCGTTGATTAACAATTTTTCAGAAGGTGAAGAGACTCAAGGACTGATTGATTCGATGCGTCTTCTTTTGAGAGGTGGGCATGATGAGTAAAAAGAGTCCACAATTAAGGTTTGAAGGTTTTACGGATGATTGGGAACAGCGTAAGTTAGGAAGCTTAACAACAGTTGTGCGTGGAGCAAGCCCTAGACCAATTCAGGATCCAAAATGGTTCGATAAAGAAAGTGATATTGGTTGGTTACGAATTGCTGATGTTACAGAACAAAATGGTAGAATATATCATCTTGAACAACATATATCCAAATTAGGACAGGAAAAAACTCGGGTTTTAACTGAACCTCACTTATTGTTAAGTATAGCTGCAACTGTTGGAAAACCAGTAGTAAACTATGTTAAAACAGGTGTCCATGATGGCTTTTTAATATTTTTAAACCCTACTTTTGAAAGAGAGTTTATGTTCCAGTGGCTTGAAATGTTTAGGCCAAAGTGGCAAAAATATGGACAACCTGGGAGTCAAGTAAACTTAAATTCTGAGCTAGTCCGAAATCAGGAAATAGTTTTACCAAATTATAAAGAACAACAAAAAATAGGTTCATTCTTCAAACAGTTAGACGAGACTATCGCTCTTCATCAGCGTAAGTTAGATTTATTGAAAGAACAGAAAAAAGGCTTTTTACAAAAGATGTTCCCTAAAAATGGTGCCAAAGTTCCTGAATTGCGATTTGCGGGGTTTGCTGACGATTGGGAACAGCGTAAGTTTGATGAATGTTTTAATTTTCCTGTGTCTACAAATTCATTATCTAGAGCATTGTTAAATTATGATGAAGGCGATATTAAAAGCGTTCACTATGGAGATATATTGATTAAATATCCAGCCATTCTAAATATTAAAAATGATAAAATTCCATATATCACAGGTGGTAAATTAGAAAAATATAAATCTAGTTTGCTCGAGAACGGCGATTTGATTTTTGCTGATGCAGCTGAAGATGAAACTGTTGGAAAAGCTGTTGAAGTCAATGGTTTAACTGAAGAAAATCTCGTAGCAGGATTACATACAATAGTTGCAAGATCAAAAGATAAAAAAGCTGAATTTTTTCTAGGATATTATATCAATTCAAATACCTATCATAGACAACTTTTGAGACTGATTCAGGGTTCAAAAGTATCATCAATTAGTAAAGGAAACTTACAAAAAACATTAGTATCTTTTCCAAAAGATCTTGAAGAACAACAAAAAATCGGGTCATTCTTTAAACAGTTAGACGATACTATCGCTCTTCATCAACGTAAGTTAGATTTGTTGAAAGAACAGAAAAAAGGCTTTTTACAAAAGATGTTTGTTTAGGGTCTATAATTAGATAATAACCCCTAAGAAATCAAATAAAAACAGCCCCTATAATCCAAATTCTAGATTATAGGGGTTGTTTATTTGTTTTAATGATATAATAACCCTAAAAGGAGGATGTTATGCCATACCATATATTTATTAATCGAGAATCTGGAAATGATAATATTTCTATTTTTTATGATGAACCTACTTTTGTAGTTATTGCCAATAAAGACGATTTACCAGCAATTCAATTAATTGAGGAATCTCAAAAACCAGGTATATATATATTACTAGGAGATAATAAACGTTATGTAGGTCAAGCCTCTAATTCTATTTTTTCTAGGTTACAACAACACAATACAAATAAACCATGGTGGAACAAATTAATATTTTTTGGACGTGAAGATGGGCATCTATCTAAAGCACAACTAGATCTTTTAGAACGTTTAATCATTGAAAAAATGAATACTGCTAATATTGATTTAGATAATAGCACTCAAGGAAATAAAAGCTATATTGATAAATTAAGCAAATTTTCAGCTCTGTCATTATGGAATAAGGTTGAGAAACTATTGAATGATGTTGCCAATATCGATTTATTTGATTCAGAACACATTCAAACTGAAGATAATAGTGACAACACAACTCTAAATAGTCATATATCAATCATATTTGGAGAATCATTATATACTGGGAAATCATATAGAGATGTATTTACGCAATTAGTTTCTAATTTAGTATTATCCGCAGAGTTGGATAAATTGATTCCTTTAATGAGTCCTAATGAACCCAATACAGTACAAATACTTGGCAATAGAGAACATATATCAGCTAGAGGGACGAAGTTGACTAAACCAATAGAACTAACTAAATACCATATGTATGTTAATTTTTCAAAAATAGGCTTATACAATCAAATCAAAAAATTAGCTGAACTGACTGGAAAAAAAGTTATATTTGAAAGGTGGTAATTCATATGGTTCAACAAATCGTTCTTCCCATCAAAGATTCGAACGTCTTAAAAATGGTGCAGGATACACTACTTGATAGTTTTCGTGCTGGTCGTCGCAACTATACAATTTTCCAAGTTGGGAAAGCGACCTTGCTACGTGTGAGTGACGTCATGAAATTAAAAAAAACAGATGTCTTTAATCTTGATGGAACAGTCAAACAAACTGCATTTATTCATGATCAAAAAACAGGTAAGAAAAATACGTTATATTTGAAACCTGTCCAACAAGATTTAATGCTTTATCATGCATGGCTCATCCAACAAAATATGAATTCAGAGTGGTTATTTCCTTCAACTTCTCGTCCTGATCGTCCTATTACCGAGAAACAGTTTTATAAGATTATGGCACGAGTTGGTGATCTTTTAGGAATTAACTATCTAGGAACGCATACCATGCGTAAAACAGGCGCTTATCGGGTCTATACGCAGTCAAACTATAATATTGGTTTAGTGATGCATTTACTAAACCATTCAAGCGAAGCAATGACTTTAGCTTATCTCGGTTTAGATCAAGCCAGTCGAGAGAATATGTTAGACCAAATAGATTTTGGATAATATTTTTTATTTAAAAAGAGGGATGATCATTATGTTAAAAAATTACATTAGTTGGTTTAAAAAAAATATAAATAAACCTGTTTTCAGGATGATATTTATTGTTTTAGTAGTCACATTTACCACTCTAATTATAAATATCATCCAAGGAGATCCTATACTTCAAAATATAGATTTTACTTTACTTTTAATAGGCATGTATGGATATGGCTTCAATTTTTAATTAGCTTTATTGCAGCATTTATCGTTTTTACTCTTCAAATGTTTAGTGATGGTAGCTATGCTGATTATACTTCTTTTATTGTCGTTGGTGTAGTAGCTTTGTTTTTAGCTTTTATAATGGTGGTGCTCATAAAAGCTCTCTTTAAAAATTCAAAATAATAATTTGAAGATCTTATTTTATTTCTCTGGAGCTTTTTATTATCTAAGGAAATCAAAGTATTAATGGGAACACCTACTTAATAAGGTTAGACTGTCATTTTAATATTTAAATGGCGCATAGTTTGCTTCATAACTAGCGTTCAAAAAAACTAAAAATGTATCATAAAAAGAAGGCACGCTTATAAACATGCCTTCTTTTATTTGTTGTGTTATTTAACTTTCATCAATCGTAATCCGTTTAATGTTACTAAAAGCGTTGCTCCCATATCTGCTACAATAGCAATCCATAGTGTTAGCCAACCTGGTATGACTAGTAGTAGAGCTAATAGTTTTATACCTAATGAGAAGGTGATATTTTGCTTAATTACTTTTAGAGTTTGACGGCTAAGTCTAACAATGAATGGTAATTTTTGTAAATCGTCGCCCATTAGAGCAACATCAGCAGTTTCGAGAGCCGTATCTGTTCCTGCACCGCCCATTGCAATACCAACCGTCGATGCAGCTAATGCTGGTGCATCATTAATGCCGTCGCCCACCATTGCTACTTTATTATAAGTTGTCCGCAACGCTTTAATCGAATCTAATTTTTCTTGAGGCATTAGATCTCCTTTTATTTCAGTCACACCTAATTGCTTACCAATAGATTCAGCGGTTTTAGTATTATCACCAGTAAGCATAATAGTGTGTTCAATTGACAACTTGTGGAGTTCAGAAATAACGGCAGCACTTGAATCTCTTACTTCATCCGCGACAGCAATTACTCCTAAAATTTGTTCGTCAGTACCGAAATACATGGCGGTTTTCCCTTGTTCTTGAAATTGTCTGTATTGTACTTTGACCGCTGTTTCTTCGATTACTGATGCAGAAAACAGTTTAGGGCTTCCAATATAGTAACGTATGTTTTGATGTATACCTGTAAGTCCTTTACCTGTGATAGATTGGAAATCCTCGATTTGTATTGACTTGTAATCCACATTAGTTTTATCCGCTTCGTTTAAAATAGCAGAAGCTAATGGGTGTTGAGAAAGAGATTCCAACGATGAAATAATCGATAGATAATTTATATCAGTTTCAGAACTGGTTGCAATGAAATCCGTTACGACAGGCTTTCCTTTTGTTAAGGTTCCAGTCTTATCGAAAGCAATTGCTCTCAAATGACCAATTTCTTCCAGATAGACTCCGCCTTTTACTAAAACACCATTTTTTGCTGCATTACCAATAGCCGAAACAATTGAAACAGGTGTTGAGATCACTAATGAACAAGGACATCCGACAACTAAAATGGATAACCCTTGGTAAAGCCATTTATTCCAGTCACCACCAAAGAATAGCGGAGGAACAACCACTATCAAAAGGGCCATAATAATTATGAATGGCGTATAGTATTTTGCAAATTTATCTACAAAGGCTTGTGCAGGAGCTCGTTCTCCTTGCGCTTCTTCAACTAAGTGAATGATTTTGGCAATCGTTGTATCCGTTACTTTTTTTGTTACTTTGACTTCAAGAACACCTTCTTCATTTAGTGTTCCTGCAAACACTTCATCATCTAACTGTTTTTCAACAGGAACCGATTCTCCTGTTATTGCTGCTTGATTTACTGAAGAATGACCGTTGATAACAAGCCCATCCATGGCTATTTTTTGTCCGGGTTTAATGATCATAATATCGTCGATATCGATTTTATCGACACTGACTAATTGCTCTACATTGTTTCTCCTGATAAGAGCCTCTTTGGGAGCTATATCCATAAGAGAACGAATCGACTGTCTTGCTTTATCCATTGAAAATCGTTCCAAAGCTTCGCTAATAGCAAATAGTATTACTACAATAGAACCTTCGGCCCATTCTCCAATAAATGCGGCCCCAATAATTGCAATAGTCATTAAAGATTCCATGGAGAAGTCCAATTTGATCAAATCAGAGAACCCTTCTTTAAATAAATCAAATCCACCAATTATTATTGCCAATATATAAAGAGCTTTCGTTAATAAATGATCTTCGCCCAATGATAGTTGGGAAATCACAGCAACAAGTATAAAACCAAGAGAGATGATTAAAGCGATATTCCGTTTAATAAAAGACTCTTTTGATCTAACTTGTTCATCATTTTCTTGATCATCACGAATGATAAGATTTTCGAAGGCTCCCGCTTCTTCGAGTTCTTCAATTGTTGTTTGGCCTTCTACTGAAATCTTACTTGCACCAAAGTTTACTGTTGCACTCGTAACTCCTGGCAACTGCTTTACATTTTTTTCAAATTTACCTGCACAATTTGTACAGCTTAATCCTTCTATTCGATAGGTTTTTTCGGTCATTTTCTCACTCATGCTAGCACCTCTTCTTTAAAATTTACGCCAAGCTCCATAAGATTTAAGATTTTGATATTTTTAATAAAATAGTAGACTAACTTACCATCCTTGTGACTATCAACTACTCCCAATTTTTTTAAGGAGTTCAGATGGTGTGAAGTTGTTGCGACCGAAGCATCAATGATATTAGCAATATCACAAACACATAGCTCATCTTCATGAACTAAAGCATGTACAATTTTAAGTCGATTTTCATCTGACAATATTTTAAAGAAACCACTTACTGACGGAGTATCAAAGTTTGCTAGTTTAGATTTAGCACGATTAACTTTGTCTTCATGAATACAAGTTATTTCACAAATTTCATTATTCATACGATCATTCCTTTACATTCAAATGTTTGTTTGAATGTATTATATCAGAACATCCATCTATATTCAAGTGAATGTTTGAATGTTCATAAAATGGTCATTTTCTGATCACATAATTGGTGTGATAAAATCAGACCAAACAAAAAAACAGATTTACATTTTAAAACAATCTGTTTTTTTGTTTCAACTTTAATCTTCATTTCTCATGATATAGTAGTAAGTTCCGACTCCACATACAATTGCAACAATAGGTCCGCCAATTATTATAACCGGTTCTGTTGCAAAGTTTTAAATCTACTATCAAATAAGGTAGAATAATAGAAAAA
>ERZ1034768.564-NODE-564-length-12347-cov-8.829157_pt1 | contig 12347 bp, 6 predicted proteins | sample MGYA00520691_ERZ1034768 | MGnify/ENA primary metagenome ERZ1034768 (study PRJEB33766, sample SAMN09781704) | gut metagenome | biome: gut microbiome | host: Homo sapiens | place: Madagascar | study: EMG produced TPA metagenomics assembly of the PRJNA485056 data set...
GGTAGCTCTGGATGGTGGAGATGCCCATCTTGGAGGCGATCTTCACGATGCCGTTCAGGATGGCGTTGTTGTAGTCCTCCACGGCGGCATAATAGTCCTTGTCCAGCAGACCCTCGTCGATGAGCTGGCCGATGGTCTCGTGGGCCAGATAGGGGTTGATGGCGCAGGCACCGTAGCCCAGCAGGGTGGCGAAGTGATGCACCTCGCGGGGCTCTGCGCTTTCCAGGATCAGGGCCAGTGCGGTGCTCTTTTTGGTGCGGATGAGGTACTGGGACACGGCGGAAACAGCCAGCAGGCTGGGGATGGTCACATGGTATTCATCCACGTCGCGGTCGGACAGGATGATGATGTTGGCACCTTCCTTGTAGGCACGGTCCACTTCCAGGAACACGCGGTCGATGGCCTTTTCCAGGCTGGTGTTTTTATAATAGTTGATGGACACCGTGGCCACCTTGAAGCCCGGCACGTTCATGTACTTGATCTTCAGCAGGTCGGTGCTGGTCAGAATGGGGTTGTGGACTTTCAGCACCTTGCAGTTCTCGGGCTTATCCTCCAGCAGGTTGCCGTGGGCGCCGATGTACACGCTGGTGGAGGTGACCACCTTCTCGCGGATGGCGTCGATGGGCGGGTTGGTCACCTGCGCAAAGCGCTGCTTGAAGTAGTTGAACAGCGGGGGATGCTGGTCGCTCAGCACAGCCAGCGGCGTATCAGTGCCCATGGCACCGGAAGGCTCTGCACCGGCCCGGGCCATGGAGAGGATCATGGTGTTCACGTCCTCGTACTTGTAGCCGAACACCTTCTGCAGGCGGGTGAGCTGGTCGCCGGTGTAGCTTTCCACCTTGACGTTGGGGATCTTCAGCTTGGCCAGCTCCACAAGGTTGCGGTCGATCCACTCGCCGTAGGGTTCGCGGCTGGCGTAGAACTCTTTCAGCTTCTCGTCATCCACCACTTCACCCTTGACGGTATCCACCAGCAGCATTTTGCCGGGGCGCAGGCGGTCCTTGACGAGGATGTTCTCCGGGTCGCATTCCAGCACGCCCACCTCAGAGGAAAGGATCATGCGGCCGTCCTTGGTGATGTAGTAGCGGCTGGGGCGCAGACCGTTGCGGTCCAGCACAGCGCCCATCACGTCGCCGTCCGAGAACAGGATGGCGGCGGGGCCGTCCCAGGGCTCCAGCATGGTGGCGTAATACTGGTAGAAATCGCGCTTTTTCTGGCTGATGTTCTTGTTGTTCTCCCACGGTTCCGGGATGGTGATCATCACGGCCAGCGGCAGGTCCATGCCGTTCATCACCATGAATTCCAGCGCATTGTCCAGCATGGCGGAGTCGGAGCCGGAGGTGTTGATGATGGGCAGAATTTTGTTCATGTCGTCCTGCATGATGGAGCTGGAAATGCTCTCCTCGCGGGCCAGCATGGCGTCGGTGTTGCCCTTGATGGTGTTGATCTCGCCGTTGTGCAGGATGAAGCGGTTGGGGTGGGCGCGCATCCAGCTGGGGTTGGTGTTGGTGGAGAAGCGGCTGTGCACCATGCCGATGGCAGATTCATAGTCGGGGTCCTGCAGGTCGGTGTAGAACAGGCGCAGGTCGTGCACGAGGAACATGCCCTTGTACACGATGGTGCGGCTGGACAGGCTGGGCACATAGGTGCCGTTGCTGGCCTGCTCGAACACGCGGCGCACGATGTAGAGCTTGCGGTCGAAGTCGATGCCCTTGCTCACCTTGGCGGGCTTTTTGATAAAGCATTGCCAGATGGCGGGCATACAGTCGCGGGCTTTCTGGCCCACGGCGTCCGGGTCCACGGGCACCTTGCGCCAGGCCAGAAATTCCAGGCCCTCTTTGCGGGTGACCACCTCGAACAGCTTCATGGCCTGGGCCCGCAGGTGTTCGTTCTGGGGGAAGAAGAACATGCCCACGCCGTATTCGCGCTCGTTGCCCAGGCGGATGTTCATTTCCTCGGCCACTTTGGAGAAGAACTTGTGGCTGATCTGCAGCAGGATGCCCACGCCGTCGCCGGTCTTGCCCTCGGCATCCTTACCGGCGCGGTGCTCCAGCCGCTCCACGATGGCCAGTGCATCGTCCACGGTCTGGTGGCTCTTGCGGCCCTTGATGTCCACCACAGCGCCGATGCCGCAGGCGTCGTGCTCAAACTGTGGATCGTACAGGCCAAGGGTGTTTTTCTGCTCTGTAAAGTTTTCCATAGACTTTCCCATCCTTTATCAAAATCCTCACCGGATGCGGCACCCTCCGCATTCTGACAAAAAAGAAAAGCGCCCCGCAAGGGCAGAGTTTACCCTTGCGGAACGCCTTTGTTCCGGTACCTTCTATTATAGCGGGCACTGAAAAATCTTCAAGTGACAGCTGCACCAAATATGATGGCGGCTTTCCACCGCTTCTTGTGCGAAACGCCGCGAACGGCCCGAACTGTGCACCATACAAAAACAAAACCGCCGCATCCGGCCGCCTTTGCGGGGCAGGGGATGCAGCGGTTTGTGTGCGCTCGTGTGGCTTTTCCGCCCTTAGTGCTTTGCAGCACGCTGTTTGCGGGTGAAGAACCATCCGCATGTCAGCAGGCCGAAGCCGAAGCTCATCAGCACGACAGCCAGCCAGCCGGTGGTGCCGGTCTGGGGCAGGGTGTCGGCCTTGGTGGTATCCTGTGCGGGGGTCTCAGCCGGCTGGGCAGGCACGGTGGTGTCGTCCTGAGCCGGTTCCTCGCCGGGGGTCTCGTCCTGTGCAGGTGCGTCGGGCTGTGCGGGCTCCTCGGGGGTCTCCGGGGTCTCGGGCTCCGTGGGTTCCTCGGGCTCCGTCGGGACGACCGGGACATCGGGGATGTCCGTGCCGTTCTTCAGGTTGGTGAAGACGATCTCGGCGGTGTCATTCTTGGGCACAACGCCGGTGTCTGCGCCGCTGACGCTCTGCAGGGTCCAGCCGGTCTGGCGGACCTCGGCGATGGTGTAGCCAACGCCTGCAGGCAGGTTTGCGATGGTGATGCTTTCGCCGCCCTTCAGCGAGAAGGATGCGATGCCGTTTTCAAACTGCACGCCGTATTCTTCTGCGTCTGCGGTGGTGATGGTGTTGTCATCCAGCATCAGCATAAAGTTGAAGACGGTGTCCGCGTCGTCGGCGTCCAGCTCACCGGCCAGCTCCTTGGTGACCACCAGGGAACCGGTTGCGGTCTGCTTTTCGTTGACGAACGCGATCTCGGCGGTGGCGCGGTAGGGCACTTTGCCCTCGGCGTCGCCGTCCACCCGGGCCAGCAGCCAGCCGCCCTTGGACTGCTCGGTGATGGTGTAACCCATGCGAACAGGCAGGTTTTCGATGGCCTTGCTTTCGCCGTCTTTCAGGGTGAAGGTCGCCTTGCCGTTTTCGAACCGGACGCCGTACCGCTCGTCGTTCACGGTGTCGATGGTCTCATCGTCCAGCGTGAGCACGAAGGTGAACTCGGCGTCGCAGTCGTCCACCAGCTGTTCGCCGGTCGTCTGCTTGTGGACGATCAGGCTGCCGGTGGGGCCGTGGGCGGCCTTGAGGGACAGGGGAGTGGTGTAAGTACCGGGCTGAGTCAGAACCATGTGCAGACCCGCTTCGTCCTTGTGGGCGTTCCAGCGGGTGGTTTCATAGTCGTCGTACCAGCCGTCAATGGGGTGGTAGCAGTCCGGTGCGCCATCCAGTGCCCAGTCGCTGCCGGTAGCACCAAAGGTAATGGTGGCGCCGTCACCATTCTCGATGTCGTCACCGCCAACTTCTGCATGGTTGTTGTACAGCTGCACGTCATCCGAAAGGGTCGCAGTGGCATAGTTTCGGAGACCGCCGCCATACCAAGTGGAAGTGGTGTTATAACGGACGCGGCCGGAGAGCAGCGTCAGGGTCGCATTTTTGTTATTGACAATGCCGCTGTTCTTGTTGTACTCGACCTGCAGGTCAACGCCGTTTTCTACAGTAAATGTTCCACTTGTGGTGTTAAAAATACCGGCGGAACTATTATTGCAGACAGAAACGTTTGCACCGGTTTCCATGGTAAACGTTCCATAGTTGTTGTTTAAAATACCATAGTAACCGTTGTTGCAGGTGGAAATGTTTGCGCCATTTTCTATGGTGAAAACTCCACCGGCATTGAAAATACCGTAGAGACCATTACCGTCAGCAGAAATGTCTGCACCGCCCTGAATCGTAAAGTAGTCATCTTCGGGGGTGTAGATGTTATTGCCGTCGTCATCGGTGCTGCCGTAGATTCTCTCGTTGACGGTGTTGCAGATGCCGTAGGACATATTGTTGTTGGCATTGACATTTGCGCCGCCCTCAATGAGGAAGAAGCCTTTTGCATACTTTTGATTGCCAGCGCCTGCATAGTTGTAGATGCCGTTGTCATTGAAGTTTGCGGAGACATTGGCACCGCTTTTAATGGTAGTACGAGCATCGAAAGCGTTTGCAAAGCCGAGCATCTCGTTGTTATCGGCAATGACGGTTGCACCGCTTTCGATCTTCAGAATCCAGTTGTTTAAAACGCCGGCTAAGCCTTTATTGTTGCAGGCGTAGAGATACGCACCGGGTTCGATGGTCACGTTGCCTTCGTAGGTGTGATCGTCATGCTGCGCGTGCACATAAAAGCCGCCGCCGCCGCCAATACCGGATGTGCCGTTGCCTGTGCAGTAAATCTGTCCACGGATATGACTTTCACTTTCACGGCTGTTGCCAATGCCGACGCCAGAACCTTGGTTGTCAGTGGCATACAATGTGGAAGCAGCATCCATATCAAGGACACCGACATAAATGCCATAACCATCCCAATTGCCATAGTTACCGGTTGTGGTCAGCGTGGAAGATATCATGGTCAGCGTGCCGCCAATGCTTCCTACGCCATAGCAGCCAAGACCGCCGTAACCGGATTTACCATTACGGGTCAAATAGACACCGGCATTGTCCAGCGTGAGATTGATGGGGTCGATGGTCATACCGTTCCAGTTGCAGTCTGTGACGTTCAGAGAAGACGAAGTGACCCAGATGCCATGACCATCTTCACTGTAACTCTCTGCGTAGATGCCGCTGGCTTCTTCGGCAGCAAAACCGGAGATTTCAGCATATGTATTGTCTTCAAAATACAAATCACTGTCGTGCTCCAGGAAAATGCCACTGCCCAAGATTTGGTCCGGTGTCAATGAGAATTCGACATGGCTCAAATGCAGCTTGCTGGAGTTGGTGATCAGGTTGGCCGTATTGCCTGCGCCTTCATAGGGATGCGTATGTGCATCAATGGTCAGCGTGAGATCTTTGAACGTGATATCACTGGAGTTTGCATAGATACCACTCTCCTTCAGCGTCAGCGTGTAGGTATTGCCGCCGGAAATGGTCAGCTTCTTGTTCTCAAAGCGAAGACCTTCCTTCAGTTCGATGTCCCGCAACAGATCAATCTGGGCGCCATCCGCTGCATCGCCGATCGCTTCGGTCAGCGTTTTATAGGTTTGGTCACCGATCGCACACGCATCCTGATCGCTGCCTGTGCCGGTCGCAGAGTCCGTTGGGTCCTCGTAGAGATCGGGGACGGATTCGTCTGCATTCGGGTCGGGAACAGCGGCGTCCGCGGCAACGCCGTTTGTGGACGACCTGTATGCAGCCGCAGCACCCTTCACCGGGTCCGTCTCAGCCGGGCCGGAAGCAGCATGGGGGGCGGGGGCCACAACTACCGGGGTCTGTTCCTGTGAAACTACCGGGGTCTGTTCCTGTGAAACAACCGGGGTCTGTTCCTCTGAAAGATCAAAGGAACAGAGATCGGTGGAAAGGTCTTCCCAGCCAATAATGTTGCCGTCCGAATCCGTGATGGGGTCGGAACTCAGTGCAAGCGCACTCAGCGGCATGACACAAAGCAGCAATCCGATGGTCAGTATCACTACGAACCATCTTTTTTTCATAATTTATTACCTCCTTCTTTCTAAAATATGGTGCATTTTGTGCACCATTAATATATTATCATCTGCTTTGCGGAAAAACAAGGGTTTCGAAGGATTTTGCACCACAAAAAATTGGCTTTTTGCGCCGATTGGGAACGGTACCGGAGTTTCTCCGGCATGTGCTGCCGAAACGGTCCTAAAAACGTGCATCCATGCCGAAAAATACCGGAAACGAGCACGAATCGCAACAAATGAAAAAGCTCCCGGAAAATACCGGGAGCAAAGCGGAAATGACAGGGGAAATGTCCGGCGGGGTGCTCAGCCGCCCAGAATGGCGTGCAGGTCGTCTTCCGGCGTGGTGACGGCTTTCAGGTCATATTTTTGCTGCAGCACCTGCACCACCCCCGGCGAGAGGAAGGCGGGCAGGGTGGGCCCCAGCCGGATGTTTTTGATGCCCAGCGCCAGCAGCGCGATCAGGATGCACACGGCCTTCTGCTCAAACCAGCACAGCACCAGCGAGAGCGGCAGGTCGTTCACCCCGCAGCCAAAGGCGTCTGCCAACGCCAGTGCGATGCGGATGGCACTGTAGGCGTCGTTGCACTGGCCCACGTCCAGAATGCGGGGCAGCCCGGTGCCGGGCACGTTGCCCAAAGGCAGATCGTTCAGCCGGAACTTGCCGCACGCCAGCGTCAGGATCACCGTGTCCTGTGGGGTGAGCTTGGCGAACTCGGTGTAGTACCGGCGGGAAGGCCGTGTGCCGTCGCAGCCGCCCACCAGGAAAAAGTGCCGGATCTTGCCGTCCTTTACCGCCTGCACGATCTCGCCCGCATGGCGCAGCACGGCATCGTGCGCAAAGCCGGTGACGACGGCCTTGCCGCCGTTCATGCCGGGCACGAGGGTGTCCTCTTTGTAGCCGCCCAGCTCCAGCGCCCGGCGGATGACGGGGGAGAAATCCCGCCCTTCGTCGATGTGCACGATGCCGGGGTAGGACACCACCGAGGTGGTGAACACCCGGTCGGCGTAACTCTCCCGCAGGGGCATGATGCAGTTGGTGGTGAACAGGATGGGCGCGGGGATATCCTCAAACTCGGTCTGCTGGTTCTGCCATGCGGTGCCGAAGTTGCCCTTCAGGTGGGGGTATTTCTGCTTCAGCTCCGGGTAGCCGTGGGCGGGCAGCATCTCCGAGTGGGTGTAGATGTGGATGCCCTTGCCCTTCGTCTGCTCGAGCAATTGCTGCATGTCGAACAGGTCATGGCCGGAAACCACGATGAACGGCCCTTTTTCAATGGTCAGCGGCACTTCCAACGGCACCGGGTCGCCAAAGGCCCCGGTGTTGGCGGCGTCCAGCAGCTCCATGCAGCGGTAGCTGGCTTCGCCGGTCTTCTGCACCAGCGCCCACAGCTCGTCCATGGAAAGGCCCTCGGCGCTCAGAGTTTCCAGCGCGGTGCAGAAAAAGCGGTCCAGCTCCGGGCTGATGCGGCCCAGCACCCGGGCGTGGTAGTTGTAGGCCGCCATGCCCCGCAGGCTGAACAGCACGAAGCTTTTCAGGCTGCGCACGTCCGGGTCCGGCTCGTGCCACAGCCGCTGCATGTCGTAGTCCGGCGCGACGGCCGGGCAGGCGGCGTGGACCTTCTCGGTGAGGGCGTCCACGGTGGCGGCGTCAAAGTTGACATTGGTGATGGTGGTGAACAGCCCCTGCATCAGCAAAAGGGCCTGCTCCGGGGCCGGGGCGCGGCCCGCGTCCACCAGCTGCCCGGCATAGGTGATCAGCGCGCCGGTGAGCCGGTCCTGCGCGGCGGCTGTCTCGGCCGATTTGCCGCACACACCCGCTGCCCCGGTGCAGGCCGTGCAGCCCGCCGCCTGCTCACATTGAAAACAGAACATCCGTTCGTCCATAGAAAAACTCCCTTTCCTGCGTGAGATACCGGGAGTATGGCCGAAAAGCGCCGCCGTTATGCACACACAAAAAACAAGCGTGCACACGGGGCACTGCCCATGCGCACGCTCGTTTGGAAGGGAGCCTGGTTTTGGCTTACTGGATGCCGGTCACCTTGTAGTCCTGGTCCTCGACGGCCTTCTTCAGCACGTCGTCGGCCACTTCGGCGTTCAGGGTGACGATGGCGGTGCCGGCCTCGTGGCTCACCACGGCCTCGTCCACCTCGGGCAGGGCTTCCAGAGCCTTCTTCACGCGGGCCTCGCAGTGGCCGCACATCATGCCTTCTACGTTCAGGGTCTTCTTCATGGAATTGTCCTCCTTGGTACTCTCTTTATTTTCAACCGCTGCGGGCTGCGTCAGGGCAGCGGGCAGGGAAGATGCATTTTTGGGCGCATGGTCGCGCTTGGTGCTGTGCAGATCAAACAGGTTCAGCCGCAGGGCGTTGCTCACCACGCAGAAGCTGGAAAGGCTCATGGCGGCCGCGCCGAACATGGGGTTCAGGGTCAGGCCGAAGGGGATGAACACACCGGCCGCCAGCGGGATGCCGATGACGTTGTAGATGAACGCCCAGAACAGGTTTTCGTGGATGTTGCGCAGGGTGGCGCGGCTCAGGCGGATGGCGGCGGGCACATCCGACAGCTTGGAGTTCATCAGCACCACGTCCGCTGCGTCAATGGCAACATCGGTGCCTGCGCCGATGGCGATGCCGGTGTCGGCGCGGGTCAGGGCCGGGGCGTCGTTGATGCCGTCGCCCACCATGGCCACCTTGCCGGATGCCTGCAGCTGGCGGATGACGGCTTCCTTGCCGTCGGGCAGCACGCCTGCGATGACCTCGTCCACACCGGCCTGCCTGCCAATGGCGTCAGCGGTGCGCTGGTTGTCGCCGGTGAGCATCACCACGCGGATGCCCATGTTCTGCAGTTCCTTGATGGCGCGGGGGCTGTCTTCCTTGATGGTATCCGCCACCGCGATGATGCCCAGCAGCCGGTCCGCGCCGCCGAAGAACAGCGGCGTCTTGCCCTGAGCCGAGAGGGCGGCGGCCTTCTCCTGCAAGGCGGCAGGCACGGTGACCTTGGTCTGGATGAAAACGGCGTTGCCGGCAAAGATGTCCACGCCGTCCAGCTTGGCGGCCAGACCGTTGCCCGGCAGGGCCGCGAAGTCGGTCACCTCGGGGGCGTCCAGCTTCTGCGCTTCGGTGCAGGCCAGCACGGCCTTTGCCAGCGGGTGCTCGCTCTTGCGCTCCAATGCGGCGGCAAGGGTGAGCAGTTCGCCTTCGGTCACGCCCTCGGCGGGCAGGATGTCGGTGACTTTGGGTTCACCGCTGGTGATGGTGCCGGTCTTATCCAGCGCCACGATCTGGGTGCGGCCTGCGGCTTCCAGCGAAGCGGCGGTCTTGAACAGGATGCCGTTCTTCGCGCCCAGACCGTTGCCCACCATGATGGCCACGGGCGTTGCCAGGCCCAGCGCGCAGGGGCAGCTGATGACCAGCACCGAGATGCCGCGGGCCAGCGCATAGCCCAGTTCACGGCCCAGCAGCAGCCACACGATGGTGGTGATCACCGCAATGGTGATGACGGCCGGCACGAAGAAACCGGACACGGTATCGGCAATTTTTGCAATGGGGGCCTTGGTGGCGGCGGCATCGCTGACCATCTTGATGATCTGGGAAAGGGTGGTGTCCTCGCCCACGCGGGTGGCCTGGCACTTGAGGAAGCCGGACTGGTTGGTGGTGGCGGCGGAGACTTTATCGCCCTCGGCCTTGTCCACGGGGATGCTCTCGCCGGTCAGGGCGCTCTCGTTCACGGCGCTGGTGCCTTCCAGCACGATGCCATCCACGGGCACGTTCTCGCCCGGGCGCACCACGAAGATGTCACCCTTCTGCACCTGCTCGATGCCCACGGTGACTTCCGCGCCGTCCCGCAGCAGGGTGGCGGTCTTGGGGGCCAGCTTCATCAGGCTCTTGAGGGCATCGGTGGTCTTGCCTTTGGAGCGGGCTTCCAGCATCTTGCCCACCGTGATGAGGGTCAGGATCATCGCCGCCGACTCAAAGTAGAACTCCATCATATAGTGCATGACCAGCTCGCTGTTGCCGTCCACCTGGGCGCGGGTCATGGCAAACAGCGCGTAGGTGCTCCACACAAAGCTTGCCATGGAGCCCAGCGCCACCAGCGTGTCCATGTTGGGCGAGCGGTGGATGAGGCCCTTGAAGCCGTTGATGAAGAACTTCTGGTTGATGACCATCACGATGCCCGCCAGCAGCAGCTGCACAAGGCCCATGGCGATGTGGTTGCCGTCGAACCAGTGCGGCAGGGGCCAGCCCCACATCATGTGGCCCATGGAGAAGTACATCAGCACCAGCAGAAAGCCCACCGATGCGATCAGGCGGCGCTTGAGCTTGGGCGTTTCATGGTCGGCCAGGGCGTCCAGATCGGCATTGGTGCTGGAAGCGGCCGCTGCGCCGCCCGCAGCCTTGGGGCTGGCACCATAGCCTGCGTCCTGTACGGCTTTGATGATGTCGGCACTGGAAGCAGTGCCCTCCACGCCCATGGAGTTGGTCAGCAGGCTCACCGAGCAGCTCGTCACGCCGGGCACCTTGCTCACGGCCTTTTCCACCCGGGCAGAGCAGGCCGCGCAGCTCATGCCGGTAACATTGAATTGCTCCATAAAAACTTACTCCTCTATCGAGTATGTGCAGGGAAGGGTCATTTCATGAGCTTGGGCAGCAGCCAGAGCAGCTCATCCAGCTTTTCCTCGCCGCCCGCGCGCAGGTCATCGGCCACGCAGGTGCCGATGTGCTGGGCCAGCAGCTCCTTGGCAAAGCTGTTCAGCGCCGAGGTGGTCGCAGCCACCTGCACAAGGATGTCCACGCAGTAGGCGTCCTTTTCCACCATGCCGCGGATGCCGCGCACCTGGCCCTCGATGCGGCTCAGCCGGTTCAGCAGAGCTTTGTGCTCGGCGGGGGTGCGGTCCTTGTGGCGGCAGCAGGCGGCAGGTTCGGCTTCGGCCTGCGCGCAGCAGTCTGCAGCGGCGGGTGCGGACACCTCGGCAGCAGACGTTTCGGGGGCGGACGCTTCGCTGCAACAGCAGCAGGACTTTTTCTCGTTACTCATAAAAATCTCCTTTTACCCTGTGGGGGTATCATTCTTACGGTATGAGTATAGCACGGGATATCCGATAAATCAAGTAGGGAATGAAAATTTTCACAAATAGGGCGGCGGGGTATATTGCTCCTTTCCAGCGCACGCCCTCTCAGGCGCTTCGCGCCAGCTCCCCCAAAGGGGGAGCCAAGAACATTTCGGCCGTGCGCATGCCTCTCCCTTTGGGAGAGGCGGCAGCAGAATCGCAGACAAAACAAAAAGAGGAAACGCTCGTTGAGACGTTTCCTCTTTGCATATAGAGCGGATGGAAGAATTACTTTTCCAGAATCCGCGGCACGAACAGGCCCAGCATCTTGCCCCACCAGTACCACTCGTGGGAGACATCGCCGCCCCACAGCTCCACATGGGCGGGCAGCTTTTCGGCCTTCAGCACATCGGCCAGCGCCTGGGTGTCGGCCAGTGCGTCGCCTTCGTAGGCACCCTGACCGGCGCAGAGCATCAGGCTGTTCTCCTCGGCCTTGGCCAGGGCCAGCTTGTTGGCGATGCCCTTTTCGGTCAGGTACTGCAGGGGAGAAGCGCGCAGCACCAGGTCGTCGGCTTCGCTGCCCCAGAAGCGGGTCAGGTCGTAGATGCCGGAAAGGCCGATGGCACCGGCGAACTGCTGCGGGCGGCGCAGGCGGCAGTTGACGGCGTGCACGGCACCCAGGTCGATGCCCACGCACCACAGTTTCGTGTCCTTTTCGGCCTCGTTCAGGGCCAGCACACGGGGAGCCAGCTCGGCGGTCAGGTAGACGAAGTACTTTTCCTCCATCTCGGCGCGGCGGCGCACAGGGATGTCGCCGTTCAGCACGGCCTCACCGTCGATGCTGTCGGCGCAGAACAGCTGCACCTTGCCTTCGTTCAGCAGCTGGGCGATGGCGTCCGGCATGCCGTTGTTCTCCCAATCATAAAAGCGGCCGCCGCGGGCAGGCAGCGCCAGCACCGGCACACCGGCGGTGCCGTACACCTTGAACTCCATATCGCGGCCGAGCACGCGGCTCCACTCTTTGTAATAGGTACCCTGGATCATAAAAAATCAAGCACTCCTTCATTCTATATTCACCGGCCCGGGCACAGTCGCTGCGCACCGGTGCCGGTCGTTCGCAATTTAGCGAAAGCTTTTGGGGGAAAGATCACACGAACTGGTTGCGCTGGGCGTCGTACTCGTAGCCCACAGCTTTCAGCTTTGCGCACAGGTCTGCCTTGTCGGCGTCCATGTCGTCGCACAGTGCATCGAGGTCTTTGTAAAAATCGCGCAGTTTCAGGTTCACGACGCTCAAAAGCATGATGGGGTCATTGGGGAGATTCATTGCGTTTTTCCTCCTTACCGGCCATTTCGGCAACAAAAAAAGCCGGCCACTCGACAAAGTGACCGGCCACATACACCAAATTA
>ERZ1034768.566-NODE-566-length-12344-cov-5.029620_pt1 | contig 12344 bp, 12 predicted proteins | sample MGYA00520691_ERZ1034768 | MGnify/ENA primary metagenome ERZ1034768 (study PRJEB33766, sample SAMN09781704) | gut metagenome | biome: gut microbiome | host: Homo sapiens | place: Madagascar | study: EMG produced TPA metagenomics assembly of the PRJNA485056 data set...
CTTTTAAAGTGATTTTGTTTGTAAAAAACAGCACCCATTATCAGGTGCTGTTTTTTTCTTTAAAAATTCATTTATCATAATGAGTATAAATAGTGCTTGCAAAGCAGCGGCTAATTGTCTATAACAAATAAAATTTTAAGAAATACAGCCCGTTAGGAGTTTTGATTATGGGATTTAACTGTGGTATAGTTGGTTTGCCGAATGTTGGCAAGTCTACGCTTTTTAACGCTTTAACACAAACAATTGCCGCTCAGGCTGCGAATTTTCCGTTTTGCACAATTGAGCCAAACACCGGTCGCGTGGCCGTTCCGGATAAACGTTTGGATAAATTGGTTGAAATGGTTCAGCCTAAAAACGTGGTGCCGACACAGTTGGAATTTGTTGATATTGCCGGTTTGGTAAAAGGCGCGTCAAAAGGTGAGGGCTTGGGAAATCAGTTTTTGGCCAATATTCGTGAAACAGATGCCGTAATCCACGTTTTGCGTTGCTTTGAAAATGACAATATCACCCACGTTGAGGGGACTGTTGATCCGGTGCGTGATGCGGATATTGTAAAAACGGAATTGATGATTGCTGATTTGGATTCGCTGCAAAAAAGAATTGAACAGCTGCGTAAAAAAGCCACGGCCGGAGATAAAGATGCCGCTGTTAATGTAAGAGTTATTGAACCGATTATCGCCGCTTTGCAAGCCGGAAAGCCTGCTCGTTCTGCTGCGCCTGATGCTCAGGATAAAGAGGCTGTTAAATGCTATAAAATGCTGCAGCTGCTGACTTCTAAACCTGTTTTGTATGTTTGCAATGTTGATGAGGATTCGGCGGCAACCGGTAATGAATTTTCAAAAGCCGTGCAGAAAATGGCAGCTGACGAAGGTGCTGAGTCGGTTATTATTTCAGCCGAAATTGAGTCGGAAGTGGCACAACTGGAATCTGAAAGCGAAAAACAGGAATTTTTAAGTGCTTTGGGTTTGAAAGAAACCGGATTGGCAAAAATTATCCGCGCCGGCTACAATCTTTTGGGTTTGCAGACCTATTTTACGGCCGGACCGAAAGAAGTTCGCGCTTGGACTTTTGTTAAAGGAATGAAAGCACCGCAATGCGCCGGAATTATTCATACTGATTTTGAACGCGGTTTTATTCGCGCCGAAACAATTTCTTATGATGATTATGTGCAGTTCGGCGGTGAACAAGGCTGTAAAGACGCCGGAAAAATGCGCTCTGAAGGCAAGGAATATGTTGTTCAGGACGGCGATTTGATGAACTTCTTGTTTAATGTTTAAGCTTGGGCGGCAGTAATGCCGCTTTTTTATAGCTGTAATAAATATGCCGAAAAAATTGACATTATCGCCTTTGGCTTTATATTAAAAGCAAAGGAGAAAAAATGAAAGAACCTGCAGAATTGAGCCGTGAAGAAGCGGCGGTGGAATTGGCTTATCTGGCGGCTGAAATTGCTCGCTCGGATAATGCTTATTACCAAAATGACGAACCGTATTTAACTGATGCCGAATATGATAAGTTAAAACACCGCAATACGGCAATCGAAAAAATCTATCCTGATTTAGTGCGCGCCGATAGTCCGTCTAAGCGTGTTGGTGCTGCGGTGCAGAGCAAATTCAATAAAATAGAACATCGTTTTCCGATGCTGTCTTTAGCCGATGTCTTTTCTATTGAAGAGGTTGAAGATTTTGTGCAAGGTATAAAACGCTTTCTGAATACAGCCGAAAATATTCCGTTTATGGCTGAGCTGAAAATCGATGGTTTATCTTTTGCGGCGCGTTATGAAAACGGACGATACGTTTCGGGAGCTACCCGTGGGGACGGCGTGGTCGGCGAAGATATAACCGAAAATTTGAAGACAATTCGCCAACTTCCGCTGCAGCTGCCGGCAGGTGTTCCGGAGGTGCTTGAGGTGCGAGGCGAAGTTTATATGGCTAAAAAAGATTTTTTGGCGCTGAATGAAAAAAATGCTGCGGAAAAAAAGAAAATTTTTGCTAATCCCCGCAATGCTGCGGCCGGTTCTCTGCGCCAGCTTAATCCCAGAGTCACCGCAGCCCGCAAGCTGAGTATCTGGGCTTATACTTGGGGCGAAGTTTCGGAACGCCAATGGCAGACGCAGGAGGAATTTTTTGAAAAATTGCAGGAATGGGGATTTCCGATAAATCCGAACAACAAAGTTTGCAAGTCTATTGAAGAAATGGAAGAAAATTTTGCGCAGGTTATGGAAAAGCGTGCGAATTTGCCGTATGATATTGATGGTTTGGTTTATAAAGTTAATTCTATAGAATTGCAGGAGCGTTTAGGCTTTTTAACCCGCACGCCGCGCTGGGCGATAGCTCATAAGTTTCCGGCCGAGCAGGCAATTACGCGTATAAATAATATCCGAGTGCAGGTTGGACGCACCGGAGCTTTGACGCCGGTTGCCGATTTGGAGCCGGTAAATGTGGGCGGTGTTTTAGTTTCGCATGCTACTTTGCATAACGAAGATGAAATAAAGCGCAAAGATTTTCGTATCGGTGATATGGTGGTGATTCAGCGCGCCGGAGATGTGATTCCGCAAGTTGTGGAAGTGATTTTGGATAAGCGTCCGGCGGATTCGCAGCCGTATGAGTTTCCGACTGTTTGTCCGGAATGCGGTGCGCATGCCATTCGTGAAGAAAATGAGGCTATTCGCCGCTGTACCGGCGGTTTAACCTGTCCGGCTCAGGCGAAGGAACGTTTAAAGCATTTTGTTTCTAAAGAAGCGTTTGATATTGTTGGGCTGGGTGATAAAGTTATTGAAGAATTTTTTGATGAAGGCTTTTTGCATAGTCCGGCCGATATCTTTACCTTAGAAAAAAGAAATCAAGCAGCGGAAGACGATTTGTTCAGTCAAAACACTCAGGCTTTGCGTTTAGAGCAACGCGCCGGCTGGGGGCGATTGTCGGTCAAAAAATTGTTTGCAGCCATAAACAGCCGCCGTACAATTTCTTTACCGCGTTTTATTTATGCGTTGGGTATTCCGCAAGTCGGTGCGGCCACGGCTTTGCTGTTGGCTAAAAACTATGGAACTTTTACAACTCTGCAGCACGATATGGAAAAACGTGAAACGGAAAAGTTGGTAACAATAGATGGTATTGGCTCTTCTATGGGAACAGATATTGTCGAGTTTTTCTGTGAAGAACATAACCAAAAGACTATTGCCGAGCTGTTGAACTTTGTGACTGTGGAAGAATATATAGACGAAACAGTTTTCGGCTCGCCGCTGAATGGCAAAACTGTGGTATTTACCGGCACGCTTATCGGCTTTGCCCGTGCCGAAGCTAAAGCTATGGCGCAGAAATGCGGTGCAAAGGTTGCAGGTTCGGTGTCAGCCCATACTGATTATGTGGTTATGGGAACAGATGCCGGCTCAAAAGCTAAAAAAGCGCAGGAACTCGGAGTAAAGATTTTAACTGAAGATGAATTTTTGGAAATGACAAGATGAAACATACAAAAGCTGACAATGTAAACGGCTGGCTGATTGTGGATAAGCCGTGCGGTATGGGCTCCACAGAAGTTGTGGGTAAAACGCGGTGGCTTATGCACGCCAATAAAAACGGACATACCGGAACTTTGGATCCGTTTGCCAGCGGAGTTTTGCCAATTGCCTTTGGCGAGGCGACAAAGTTGGTGCCGTTTGTAACCGATGGTAAAAAGGAATATGAGTTCATAGTCAAATGGGGCGAGCAAACCGTGACTGACGATACCGACAGCGAAGTTGTTGCCCGTTGTGAAAAAATTCCGACGCACGCAGAAATTTTGGCGGCCATTCCTCATTTTGTTGGCAAAATAACGCAAATTCCTCCGGCGTATTCTGCCATAAAAATCAAAGGGCAGCCGGCCTATAAATTGGCGCGCAAAGGACAAGAAGTGACTATTCCTCCGCGTGAGATAGAGATTTATAATTTGGAATTGCTGGAAGAATACGCCGATTCGGCAAAGTTTAGAGTTGAATGTTCCAAAGGCACCTATGTCCGTACTTTGGGGAAAGATTTGGCGCAATTTTTGGGCACATTGGGGCATTTGATTATGCTAAGACGTACAAAATGCGGAATTTTTAATACTAAGCATACGATTTTACTGGAAAATTTAGAAAAAATGGAGTATGTAGAAAAACGGCGTAAGCTGCTTCTTCCGATAGAAACATCTCTGCGCGGCATCGCGGAGATTGCTGTTTCGGAAGAAGATGCAAAAAAATTAAGCATGGGACAAAGCCTTTCGCCCAAAAATTATGACGCTGAGCCGTCAGAATGTGTGGCTGCTTATTTCCATGGTTGTTTGATTGCGTTGGTGCGGATTGATGAACGTAAAATTTCGCCGATTCGCGTGTTTAATCTAGATGAAAAAAGGAATTATAAAGATGTCGATTACAAGTGAAGTTAAAAAAGAAATTATTGCTAAATACGGTACATCTGCAGATGATACCGGCTCTCCGGAAGTTCAGATTGCTATCTGGACATATCGTATTAACGCTTTAATTGAACACTTCAATGTTCATAAAAAAGACTTGCACTCTCGTTTGGGCCTGATGAAGATGGTTAGTCGCCGTCGTCACTTGCTTGACCACTTGAAGAGAACAAGCGAAGAAAGATACCAGAATATCATTAAAAAATTGGATTTGCGTAAGTAATATCCGACAAAAGGGGGTTGCGGCTTTGTTCGCAGCCCCTAAAAAATCCTGTTTCTGGGCAGGTGAGGTTTTATAAAGATGATATAGAGATGAAGAGAAAGGAATAGAATATATGATCGATTTTAAAGTGTGCCGCAAAGAGATGGAATGGGGCGGACGTAAGTTAGTGCTGGAAACTGGCAAAATTGCCAGACAGGCAACAGGTGCAGTGGTTGCATCTTATGGTGATACTAAGGTAATAGCAACAGTTGTTGCCGCAAAAGAGGTTAAGGCTGATCAGGATTTCTTTCCTTTAACAGTAAACTATCAGGAAAAATACTATGCAACAGGTAAAATCCCGGGCGGATTTAACAAACGCGAGGGCAAACCGTCTGAACGTGAAATTTTGATTTCCCGCTTAATTGACCGTCCGATTCGCCCACTGTTTCCGGATGCATTCAAAAATGAAGTGCAGATTATTTGCACAGTTGTTTCGCATGACCAAAAGAATGATTCCGATGTTTTGTCAATGGTTGCAGCATCTGCTGCTTTGGCTATTTCAGGCATTCCGTTTATGGGGCCTATCGGTGCTGCCAAAGTCGGCTACAAAGACGGTATGTACATTTTGAACCCGAACGTTGACGAACAAAAAACATCTGAATTGGAATTGACTGTTGCCGGTACCGAAGAGGGTGTTTTGATGGTTGAATCTGAAGCTAACGAGCTTTCGGAAGAAACAATGCTCGGTGCCGTTATGTTTGGTTTTGATAATTTCCAGCCGGTTATAGCCATGATTAAAGAATTGGCAGCTGAAGCCGGTAAAGAAAAATGGGATGTTCCAACATTCCCTCAGGAATATGAAGCTTTGAGCCAGCGTATTATGAAAGATTACGGCGACCGCTACAACGCTGCTTTTTCAATTACCGATAAGCAGGAGCGTGGTACGGTTTTAGGTCAGCTGGCTGAAGAAGTTAAGGCATCTATTGACCCTGAAAATGAAGTAGAAAACGCTTTTGTCGGCGATGCTATTGAAAATGTTATGCACCATATAATGCGTGAAAAAGTTCTGTCTACCGGACACCGTATTGACGGCCGCGACACCAAAACTGTCCGCCCGATTCAATGCGAAGTGGCTGTGCTGCCGGAAGCTCACGGCTCTGCTTTGTTTACCCGCGGCGAAACTCAAGCTTTGGTTGCTACTACATTGGGTACGCCGGATGACGCTCAGCTGGTTGACGGCTTAATGGCGGAATATGACCAAGACTTTATGCTGTTCTACAACTTCCCTCCGTTTTCTGTTGGCGAATGTGGACGTTTAGGCACTCCGGGACGCCGTGAGATCGGCCATGGAAAATTGGCTTGGCGTGCAATTCATCCGATGTTGCCGAAAGATAAAGATGCGTTCCCGTACACAATCCGCGTTGTTTCCGATATTATGGAATCTAACGGTTCTTCTTCTATGGCAACCGTTTGCGGTACTTGCTTGTCTTTGATGGATGCCGGTGTGCCGATGAAAAAGCCTGTTGCCGGTATTGCTATGGGTTTGATTAAAGAAAATGATGGCCGTGTGGCTATTTTGACCGATATTTTGGGCGATGAAGACCATCTTGGCGATATGGATTTCAAAGTTGCCGGTACAAAAGACGGTGTAACCGCTTTGCAAATGGATATTAAAATTACATCCATTACCAAAGACATTATGAAAAACGCTTTAGCTCAGGCTCATGAAGGACGTATTCACATTTTGGGCGAAATGGCAAAAGCTATTGCTGAGCCGCGTTCGCAGGTTTCTCCGAAAGCTCCGCGTATTTATTCTATGAAAATTCCTGTAGATAAAATTCGTGAAGTTATTGGTACCGGTGGTAAGGTTATTCGTGAAATTATTGAAAAAACCAATACTAAAATTGATATTACCGATGACGGTGTTGTGACCATTGCTTCTAACAACAATGAAAATTGCGAAGCTGCCATTGATATTATCAACGGTATTATCGCAGTACCGGAAGAAGGCAAAATATACAAAGGCGTGATTACAAAAATTATGGACTTTGGCGCATTTGTACGCTTCTTGGGACAAACTGAAGGTTTGGTTCATATTTCAGAAATTAAAAACGAGCGCATTGCTTCTGTTTCTGACTTCTACAAAGAAGGCGATACAATTTGGGTTAAATGCATGGGCGCTGACAATCGCGGTAAAATTAAATTGTCGGCAAAACGCGTTGACCAGGAAACAGGCGCAGATTTGGAAAAATAATTTTTTTGAAATTTGTTGCAAAAAAGGCTGCCTTTATCGGCAGCCTTAAATATATTGACAAAAATACATAACAAATCTATATTCAAGCCATAAATAAATTATTGTGGAACTTAAATTTTTGTGTATGAACGTATTTAAAAAATTGTATGATTATTTGGTTGCTGAAAACAGCGGCATTTTTGCTGAGGGCAAAGTTAAATCTTTGGTTAGCTTTGAATATAGAGTGGCAAGCCCGGAAGATATTTTGCCAGGGTTGGGAGTGGCAATCGCATATGATACCAAAAAAATTGTGAGTATGAATTTGAGCGCGCTCAAGCTGCGTAATATTTTTAATCTGGAAGATGGTTCGTATATAGGTTGTTGCTATATGGTTGAGTATAACGGGAAAGTTTATGGCTCAATGACCGGAACAAACTATATTTTTTCTTGCTATCCGCAGGCTTTTAGTTTTGTTAAAACAAATGTCGTAACGATTCCCCTGCAAAAAGTTGAAAACAGCGAATATTTTTTGCTTTGCAGTTTGGATAAAAAACTGTATCTGCATCCAAACAGTGTGAAAATGGTAAATGTATCAGATAAGAGCGAACATATCTTGGCAACTTTTGCCAAAGATTGCTCTTTTAATGAAGCGATTCGCTACTGTCAGGATGCCGGATATTATAAAGATTGAAATCAAAAAGTGTTTTATCAAAAAGGTAAAACACTTTTTGTGTAACTTGACAAAATTCTTTGAATGCGCTATATTTTAGGCAGTTAAAAATTATTGTTGAACTAAAATTCTTATGTATGGAAAATATTGCTAACCGTTGTTCCGCAGACACAGAAAATAGAATTGTTGAAAATTTTGCTTCTGGCTGCAATTTGTTCAAAAAGAGAGTGCCTTATTTTCAGAAAATGAAGATAATCTGGAAACTGGGATTTAGCGTTGTGTTTCCTCTGGATATATTAGACAGCTTGAATGCTTTTTTGCCGCAATATCTGAACCGGTCGCTTCAAATTACCGGCAGTCAGATAGAGTTGTTGAATATTTATGATGATAAACGAGGTTTTCTGGCTTGTTGCTATGCCGTGTTGATAGATGGTTACTATTATGGCGCCGTAGCCGGAAGTAAAAACTTGTTTGTCTGCTCAAAGGATGCATACCGCTTCTCGGTAGGAGAACAGGCCACCGTCGTTATTAACAAAAATGACGATAGTCTTTTTGAACTTGTCGGCAAATATGATAAAGAAAGTTTATCTATATGTTTTTCTCGCTTGCAGCGTCGATATTTAACCGCTCTTAATTGCTATGAAAATTTAATCATTTTCATCAATCCGGTTTCATTTATTGATGCTATGTATGCGGCTGAAAAATATATGCAAAAACTTTGATAAAGTTAAAAGCGTCTTGATAAAAATCAGGACGCTTTTTTCATCAGTTATTTTCGGCGTGATAGTCCTTATGGCAATCTTTGCAAAGCATTTCACAGTTGGCGATAGTTGTTTCTCCACCATCGGCGTAAGCAATTTTATGATGTCCGTCCATATCTTTTAGGGCAAAATGTTTATGGCAGTGTGCGCACAGTTTATTTTGATTTTCATAAGCTTGTTTTTGTTGTCTATCACTAAATGCGCGCCTCCAAATCAAAGTTCTGTCGTTGGATAGGGCGTATTCATAAAAACCTTTTTTGAACAATCCGTCAGGGTCGACATCATACAAATTATATAGATAATCAAGTTTTTTACTTATTTCTGCAGGATTATAGTTTTGCTTATGATATTTGTTATATAAAATTCCCCAGTCAAGTCCTTTCATGTCAGAATGATAAATTTCAAAAGTTTGCTTTACCCAGTTAATCACGTTTGTAAAGTAGGCGATAAGGTCGTTAGCGTTGTTATCAAAACGGTGTTTGCCCATATAATCCCTGATGAGTGGATAATTATTTGGTTCTACAGCGATTCGCCAATTCAAAGCCAGTTCCAACAATAGTTGCCGATTGGCCTTGTCGCCCAAATTTCCCATATCGCCTAAAACCCTGTCTGCGGCAAGGTTGAGTAAAGTTTTTCTGTCATCATTATCATAATAAGATATGGCGATTGCCTCGTTGTTGTTCTTTTTAGAAAAAAATTGTTTTGCGTCGGTCAGCCATTTGCCGGTGTAGTTGGCGTTTAGCAATTCTTGATTGGTCATTTGTTTACCGGCAATGTTAATAGTGTGAAACCAGTCCAATTTTTCGTCGTCGGTTCCCTCGCAAACATAAATTTGTAACGGATAGTTAAGGATTTTTTCTTTCTTGTCGGTGGAGAGCCCATCAAAAGTCTGTGTATTTCTGCCGTTGAAATCTATGGCAATCGGGTTTCCGTTACCATCATCATTAGTAATGAATTGACAGATAGAAATAAGCCGTTGCTGTCCGTCAATCACTTCGTAAGTGTTATCAGGATTCTTTGCCCAATACATACTGTTCAGCGGCATATTGTTATAAACCGAAAGCATTACTCTGTCACGGTCATCAGGATTATAAACAAAGGCGCGCTGATAGGCGGGGCGTACGTTTAACCTACCGCCAAATGCGACTACTCCTTTTTCTCCTCTGTCCTGATAGCCGTTGACTAAATCTTTGATTTTAATTTGAGGTTGAGATGTCTTCATTGTCATTTTTTAATCTCCTTATTAAAATTCTTAAGTATTTAGATTTTCCATTTATTTCTGTTAGATGAATGTGATTTGCTTTTGCCCAATTATTTATTTGAGCAATATCTAAAATTGTGTATCTGTTTAGTCCATCAATTATTTCAAATTGCTCAGGATTATACTTATCCATAAAGGTTATTGGCACTCCCATAACTCCAAAATAGTCCATAGGAATATCATTTACTTTATCAACGTTTATGGCGTTATAGTTATCATATTTAGGGTACATCTTCTCAAAGCCGTAATATTTTTTGCCGGTACTCAAAAATTCATTCCGTTTTCTGTTTTCAATATTTGTAAACCATCTGGTTAAGCCGGTGATTTTTTTTGTTGGCTCTCCATTATATGTAAAATCACTTGGAGAATTATATCCTAGCCAAACTTTATTATATTTTATAAGTGAGAAAACATCTTTATAAGATAAGGCATTTTTATTTCCTATAATCAGAAATTTTTTGTTATATTCCATAAGTTGCGCTACATATTCCCGAAAAAGAGAAAAAGGCGGATTCGTTATGATAATGTCAGCTTGTTTTAGCAATTCCACACATTCGGAACTACGAAAATCTCCGTTTCCTTTGAGTGGAATTTCGCTAATATCTTCAAAACAGGTAATACCGTCGCCGGTGTTGTCTTTATCCAAAATATACATGGTGGAAGAATTTGTGTTTTTTTCATAGTGAGTCGCAATCACTTTTTTTATTTTAAATGCCTCGAAATTATCTGCCAGATATTTTAAAAAATTAGATTTAGGCGTTCCCAAGCCAATACCATTATGGTCATCGCAATTGCAATAAATCACTTTGTCCTTAAAATATTTTGCATAATTTACCAGTTCTTTTTTTATGTCGTCATATCCGGTATAAAATTCATCGTCTTTGTTTCCGTCAGCTGCTCTTAAATTTTTATTTCCCATGTTTTCTTCCAAATAAAAAATCGCCTCGGTGTAAAGGCGACTGGAAGTTCGAAGCTATTCACAGGAATAGTGGGCATATTAATCTAAAATGGCATAAGCATACACCTATCCCATATATAAAACTATTAGCCTCCTTCCAGTCAGACAACCGGAAGGAGTTTTTACGCCATTGGTATTGGCAACCTGTGATGAGGCTTCGAACCCTCGGGGCAGACACCAACCTGCCTTAGGGACAAGGTTAAACAATAAAAGATAAATTGCAAGTCAATTTTTTATAAAGTTGAAAGAACTATATTTTTGTAATATTTCTAACAAAAACATTTAATCGAAGTATCATTTCGTAAATTCAATAACCACAATTTCCGGTTTGCAATTAAAGCGAATCGAAATGCGGCTGGTTCCCAAACCTTTTGACACAATCATTTTTTTCCCGTTTTCTTCAATAAATCCTTCGGCATAACGGCGCCCATGTTCCAGTGGCACTATCAACGCGCCGATAAATGGCAGTTTTACTTGTCCGCCATGGGTGTGGCCGGCTAAAACCAGCTCAACCGAATCGGTAATATCCGGAAAAACATCAGGCGTATGAGTTAAAAGGATTCGCGGCTCCGGAGTGTTTTTCAATGCTTGATGAGAATCGGCTACACACGTTATTTTATCTGCGACTCCGGCAAGTGTAAATTTTCCTTTGTTAAACGGAATAATCTCATTGTCGTTTTCTAAAACCACAATTCCGGCAGCTTGCAGCGCGTGTTTCATCTTCCGCCCGCCGATGTACCAATCGTGATTGCCCAAAACACTGAAAACTCCAAGCGGCGCATGTAATTTACGCAGTTTTGCCGCGATTCGTTCCGGTGACATTGTTTTCAAATCATTATGACCTTTAATAAAATCTCCGCCCAGCAAAATTAAATCAGGTTTCTGTTGCTGAATAGAATCTATTATTTTATCCAAACGCTTAACATCATGTTTTTCAATGTGAAAGTCCGTAGCATAAACGATTCGCAGTCCGGCAATCTTTGGCGATTGCAGTTTATAATGCCTTATTTCCAATAGATTTGGTTCGATTCGAAAAGACCAAACTAACAAGGCGAAACAGATTATTGCAATAACAACAGACAAGATAATCAATATTTTTATACTCATTTTAATCCCTATATTTCCTAAATAACAAAAAAGCCTCGTGGTTAGCGAGGCTCTGAAAATTGATTCGTGCTATTATTTAGCCGGTGCTACAACCATAGTCATTTGTCTGCCTTCAAGTTTCATTTCTGAATCGACTTTGCAAACACCGTCCAAATCGTCAAGTATTTGAGTTAGAATCTTTTTACCCATATCATTGGCGCTGAGTTCACGTCCTTTAAAACGCATGGTAAATTTAACTTTATTGCCTTGATCTAAAAATTTTCTGGCCTGTTTCACTTTAACTTCATAGTCATGTGTCTCAATCATCGGGCGCAGTTTAAGTTCTTTAACTTCCACAACTTTTTGATTTTTCTTGGCTTCATTTTTGCGTTTTTGCTGTTCATAGCGATATTTACCAAAATCTAAAATCTTACAAACCGGCGGAGTCGCCTGTGGTGAAATTTCAATCAAGTCCAAACCTTCTTCTTCGGCCAAAGACAAAGCTTCACGAATCGAAACAACGCCGCGATTTTCATTGTTGGCGTCAATCAGACGAACCTGTTTTGCTTTAATATTTTCGTTAATATTTGGTCCGTCGTCTTCATGCATTTGAGCGTCACTCATTATAGAATCCTTATTCCTCCTAAAATTATATTTACATACATATAATATAGAACAAATTGAGATTATCAAGCAAAAACAGCATTAAAATGCCAATATTCTAAACGTTTGACCTCTATTTATATAAAAG
>ERZ1034768.568-NODE-568-length-12321-cov-9.486304_pt1 | contig 12321 bp, 9 predicted proteins | sample MGYA00520691_ERZ1034768 | MGnify/ENA primary metagenome ERZ1034768 (study PRJEB33766, sample SAMN09781704) | gut metagenome | biome: gut microbiome | host: Homo sapiens | place: Madagascar | study: EMG produced TPA metagenomics assembly of the PRJNA485056 data set...
AAACTCAATTTGGATATCATTTAATTAAGGTTGATACTAAGAATGAAGCAAAAGAAATAAATAAAACAAAAGAAATAATTACATTTACAGGAAAGTGTGACGGAAATCTTCAAGAAATTGTAGAAAAATATTTTGATTTAAATAGAGACTATGAAAAAATAAAAAGTCAATTAGAAAATATAGACGAATACTTAAAAACAAGTATAGAATATGGAAAAGGAATAAGAATTTTAAACCAAGATTTATGGGAAACAATAATATCATTTATAATATCAGCAAATAACAACATTCCAAGAATCAAAGGAATAATAGAAAGAATATCACAAAAATATGGAAATGAAATTGAATGGAATGGAAAAAAATACTATACATTTCCAACGCCAGAGCAACTAAAATATGTGACTGTTCAGGAATTTAGAAATCTTGGACTAGGTTTTAGAGATATTCGATTATATGAAACAACACAAATGATATTAAACAAAGATGTCGATTTAGAAAAATTAAGAAAAAATCCAAACACTCAAGAGGTAAGAAATGAACTATTAAAACTTTCTGGAGTTGGACCAAAAGTTGCAGACTGCATATTATTATTTTCGGATTTGAAAAGATTTGATGTTTTTCCAATTGATGTGTGGGTTAGAAGAGTTATGAATGATTTGTACATTAAGGAAAGCGATGAAAGCAAAGTTAGTAAGACAAAAATAGAAAAATTGGCAGAAGAAAAATTCGGGGATTTGAAAGGTCTTGCACAACAATATTTATTTTATTGGAGAAGAGAAAATTAACGAAAAAATCGGGATTGGGGGACGGGTCTTCAATCCCGAAAAAATAAAAACGGGATTGAAGACCCGTCCCCCAATCCCGATTTTTTAGAAATGGAGATAAAATGAGTTTACGAATAATTTATGGAAAATCAGGTAGCGGTAAAAGTGAATACTGCTTTAAAGAAATAGCAAAACTTGTAAAAACAGAAAAGAAAATATATATAATAACACCAGAGCAATTCTCGTTTACGGCAGAAAAAAAGTTGATGGATGCAATTGACACAAAAGCCGTAATAAATGCAGAAGTGCTAACAATTTCACGAATGGCACACAGGGTATTACAAGAATTAGGTGGAAACACAAAAACTCAATTGACTAAGTGTGGTAAGTCAATGCTTATTTATTCAATATTAAATGAAAATAAAAGCAATCTAAAATTTTTAAGTAAATCTGATGAAAATATTGATTTATCAATGACTGCAATTACTGAGTTTAAAAAGCATGGTGTTTTGCCAGAAGATTTAAAACAAGAAATTGATAAAACAGATGACCAATATTTAAAAACAAAATTGAATGATATGTTTTTAATTTACAGCAATTTTGAGCAAAAGTTGCAAGGTGAATATATTGAAGACACAGACTTATTAACAATATTAAGCAATATTATTGAAGATACTGACATTGTTAAAGATAGCCTTATTTATATAGATGAATTTTCTGGTTTTACATACCAAGAATATGAAGTGCTAAAAAAATTCATTAAACTTGCAAAACAGGTTACAATAACAGTATGTACAGATAGTTTAGAGCCAAGCCTAAAACCAGACACAGACATATTTTATCCAAATAAAGTTACGGTTTCTAAAATAATGAACATGGTAAAAGATGAAAAACTAAAGTTAGAAGAACCTATACATCTAACTAATTTGCCACGTTTTAAAACTGAAGAATTACAATATTTAGAGAAAAATATTTTTAATAATAGAGCAAAAAAATATGATAAAAAAGTAGAAAATATCAAACTATTTTTGGCTAAAAATCAATACTCAGAAATTGAAAATGTCGCAAAACAAATTACTAAACTTGTAAGAGATAAAAAATTAAGATATAAAGATATTGCAATTATTACAAGAAATATTGATACATATTCAAGTTTGATAAGAAGTATTTTTGCACAATATGATATTCCTGTTTTTATAGACGAAAAAAGGGATTTGAACCAAAACATAATAGTTCAATATTTGCTTTCAATATTTGAAATTTTCAGTAACAACTTTTCAAAAGAAGCGGTTTTCAATTACTTAAAAATAGGATTTTCTGACATAGAAAATGACGATATTTTTAAATTAGAAAATTACTGTACAAAATGGGGAATAAAGCACAATAAGTGGAAAAACGATTTTACATATGGCATAAATGATGAGAACAAAGAAGAAATTGAATATCTAAATAGATTAAGAAAACAAATTATAGAGCCATTATTAAAATTAAAAAGTAATTTTGGAACTGTTAAGGAAACAACAAAAGCAGTATATGAATTTATGCAAGAACAACAAATAGAAGAAAAAATAAACGCAAAAATAAATGAGTTGCAAGAGTTAGGGCAAATTGATTTAGCAAATGAATATATTGCAAGTTATAAAATAATTTTAGATATATTTGATGAAATGGTTTTAATATTTGGAGATGAAAAATTAAGCATTGCAAAATATATGCAAATATTGAAAACAGGACTAAAAAATAGTGAATTAGGTAAAATACCGGGAACACAAGACCAAGTAATTGTAGGTGATGTAGAAAGGTCAAGAAGTCATAAAGTAGACACTATTTTCATAATAGGACTAAATGATGGAAGTTTTCCAAGCATTAATAAAGCAGAAGGTTTTTTCGGAGACAAAGACAGAGAAATTTTAAAACAAGACGGAATTGAACTTGCAAATGGAACAATAGAAAATCTATACGAAGAAAACTTCAATATTTATAAAGCCTTCACAACTGCAGAAAAACAACTGTATTTATCATATGCATCATCAGAAACAGAAGGAAAATCACTAAGGCCATCAATGATGGTAAATAAAATTAAAAAATTATTTCCAGAAATAAAAGAAGAAAGTGATGTAATCAACAAAAATTATGAAATAACAAACAAAAATATGACATATCAAGAACTTTTAGAAAATATATCAGAACTAAAAAATGGAAATAAAATAGATGATATTTGGTATACAATTTATGAATATTATAAAAATCAAAATGAGTGGTATTCAAAAGTAAAACAAGATTTGCAAGGAATTGATTACACAAATCTTCCAGAGAATATCAACAAAGAAACAATAGAAAAATTATACGGAAACACACTAAATGCAAGTGTATCAAAATTAGAAAAATTTGCACAATGTCCATTTTCATATTATTTGCAATATGGCTTAAGGCTAAAAGAAAAAGAAGAATTGAAAGTACAAAACTTTGACACAGGTTCATTTATGCATGAGACAATAGACGAATTTTTCAAAAAAGTAAAAAATGAAAATATCAGTCTTCCAGAATTAGTAACAGATGAAGAAAAAGTACAAAGTCTAGTAGATGATATTGTAGAAGAAAAACTAGATATGGGAAAAAAATATACATTTGTTGCAACACCAAAATACAAAGTTTTAGTAAAAAGGCTAAAAAGGATAGTCGCAAAAGCACTAAAATACATAATTGAAGGACTTGTATATAGTGAATTTAATATAGAAGGAACAGAAATTGAATTTGGCAAAAAAGGAAAATACAAACCAATTTTAGTACAATTAGATGATGGAAAAAAGGTTGAAATTATAGGAAAAATAGACAGAATAGACACAGCAAATTCAGAAGATGGAAAGTACTTAAGAATAATAGACTACAAATCATCAGCAAAAAATATAGACTTAAATGAAGTATATGCAGGATTGCAAATTCAGTTATTAACATATATGGATGCAGTGTGCAAAGAAGAGGATTTATTGCCTGCAGGAGTTCTATATTTTAGTCTATTAGAGCAAATAATAAAAGCAGATAAAAAAATAACAGAAGAACAAATAGAAGAAGAACTTAGAAAGAACTTTAAAATGAAAGGCTTGATACTAGCAGATGTAAAGGTAATAAAAATGCATGACAAAAACCTAGAATCAGGAACATCAAAATTAATACCAGCAACAATAACAAAAGCAGGGGATATTTCAGAGGCAAAAACAAGTGGTGTTAATAAAGAAGAGTTTGAGATTTTACAAAATTATATTTATAGAACTATTAAGCAAATTGCAAAAGAAATTTTGACTGGAAATATTAATATAAAACCATATAACAAAAAAGGCCAAAAACCTTGTGATTATTGCTCTTATAAGGCTATTTGTGGTTTTGATACTAGACTTTGTGGAAATAATTATAATTATATAGACAAAAAGTCAAAAGATGATATAATTAGGAAAATGAGACAAGTGGGACAGTCTTAAAATGTTCCGAGAAAATTGTCGAAAAAAGGAGAAAGATATGGATACAAAAGAAGAACTACAAAGAATGCGAAAAACAAACATGAAAATTTATCCAAAATATAAAAAATTGGCATGGGATTATTTGTTTTATTATACAATAGACTTTTTATTTTTAACACAAGTAAAAAATCTAAGTAGTGCAGATGTTGTACTTGCAAGTTCCGTAAAGTCACTATTTGGAATAGTACTTCAGATACCAGCAAATATAATAGTAGAATTTTTAGGAAGAAAAAATAGTGTGATTCTAGGAAATATTTTAAATTGTTTATATATAGTAATGTTCATGATGACAGGAAATATATATGACTTGATTTTGGCAAAATTTATTTCATCACTAGCATTTTCACTAAAAGATATAGCAGAGCCAAGTATATTAAATTCATCAATACCACCATCAAAATATAAAAGTAATATTTTAGCCAAAATCAATGCAAAGGGTGCCTCAGGCTATTATATATTAGGAGCATTTTCCAAAATTATAGGAGCAATTTTATTTGAATTTAATACTTATCTTCCATTTATATTATCTTTAACAATGCTGGTTGTAGTAACAATAATGTCAATGGGATTTATAGAACCAGTAAAAAAGAAAGAAAAAACAAATCAAAGTGGACTAGTAAAAAAACAATTAAAAAATATAGAAGAAGGATTTAAATATATATTAAAATCCAATAGATTAAAAGCATTAATAATAGCAGCAGCACTTATTGTAAGTCTATTATCAATATTAATAAATTATCATACTAGCATATTGCAATATGTAGGAATTCCAACATATATTATAGGATTTATAGCAGCAGGAATGAGCGTAATAAGTTCGATGGCGTCTAAGATGCAAGAAAAATTCCATAACAAATTTAGAAATAAATCATTAATAACATTAGCATTAATAGCATCAATAAGCACAATTATTGCTGGTAGTGCAGGAATAATTGTATATAAATCAAAAATCTTTATAGGAGTGATAATTTTTGCAATAATGACATCAAGATTTACTCATGGTATGTATTATACTTTAATAGATAAATACTTCACAAACTTTTCAAATAAAGATATTGATACAAAGATTTTTGCCGTAAAAAATTTATTTGTAAATATGACATCTGCAATAATGGGATTTATAGCATCATTTTTATTAGATAAAGTAGAAATAACATATTGTTTGATTATAGTAGGAATAGCATTTACAATTATGTATATACTAATGGGAATTTATATGAAGACAAGAGTGGGACTAAAACCAGAAGAATATTCAAAAGAAGAGAGAAAATATGATGCATTAAAAGAAAATGTTTAAAAAAGTGAGACAAATTTGCACTGGCCCACTTGTCTCAAAAAGGAGAAAATATTTTGAAAGATTTAAGTAATGAAAATGTTGTGCACATCAACAAAAATGGAGTACAATATTTACAATTTAGAAAATTATTAGAATATAGTAATGTAATAACACATGCATATTCAATAGGAACAGAAGTTAATTTTAGAACAGCAAGAGCAAACAAACAACAATTACCAGAACAAGAATTCAAAAAAGCAATGCAAGATTATGAAAGATTGTGTAATGCAATAAAAGTTGATTACAAAAATGTAGTAAAAACAAATCAAGAACATACGGATAATATTGCAATTGCAAATAAGAAAATAAATAAAAATTTACCAGATGTAAATTTAGAAGAATATAGTAGAACAGATGGAATCATAACACAAAAAGAAAATTTAGTATTATCAACTACAAATGCAGATTGCATATTGCTTTTATTCTTTGACCCAGTAACAAAAACAATCGCAAATACACATTCTGGATGGAAAGGAACATTGCAAAGAATTTCTGTAAAAACAGTTGAAAAAATGGTGAATGAATTAGGTTGTAAACCACAAGACATTATCTGTTGTATTTGCCCAAGCATTAGAAAATGCCACTTTGAAGTTGATAAAGATGTAAAAGATTTATTTGAAGAAGAGTTTAAAGATTTGAATATAAGTAAAAATATCGATATAATGGAAAAACAAAAAGATAAAGAAAAGTGGAATATTGATACTGTTTTAATTAACAAGATTATATTGAAAAAAGCGGGTTTAAAAACAGAGAATATCATTGATAGTGGATTATGCAGTGTGTGTAATAAAGATTTGATTCATTCTTTTAGAGTAGAAAAACAAGGGTATGGATTAAATACAGCATTAATATCATTACTAGGAAAATAAGCAAAATTTATATAAAATATTAAAAGGGGTAAATATGAAATTATTTCCAATATACAAAGCACTATCATGGGACTTGCTATTTTATTATACAATAAACTTTTTATTTTTAACTCAAATAAAAAAAATAAGTGCATCAGATGTAGTACTAACAGACAGTTTTTATGCATTATTTGTCATGATTTTACAAATACCAATAAATATAATAATAGCATTTTTAGGCAAAAAAAAGAGCTTGGTAATAGGGAATTTTTTACTTGTAGCACATATGCTTGTTATAATATTTAGTAGAAATATATTTGATTTGATTTTGGCAAACTTTATATCAGCAATAGGATTTGGACTTAAAGAAACAGTAGCATCAGCCGTATTAAAAGAATCAATACCACCATCAAAATATAAAAACCAAATTTTTTCAAAGTTGAACTCAAAAGGTTCAACATGGTATTATGTACTAGAGATGAGTTCAAAAATAATTGCCGGATATTTATTTGTGATAAATGGATATTTGCCAATGATATGTTCGTTGATAGTATTAATAATAGCAACAATAATATCTATGGGATTTATAGAACCAAACAAAAAAACAAAAGTTAACTTCAAAAAGACAATGGAAGTTAATGAAATTGAAGATATAAAATCAGGATTTAAATTTGTTTTGAAATCAGAAAGACTAAAAGCATTAATATTATCAGCAGCTTTCATCTGCACATTGTTGGCAATATTAGAAAATTATGAAGTTAGTCTTTTAGAAGATATAAAATTATCAGCTGTAGTAATAGGTTATGCTGGTGCTATAAATAGTCTTGTAAATGCAATTGCATTAAAAAAAGAAAATGAATTTAATAAGATGTTTAAAAATAAATCACTTACAATATTATCATTAATATTATCAATAAGTGCAATAATAACAGGAATTTGTGGAATAACAGAAATAAAAGAAAACTTAATAGGAACTATAATAATATTAGGTGCATATATGATATTTGGTTTTATAAATGGAATGTATTATACAATAATAGATAGATATTTAATGAGTTTTGCAAATAAAGATATAGACACTCAAATAACGTCTGTATACAATTTGATTAGAAATTTTGTTAGAATGCTATTTGGATTTTTAGCTTCATTTATATTAGGAATTACAACTTCTGCAAATGCCTTGATAATAGTAGGAACAGCATTTACAATAATATATATATGAAAACAAGATTAGGACTAAAGCCAGAACAGTATTCAAAAGAAGAAAGAAAATATGATGAATTTAAAGAAAAGGAGATAGTATGATTTTACCAAAATTAGTACCATCAAAATTAAAAATAGGTGATACAATAGGAGTTGTAGCACCATCAAGCCCAATAATTGGAGACAATATAGATGAACTAAATAGAGCAAAAGAAATAGTAGAAAGAAGCGGATTCAAAGTAAAATATTCAAAAAATATATTTTCAAACACAAATGGATATAGCGCTACCGCAAGAGAAAAAGCAGAAGACATAAATGCAATGTTTGCAGACAAAGAAGTAAAAATGATATGGTGTGCAAAAGGTGGAAACAACAGCAACTCAACATTTGAATATATAGACTATGAACTAATAAAGAAAAATCCAAAAATAGTATGTGGATTTAGTGATATAACATCAATTACAAATATGATAACAGAAAAAACAGGATTAATAACATTTAGTGGAACAAATTTTAAAACAATAGCAACAGACGAAACAGACTATAGTTACAAACAAGCATTAAGCAGATTCGTAGATGGTAATTTAGAATTTGGACCAGAAAATGAAGAATATGTAACAATTCAAAAAGGAAAAGCAGAGGGTGAGCTAATAGGCGGAAATCTTTCATTAACACGAGGAATGGTAGCAGGAAAATATTCATTAGACTTTACAGACAAAATCTTATTTTTAGAAGAATTAGGATTTGAAACAGACCCAGAAGCAACAAGTAATAATGTATATTACATGAAACAAAATGGAGTATTTAATAAAATAAAAGGTCTATGGATAGGCAATTATGAACACGAAAGCGGAATATCCCTTGAAAAAATAATACTAGATGTTTTAGAGGGTGAATACAAATTTCCAATAATAAAATCAAATAATTTTGGACATATAGAAAGAAAAACAGTAATTCCAATAGGTACAAAAGCAGAAATAAACACAGATGATGATGTAAAAATAAAATTAGTAGAAAATTGTGTAATGTAGAAAAGCCTATAGAATTTTAAATAGGATGTAGATATATTAAGAGGTGTAATAATGTTTGAAACATGGGAAGAACTAGAAAATTCAATAGTAAATTGTAATAAATGTAAATTATGCAAAACAAGACAAAACATAGTATTCGGAGTAGGAAACAAAAATTCAGATATAATGTTTATAGGTGAGGGACCTGGAGCAGACGAGGACAGGTTAGGAGAACCTTTTGTTGGTAGAGCCGGAAAACTTATGGATATGGCATTTGGAATTGTAGGAATAAAAAGAGAAGAAGTATATATTGCAAATATTGTGAAATGTAGACCACCAGCAAATAGAAATCCAGAAGAGGACGAAGCAAATGCCTGCCTAAATTATTTAAGAAATCAGGTTATGTTGGTAAAGCCTAAAATAATAGTTCTATTAGGAAGTGTTGCTTTAAAACATATTTTAGGAAAAGAGTATGGAATTACCGCCTCAAGGGGAAAATGGGTTGAAAAAAAGGGAATAATGTATATGCCGACTTGGCATCCTGCAGCACTTTTGAGAGATGAAACTAAAAAAGTTGATTTTATAAATGATTTACAAAGGGTAATAGAAAAGCAAAGTTATTTCGCAAATGAGAAATAACTTGACAATTACAAATAGAATTAAAAACTAAGGTATCAATTAAGAAAAGGATATCTTAGTTTTTTAAAATAAAATGGAAAAAATTATAAATAGAAAATATAACCAAAAATGTTGAAATAAAGTTTTAGTTATGGTAGAATCAAAATACAGAAACACACTGCATAAAACAAAAGAAGGAGTGAAGAAAAAATGAAGAAAATACTAAAAAATACAAAAGGTATAACATTAGTGGCACTCGTAATCACTATAGTTATTTTACTTATTTTAGCAGGCATTTCAATTTCAGCATTAACAAATACAGGAATATTCCAAAAGGCAAAAGAGGCAAAACAAAAATCAGAAGATGCAGCATTAGACCAAAATACTAAACTAGATGAATATGAAAAAGAATTGGACCAATATTTGCCACAAAAATTGATAGATAAAGTTAATGATGGAACAATAAAAGTTGGAGATTATATATCATACACACCAGACGGAGCAAGTACAGAAAATATTTTACAAGAATTGGCAACATATTCAGGTTCGGAAAATGAAAATACAACATCAACATTAACACAGGAAATAGATAAAAAAACAGGATTAAAATGGAGAGTGTTAGATGTAAAAGATGAAAAAATTAGATTGATAAGTGATAGACCAACAACAAGTAAAATAACGTTATATGGACCGAAAGGATATAATAATGCAGTATATCTATTAGATAAAACATGTAAAACATTGTATAATAATTCTAAACTAGCAAGTAATGTACAGAATTTAAAAATAGAGGATATACAAGAACATTTAGCATATGATTATACTCAATATACAAACTCATTTGTTGACACAGGAAAATATGGAGGAACAAAAGAATATACAACATATAAAAATTACACTAATATATTTGCTAAAGAAAAAACAGGATGGGTAGATGGAACACAAGGGACAGAACTAAGTCTTAGTGAACAGACAACGCCAATAAATGAAACAAAAAAAATAGCAAACGAAAAAATAAAAATAACACAAACATATTGGGATAAAACAATGTCTGCAAATGACTTTGATGGAGAAAACAAAGAAATTATTTATAAATAATGGAAGTAATTACCCAGCATATTGGATGTCATCTCGTTGCGTCAATGCTAACTCCGATAATGCTAACTTCCTTGTTCGCCGTGTGGACTCAGGCCTTGTCGGCGCCCGCAACTTGTGCGATTCTGGCGGCTGCGAGTTCTCTTACGTCTTTGCTTTCCGCCCAGTTATAACTCTAAACTCTAATGTCCAAGTAACATCAGGAAATGGAACTGAAAGGACTCCATTTGAAATAAAGTAAAAATATGGAATTTTGATAATAAGAAGAAAAACAACACACCAAGAAGGCCTTTGGACTTCTCGGGAAAAACGTGAATAAAAATTATAAAAGGTAGTCAGTTTCATTGACTACCTTAAAAATTTATAATAAAATAACACTAGGGACAACACAACAAACAAACACAAGACAAAAAGTCCAAAACCAAAAGAAAGAAGAAAAAATATGGAAGAAATAAAAGAAAAAGTAAACTACTGCCTAAACTGCAAAATAAAACCATGCTCACTAAAAGGATGTCCACTAGAAAACAACATACCAAACTTCATAAAAGCAGTAAAAGAAGAAGAATACAAAAAAGCATACGAAATACTATCAAAAACAACAGTCTTACCAGGAATATGTGGAAAAATATGCCCACACATGAAACAATGTCAAGGAAGTTGTGTACGAGGAATAAAAGGAGAACCAGTAAATATAGGAGACATAGAAAACTTCACATTCGAAAAAGCAGAAGAAGAAAACTATAGTCTAAAAGAAGCAATGCAAGAAGAAGAAGGCACAGATACAAGTAAAAAAGAAGAAACATCACCAAATATGAAAAAAATATCAAACAAAAAAGTAGCCATAATAGGAGGAGGACCTGCAGGTCTAACATGTGCAGCATTTTTAGCAAAAGATGGAGTAAATGTAACAATATATGAAAAATACAACTATTTAGGCGGACTACTGGTTCACGGAATACCAGAATTCAGATTACCAAAAACAAGAGTACAAGAAACAGTAAAAAGAATTTTAGATTTAGGAATAAATGTAGAGTACAACAAAGAACTAGGAAAAAATCTAAATCTAGAAGAATTAGAAAAAGAATATGATGCAATATTCATAAGTATAGGTGCAAATAAATCCGTAAAAATGGGAGTAAAAGGCGAAGAACTAAAAGGCGTATATGGAGGCAACGAACTTTTAGAATACAATATGCATCCAGACTATACAGACAAAAAAGTATCTGTAATAGGTGGTGGAAATGTTGCAATGGACTGTGCACGAACAATAAAAAAATTAGGAGCAAAAGAGGTAAATGTAATTTATAGAAGGGCAGAAGAACAAATGCCTGCAGAGAAAAAAGAAATTGCAGAATCTAAAGAAGAAGGAATAAAATTTCTATTCCAAAACAATATTGTAGAAATAAAAGGAAACAACAAAGTAGAAAAAATAGAACTTATAAAAACAGAGTTAGTTCAAAAAGAAGGGGAAACAAGACTGGTTCCTGTTAACATAGAAGGAAGCAATTATGAGATAAAGACAGATTATGTAGTAATGGCATTAGGAAGTAATGTTTCAGACGAAGTTTTAGATTTAGGACTAACACTAAACAAATGGGGAAATGTAATAATTGATGAAAACTATAAGACCTCAAATTCTAAAATATTTGCAGGCGGAGACTTAGCAGGATGTAAAGGAACAGTTGCATGGGCAGCACGTTCTGGAAGAGATGCAGCAGAATCAATAAAAGAATTTTTAGAAAAATAGCGACAATAAATTGCCGCTATTTAAACATTGTAAATTATAAAAATTTTGATACATAAGTCTACTAAAAGATCATTTTTTTACAATATCAACACTATTTTCAAAATCACCATGTACAGCGCCGCGCCGACGCCGCCCATCAGCAGCATACGGCCTGCGGTGCGGCCAAGGGTGCGCCAATCCTCCGG
>ERZ1034768.572-NODE-572-length-12257-cov-3.562449_pt1 | contig 12257 bp, 5 predicted proteins | sample MGYA00520691_ERZ1034768 | MGnify/ENA primary metagenome ERZ1034768 (study PRJEB33766, sample SAMN09781704) | gut metagenome | biome: gut microbiome | host: Homo sapiens | place: Madagascar | study: EMG produced TPA metagenomics assembly of the PRJNA485056 data set...
CAGCCAATGCAATGGCTACTGATGTAAAGGTGGCATCGCCTGACGGCAAATTGCAGGTAACTATCTCTGATGAAGGTGGTAAACCAACCTACGTGGTAAACTACGATGGTAAGCAGATGATGACTCCTTCAGCACTCGGACTCAACACCAACATCGGTGACTTCACACAAGGTCTTACCATCAAAGACTCTAAAGAAAATAGCATCGACAGCAAATATACCATGTCGCGCACTAAGGCTTCTGAGGTTCACTATCAGGCTAACGAGGTGAATATCACTATGGAGAATGCTAAGAAGTGGCCTCTGACAGTTACCTTCCGTGTGTCAAACTCTGATGTGGCATTCCGCTACACTCTTCATCGTGGCAAGGGCAACAATCCTAAGTGTGCCGTTATCTATTCTGAGGCAAGTGCATTCAACTTCCCTGACTATACCACTACATTCATCTGTCCACAGAGCAAGACTATGGCGGGATGGGAACGTACAAAGCCTTCTTACGAAGAGGAATATACTGCTGATGCTGCAATGGACGTGAAGTCGAAGTTTAGTGAAGGCTACACCTTCCCTTGCTTGTTTCATGTTGGCAATGATGGTTGGGTGCTCGTTAGCGAGACTGGCACAGGTAGCAACTATGCGGGCTGCCACCTCAGCGACTATGAAAAGGGAAAGGGATATACTGTTGCATTCCCTAACAAAACCGAGATGAATGGCTTGGGAAGCGAATATGTTGGTATCATGGTGCCTGGTTCTACTCCTTGGCGTACCATCACCGTAGGTTCTAATCTTAAGCCTATCGTTGAAACTACTGTGGCTTACGACCTTGTAGAACCTCTCTATAAACCATCACGCGAATATAAGCCTGGCCGCTATACTTGGTCATGGCTGATGTGGCAGGATAATTCTGTAAACTACAACGATCAGGTTAAGTTCATCGACCTTGCTGCCACTATGGGCTATGAATATTGCCTCGTAGACGGATTGTGGGATAAGCAGATAGGCAGAGAGAAGGTTGAAGAGCTCTCGCGCTATGCACAGTCAAAGGGTGTGAAGCTTATGCTTTGGTATAATTCTAATGGCTATTGGAATGATGCTCCTCAGGGTCCTCGCGGACGTATGCACACTTCTATTGCTCGTGAAGAGGAGATGGCGTGGATGGAGAAGAATAATATCGCAGGTATCAAGGTCGACTTCTTTGGCTCTGATAAGCAAGAGATGATGAAGCTCTACGAAGATATCCTCTCTGATGCCAACCGTCATGGTCTGCAGGTTATATTCCATGGTTGCACAATCCCACGTGGTTGGGAACGCATGTATCCTAACTATGTTGCTTCAGAGGCTTTGCTCGCATCTGAGAATGTACGCTTCTCTGATCATCATGCTCGCCAGGAAGGTTTCGAACTCACCATGCATCCTTTCTCTCGCAACACTCTCGGTGCTGCCGACTGGGGTGGTGTAATGATGAATACTCACATGCATCAGGATAATAAAAGCGGACATCCACGCTACACTTCTGATATCTTTGAGATAGCTTCTGCTTTGGTTATCCAGACCAGCGTCAACTGTGTTTGCTTGTGCCCTAACAACCTCAACGAGTTGCCACAGTTTGAGATAGATTTCCTCAAGACTCTTCCTACTACATGGGATGAAACCCGCTATGTTGATGGCTATCCTACACGCTATGCTGTGTTGGCTCGTCGTACTGGCGACAAATGGTATGTTGCAGGTCTTAATGGCACTTCAGAGCCTAAGACTCTTAAGCTCTCGTTGCCTATGTTTGCAGGCAAGACAGTAAACATCCTCGTTGACCAACCTAAGAAGAAGGGCGAATTCCTCCCAACTCCTGCTAAGAAGACCATAAAGGTTGGCAAAGATGGCTCCGCAAAGGTTACCATCCAAGGTATGGGCGGAATCGTTATATATTAAAAAGGTAAAAAGGTAAAAAAGTGAGGGACATCCTTTACTTTTTTACCTTTTTCTTTATATATTTTTTCTCGGTATTCTTTTACCTTTTTACCCTTTTACCTTTTTACCTTTTACATAGCCTGTGCAGCTTTAAGGATGTCTTCTGGCAATATTGTCGACATATCGTTGGCAGAAAGGTTTTCGGCTTGCATAAGTCGTGTAGCCATAGCTTGGCGCACAGCATCGAAGAAATTGTTGGCAGTACGAGCATTACCGAAGTTGCGGTCGCGATTGTCGTACATGTATTTTAGCTGAAGCGATACAGCCTGTTGTGTATCCTCTGGCAAGATATATTTTCTCTTATTTGCTGCCATCATGAATATCTGTGTTAGTTCTTCTGGATTGTAGTCGTCAAACTGTATCTTCTTAGTAAATCGTGATGCCAAACCAGGGTTGGTGTCAAGGAAATGCTTCATGTCACCGGTATATCCAGCAAGAATCACTACCATACGTCCCTTATAGTCGAGGAGCAATTTCACAAGCGTGTCTATAGCCTCATGACCGAAGTTGTCGTTAGGACCTTGATTCAAGGTGTATGCTTCATCGATAAACAATACACCACCGATGGCACTACGAACAACTCGTTTCACATTTATTGCTGTCTGACCTAAATAGCCTGCCACAAGGTCGTCGCGTGAAACCTCTATAAGCTTATTGGTTGGCAACAAGCCAAGCGAAACGAAGACGTCTGCCATGATGCGAGCCACAGTAGTCTTACCAGTACCCGGATTTCCTGCAAACACATAGTGGTCGGCAACCACCTTGCCGCTTTCACCTAATAGTTCTGCTCTCTTCTGCTCAAGCTTAATGATGTTTGCCATCTTGCGCACATCGTCCTTCACTCCTTGCAGGCCAATAAGTTCATCGAGCTTCGACAAACTTTCTTCTGTGCTCACCTGCTTAGGCATCTCGTAAGGAATATCCTCAGGTAGAATAGTTGTAAACTCTTCTTTCTCCAACTGTGCTCCAGTCTGCACTTTGTTCATCAATCGAGATGATAAGCGCTTCTTTGTCTCCTCAAATAGTTTAACCATTTCGCCTGCATTACCGAAGTTCTCATCCTTAGCATCCACCTTCAGCTGTATGCATTTCTGTAAAGGAACTATAGCCTCAGGTACTAAGGTGTAGTTCTTCTTCTTTGCCATCTGCATGAATATCTGCTGTAGCTGGTCTGGTGTATAGTCGTCGATATGCATCTTGTTGGTGAAACGACGCGATAGTCCTGGGTTAGTGAGCAGGAATTCGTCCATATTCTTTCTGTATCCAGCACAGATAAGCACAAACTTACCCTTGTCGTTCTCCATACGAGTCATCAGAGTTTCTATAGCTTCCACTCCAGCCTTGTCGTCAGAGCCACTACCGCCCTTGCTTGGTGGAGCCAGGTTGTAAGCTTCGTCGATAAATAGTATTCCTCCCATAGCATCATCGCAAGCCTTACTCATCAGTTTGGAAGACTCGTTCTGATATGGACTTATCAACGTTCTGCGTTCATGCTCCACAACCTTGTCTGATGGCAACAATCCAATAGCCTTGAAAATCTCTCCGAGCTTTCGTGCTATTGTGGTCTTTCCTGTACCAGGGTTACCAGTAAGGAGTATGTGAACAGGTGTCAACTCAGCCGAGCTTACTCCTGCAGCCATGCTCATGCGTTCAATCTGTATCTTATTGGCAAGTTCGCGCACCTGCTTCTTTATGTTGTCCATACCAACAAAAGCATCGAGTTCTGCCAATATCTGGTCTACGCTCTTTTCTTCATCTTCGTCGCAGATGTCTATCTTTGTTATAATGCAGTTCTGTTGCATTGCTGCTTGTGGGTCAACCTTCTGTAGTTCGAGCAGTCTATGTGCCTGGCGCTTCTTTGCTTTATCTAATACATTTCTCACGTCGCGAGCATTACCAAACTTTGCACCACGCATCAGATACATCTTCTTGAAGTAGTTGCGAGTCCAAACTTCGTCGTCAGGGTTAAGAGTGAGCTTATTGCCCTTCATCATCATTTGGAAGATGTCATATAGTTGCTCGCCTGTATAATCATCGAAATGAATAGTTTCATTGAATCGCGATGCCAATCCAGAGTTGGTACCGAGGAATTCGTTCATCTCGTGGTCGTAGCCTGCAGCAATACATATAAATTCGCCACGTCGGTCTTCCATCAGCTTTAGCAATGTGTCAATAGCTTCTTTACCAAATGTGTCGTTCTCACTTTGGCTCAGCGTATAAGCCTCGTCAACAAACAGTATACCGCCAATAGCCTTGTTTACAGCAGCCTCTACCATTGGCGCTGTTTGACCAACGAATGAGGCAACAAGGTCTTTTCGTGTCACCTCAATGAGCTGACCAACCTTCAACACTCCCATTGCTGCCATCACGTCGGCAAACACACGAGCAATGGTGGTCTTGCCCGTACCTGGATTGCCCAAGAATAGGAAGTTGTCTTTACATTTTATCTCAGAGCCGTCGCGCTGTGATTGCATCTGCATCATAGTGGTAAGATTGCGGATATTATCCTTTATCTTATCCACACCGATGTATTTATCCATCTGCTTAATAGCCTCTTCGAATGTCTTCTCCACATATTCCTTTCCATCAATTTCGTCTGGACTGATGAATGATGAAGTCTGGTGTGTGGCATTCGAATTGTGCTTCAAAGCTATAGTGTCGGCAAGGTTCTTTGCATAATATCCATTGGCGTCAGTCAATCTGTCGCGCTTAGCTTGCCTTACCACTCTCAATAGCTTCTGTCTTGCATCTTCGCTTAGTCCTAATCCGTAGGTCAACATAAGTCGGCGCGAGCATATCTCGGTAAGTTCTTCGTAGGTATATCCCGGTAGGTTTATCACCATATCGAAGCGGTCGCGGATGTTAGGATTGTTTTTCAGATAACTATCCAGCACTACCGACCATCCACACAATATCACGAAAGGATCGCCCTTCCATGTCTGCACACCGCTGAATATGCGGTCTAAGGTTGTAGTATTGGTGTCTTGACCATTAGGCAATAGTTTATGCACTGCATCTATACATAGTATTCCGCCCTTGGCTTTAGCCAGATTTGCATCAAAGTCTTTTGCATTGCGGAAAGCATCAAACTCTTCGCTATTCAGTATATATGTAGCAGGATGCTTAGTCATACCTTTCTGACTGAACAGTTTTTCTATCACCTCCACGAGCATAGTCTTACCCGTTCCCATCTCGCCACTGATAATGATATTTGCGGTGAAAGGTTGGCTCACTCCCGTAGTCTTCATTCTGCGCTGATGTTCCTCGTAGCGTGCTACGAGGGTCATCAGTTGCTTCTTCACCTTGTCCATTCCCACCAAGTCGGCAAGAGGACCAGTATTGTCGTTAGATAGAGCAGAGCCACACCATTTGCAATAGTGTGCCTGCTCTCTATTTTGTTTCTGACATTGTGGACAGATCATAATAATTCGTTTTTCTTAAACAACTATTAGTTAATTTCTTCAAGCTTAAACCCACCACCGCTATTGTTTGATGAGTTCACCTTGATATTATATCCTCCGCTATTGCTGTTTTCATGCTTTGGAGTTGAATGTTGTCTACTTCCACCATTGGTGTTGATAGAATGCGACGACGATGACCCCTGTATGTTGATGCTGTGTCCTGCAGGTTTTGACGTCTCTGTAGCTTGAGCATCCGAACTTGCATCCGAGCTACTGGTGCTTGTTTCGCTATTCTGTCTATTGTTCTTCTTGCTGCTATTCTTCTTGCTCGTAGTCTCAACAACATCAGCCTCGTCTGCTACATTCTCTGCACTTCCGTCTTTGGTGAGTGTAAAGCCTACCTCCTTGCCTGTTTTGGAATTGCGGTATTGACATTCCATGGTGCCAGCACTCTTGTCTACATATATATTATATGTACCATCGAGCACGCCATTCTGCACATTGTCTTTGAGTTCGATAGCTATCTTGTCACCATCCTTGGCAGTTCCCGAAACGCTCTCTTGCGCAAGATTCTTAAACTTCACAAACATAGTACCATTCACCTCGCCAGTCTTCTCGTCTACATTGTCAATAACCAATGTTGCTGCTTTGCCTTGGAATTCTCCATTCCATGAGCCTTTTAGCACGGTTGCAATTTCTGTATCTGATGAAGAGAAGCTTAGTCCCTTTGCTGCTCCCATAAATATCAGTAGCGAAGAGATTAGTATCGAGGTAACCACCGACCAGAGGGTCTTCTTCTTAATCTTTTGAATTACATTCTCAAGATAAGCCTCTTCGTTTTCTGTTCTTAGCTCTACGGTTGGTGTAAACTGCGAGATGCTCTCGTTAGATCTGAAAGCAAAATGCAATGGAGCCACCACAAGCTCGTCGTTGCCAAGCAAGTCGGTAGTATTGCTAATACTTACCGAACCGATACATGCGCCATATATCTTCCATGCGTATAGCAGTAGCAATCCTGCCACGATATATCCTGCAAATGGCATCAGCAGCTTTAGTATAAAGTACAGTCCCCAATATATCGCCAGCGCTATCAGTCCGCCCCATATCAGTTCGCCTATACATCCGCCTTCTCCTTCTGATAGTGCAAAGAAGCCTATAGTGCATATTATGAACAATATAGCAAATACCGTAGAGTTGAATGTTTCCAATGGATTTCCATCGAAAGGCAGTCCCATGATAAGTGAGTATAGTGCCAAACCTACCAATGGCACCAATCCCAACAGTATCACTACCCATCTCAGTGTTAGCACACGCTTTCTCAAGCTGAATATCTTGTCTACGCATGCCTCTGTCTTGTCTACAGCCTGACGGAATCTGCTTACATAATGGTCGCTACTGTTGAAGCCTTCTATATACTTCAAGTATTTCTCCGTCTCAAGCTCGTAGGTATAAGCCTGATTCAGATTCAGTTTTGGATTCTCTTGGAAGAAGATAGTTAGCCAGTTGCCAAGCTGTCTGCCTGTATATTCGTTTTTCTTCTCTGTATTTGTGAGTTTGTTTACGTCGGCAAGCGAAGTGAGCTTCTTACTGCCACATATATAATAAGGTGTAGCTCCCATTCCGGCTATACACTTATATGCAGCAATAATCTTGTTGTATGGACCAGGCTTGCCGGTATTGGTCTGGCTCTTCAGGTCGAAACAATATTTTATGTAGTTTATCTGGTTCCTAAAACCGCGCACCGTGAGATACTGCTCCAGTCTTGACCCATCGATATTCATAAACTCATGGAAGAAGGAATACTTATCCGAATTCTGTCCGTAGTCAGAAACCAACTTGTTGAGTCTTGCTGCCAACTGAGCAGGAGTAAACAGTGCATTAGGATCCTTGGCATCAGCAACAATCTTATAGTCGTAACCACATTGCTTGTTCAGCAGATACAACACACCAGGATAGCATTCTGTAGCCCAATTCTTCTGTTGCAAATATTTCTCTACCTCGGCAGCAATCATACCGTTGCGTGAGTTCACCCACTTAGTGAATCCACCGCATGTTATCTCCCACTTAGAGTCATCGCTAAGGTTTTCGCCATATTGTAGCACATCGTTGATATGGTCAACATAGTGTATCTGATTGCCGGTAGTAACGATGCGGAAAGGCAACTTAGCATTATACTCGTAGATAAATCTCAGCAGGTTGTCTTGAGCGTTCTTCTCCAACTGCTGGTATATGTTGTCAGCCCATGCCTGCTCACCATTCACACGCAGATATACATAGAATGTATGATCCTTGTCTTTCAGGTCTTCGCAATATTGGTCGAAGTTATACAACAGCGACTCTGCAATCTCTGCAAATGTGCTCATCTGTTTTCCCTTGACGTCGGTCCATGGATATTCCTCATCCAAGGTGAAGATGGCTGCAGCAAGACCGGCAGACTTATTGCTTGGATACCACTCTTCAGTTATCTGGTCTATGTTAAGGGCCATTTCTGGGTTAGTCTGGTCGATAAGTTTCGACAGCTTTCCACTATACAGATATTTCTTTGCCAACTCTTGGTCTTCGAGCATGAAATGTGCAAGCTCGTTCATAGAGTGTGCCACCTGATTCTTCGCACCATTGTAAACGATGCTCATCTGTGGTACATTCTGGTTTGCTGCAGCCTCGTCTTCCACGAGGTTCTCGCCCTTAATCCATCTCTGTATATCGGCAAAACCTGCACGCTCACTATTGTTGAACAACAACAGCGCCTTTATCAGCGACAACGAATGTGCGCTGAGTCCTGTAGGCATCGGTATCTGCTCATACTGCTTCATCTTTATGAGCTGACGTTCGTTCTTGCCTTCGAATATCTTGTCAAACGCCTCTTGTCCCATCCATATTCTCATCAGCGAGATACCGAGAGAGTAGAAGTCGCTCTTGTCGTCAACATCGATAAGCTGACCTTCGATATGCGAATATATCTCTGGTGCTGCATATTTCTTTGTTCTTGCCTGCGAACACTGTCCTTTACCATTAGCATCTATCGCAACAGCAAGTCCGAAGTCGCCCAACACCAGGTTTGTGCGTTGCTTGTCTACAAAGAGGAAGTTGTCTGGTTTGACATCGAGATGTAAGAAACCTCTCTTGTGGCATAGGTCGATACTTATCGCCATTTGCATGGCAAGCTTCTTCCATCTTTCTTCGTCGCCCTTTAGGTCGAGGTCGCTCAGTGTGCCACCCTCGCAGAGCTCCATAATCTCATAGTCGCGCACATCCTTGTCGTCACTCGGACTTGTCCATGTTCCGTGCTTATATAGTCGCATCAGTCCTGGCATACCCTGAGGTATAGTCTTCACCTTCTCCAGCATGTCGTGGTTAGGATGTATTCCCGAGAGATATAGCTTCAGCATATATTGCTTACCCTTGCTCTCTACCTTTATCAGCTGCGCCTCTCCCGACACCTGCTTCAGGTATTCCACCACGTGCAACTTCTTGCCATCAATAAAAATATCAGGCAAACCAAAAATAGCACCCTTTTGGTTCTTATAGTCGGCATTAGCGCTGTTGGCAGCCTGTGCTTGTGTAGCCTGCTGTGGTCTTCCGCCCATATTGCTATTGGCAACGATGGTTCCTCCGTTGTCGTTATTGGCACGAATGGTGCTTCCACTTCCCATGTCGCCGTTTCCTGCAGCTTGTCTAACTGTAGCGTTGCTGTCGCCACCAGCTCCTGTGTTTGGTCTTACGGTGCTGCCATTGTCATTCATTCCCGGTCTCACGGTGCTACTGTTATCATTCATTCCCGGTCTCACCGTGCTACCATTGTCATTCATTCCCGGTCTCACGGTGCTGCCATTATCATTCATTCCTGGTCTCACGGTGCTGCCGTTATCATTCATTCCTGGTCTCACGGTGCTACCATTGTCATTCATTCCTGGTCTCACGGTGCTGCCGTTATCATTCATATCTGCCGATGGTCTTACGGTAGAATCATTATTTCCGCCATTGTTCGCTCCAGGGCGAACAGTGCCATCGTTAGGGATTATAGTTGAATCGTTCATGTCGCTTATCTTGTTTCTATAGTTCGTACAGTTTCAGTATAAGAATTATATTTCCACACACCTCCCAACTCAGGTCTGGTGCATTCGCTTGGCTGATTGTGCTCACAACCGCAATAGTTGCAAATCCATGTTGTTGGTCGTCTAACCAATCTCTGTGTTGTCACCACCACCTTGTGTGCACAACAGAAGTTACGTTGCATCTGTGGTGTAGTATTGGCATCTGGTTGCATAGCGTTCAATAGCGACTGCATCTCCTGCATCTGTCGCTGATATTCAGCCTTCATAGCAGCCAAGTCGGCACCACCCACGCGTGCTTTCTTGTCCACTTTCTTCTTCTGTTGCACCTGCTGTTGAGGCTTTGGAGTAGGCGTTGGCGTATTGTTTATAGGAGTAGGAGTCGTTCCCAACAGCTGATGATATTGCTCCATCAACTTCTTGTCCTCCTCGCTGAGCTCCATCACGGTTTCGAAGTCCAGTTCTTCAACTTCCTCTTCTTCTTCTATATCAAAGTCACCACCATCATCAGGCATTCTGGCTTCTCTTTCTGCAGCCATAATCTGCTCTTCCAGTTCAGCCATCTGTTCAGCCAGCGATACCGCCTTTTGGTATACAGGGTCGCGCTGTGCCTTCTCTACCTCTGCTCTTGCAAGGTCGTCGAGAGGAGTATTGCAATGACTGCAGAAACTACGGAAGTTCAATGTGCCACATATAGGACAGGTGATACCCTTACGTGGACCGCCACATTCACAGCAGAACTGATCTTCTGGCTCCATCTCTGCACCGCAGTATGTGCATACATCAGGATGTAGCGGATGATGACAATGCGGACATAGTTCCATGTGGAAGTCTACTGCCGCTCCGCAATGCGGACATATATAGTTCGGGGTGTTATTATCATAGCTTTGTGTAGCAGCAGTCTGCTGGCGTTGCTGTTCCTGCTGCTGTTGTTGCTGTTGAAATTGATCCATTGTATTATATTCGTTTAGGTTAATTTCTATTCAATTATTTCTACAACCATCACGCTGACGTTGTCTTTACCTCCAGCTTCTTTTGCTGCCGCCACCAACTCTGGTGCGCTACCGCCATTTTCCATCACACTCTCTATAGTCTCGTCGTCTGCCATATCCGACAAACCGTCTGAGCATATGATGAACTTATCGCCCGGAATCACTTTCTGTGTAATATCCTCTACATCGGCAAAGACACTATCGCCCACTCCTAATGCGTTGTATATTATGTTCGACGGTATCGTTGGGTCTTTCTCCTTCTCGCGCATCGAGTGGTCGGTACTCAACTGTCGCAATATACCGTCGCGAAATCTGTATATTCTGCTATCGCCGATGTTTATCCAGTTCACGCTACCGTTATAGAAAAGCAATCCTACGAATGTTGTTCCCATATTATAGAATTGTGGCATCTCTTCGCCCTTGCGCTTTATCATATAGTGAGCATCTGTAGCCCACGACTTTATCAGGTTGTGTAGAGTTGCTGTGTCAACCGTCGCTGGTAGTGTTTCCACAAAAGTTTGGAAACTCTGCGCAGCTAACTCGCTGGCAAATTCTCCACCTGCATGTCCGCCCATACCATCAGCCACGATGGCAGCCATACGTGCGTTGTCGTTGAGTGTGAATGTAGACTGATAGGCGTTATCTCTATAAAAATCGCCATTTAGCAACACTATGTCTTCGTTGTTGGTACGCTTCAGTCCAACGTCTGATATTAAATTGCAAGATATTATCATAGCTTCATCGGTTTTTAAATCTGTACAGCAAACTCCAAATTAGCAAACTTCACTATGTCGCCTACGTTCACCACTCTTGGCATGTTTGGCGCCAATTGCTGTCCGTTCACGAATGTGCCGTTTGTACTACCAAGGTCTACTACCTCAAATTGTCCGCAGGCATTATATTGCAAACGGGCATGGTTGCCCGACACATATCCTTGTCCGGCAAACACCTGAGCATAGCTTCCACGTCTACCTATTATAGCACCATCGCCAATACCCAACCTTATCGATGGGTTTTGGCAAACCAGATGTCCAGGCTTTGCCTGTGGCTGACGAGGAGGAGGAGGTGGCGTAGCTCCCGGACGCATCGTGCGGTCTGTATTCATATCTGCTATCGGCTGCCCAGGGGTCACAACTTGTTGCCCAGTGTTCGGCATAGGCTGCCCCACAAAGCCTGTCGGTGGCTGAGGAACAGGATTAGAATTTACGTTTGGAGTTGGCGAAGGACCTACATTCTGTGTGTTGCCCACAGGTGGAGTTGTTGGGTCTTTCACGCTACCTCCATTCTGGGCAAAAGCCTTTGCGGTCACAAGTTTTGTACCACATTGGTTGCATGTCATACCTCTTTTTATAGTACGACACGAAGGACAAACCATCAGTTCTGTACCACATTGGTCACAAAACCAGCTGTCGTCTTCAATGAGCTGTTTACATTTTGGACATGTCTGCATAGGTTGGTCAGTTGTGTTATTTAGTTTATATAATCGTTATTGTTATGTATTAGTTATATATTGTGCAAATATAATGTTTTTTATTCATTTATCCGCACATAATGCAGAAAAAGTGTACCTTTGCAACATAATCCCTATAAATATATGACTAAATACAAATTGATAGCCTTTGATGCCGACGACACCCTTTGGGACTGTCAGTCGCATTTCGTAAATATCGAAGAGAAATATGCCTCTCTACTATCTGACTATGGCATCGCTCCCGACGAGGTCAAGAAAAACCTCTTTGCCACAGAGTGTGCCAATATGCCGCTCCTCGGCTTTGGCGTAAAAGCCTTCATGCTCTCGCTGATTGAAAATGCCAACCGAATGACAGAAGGCAGAATCGGAGGCAAGGGTAT
>ERZ1034768.576-NODE-576-length-12175-cov-6.916007_pt1 | contig 12175 bp, 10 predicted proteins | sample MGYA00520691_ERZ1034768 | MGnify/ENA primary metagenome ERZ1034768 (study PRJEB33766, sample SAMN09781704) | gut metagenome | biome: gut microbiome | host: Homo sapiens | place: Madagascar | study: EMG produced TPA metagenomics assembly of the PRJNA485056 data set...
CCGGCGAGCTGACCAGAGAGAAGCTTTGGTACAGCGGGAAATATTCATTCGCCGCCCAGGACGCGCGCCAGTGGGCGGAATGGGGCTTCGACTATCTCAAATACGACTGGAACCCGCACGACTGGTACAGCATGAAAGAGATGCACGATGAGCTGGAGAAATGCGGCAGGGACATCGTCTATAGCCTTTCCAACTCCGCCCTCCTTCCTTTGGCCGGTGAATATGTCAAATACGCCAACTGTTGGAGGACGACCGGGGACATCCGCGACAACTGGAAAAGCATCTCCGGCATCGGTTTCGGCAGGAACAGCAGCTGGGCGCCATATTCAGGCCCTGGACATTGGCCTGACGGAGACATGATGGTCATCGGAAACGTCGGCTGGGGCAGGAAATACCACTACACCAACCTGACTCCGGACGAGCAATATACCCACGTCACCCTTTGGGCAATGCAGGCGTCCCCGCTCCTGATCGGCTGCGACATGGCGGTCGCCGACAAATTCACAAAGAGCCTTCTGTGCAACAACGAGGTGATCGACATCAATCAGGATCCGCTCGGTTACGCGGCCACAAAGATTTACGGCAACAGTTCCTATGCCACATACTTCAAGCCTTTGGAGGACGGTTCGCTGGCAATCGCCATGTTCAACCTCAGCGAGACAACCCAGAAGATCGGTTTCAAGCCGAGAGCCATCGGAATTATCGGGGACAAAATCATCGTCCGGGATGTCTGGAGGCAGAAAGATGTCGCCGAAATCACCAACGACAGGGATCGTTTCGATGCTGATGTACCTCCGCACGGAGTGGTTCTCGTCAGGGTGTTCCCTGGCTTCACCAAGGAAAGGCCGATAGGCAGCAGGAGGTAGCCCAGCGACAGCCAAAGATCTGGCATTCAACTTGAAAGCTTAATGTCCCGATGTGGTTATCCGCATCGGGACATTACATTATTACAGACTGTTGAATATCACGTCATTATGCTTTCTACAGAAAATTTCACTATTTTTATGTAAGATTTGTCGCCTTATGATGTAAATAATACAGGCAAATGCCATTGGCACAAGAACGACATTGACATATAATACAAATATGAAGATTCTACATACATCAGACCTGCATCTGGGACATACGTTATATTCGTATGACAGGACAATCGAGCAGACCGGCTGCCTCGCCCAGATAGAAAACATCATCAAGGAACAGAAGCCGGACGCATACGTCATCAGCGGCGACATCTATCATACGACATCACCCCAGACGTCAGCGCAGGAGATGTTCATGCATCATCTCATGACAGTCCATGAGATTGCACCGTCAATGAAGGTCATCGTGACAGCCGGCAACCACGACAGCAACAAAATAGAGATCACCGACCCGCTGTGGAACCTCGTGGGAGTATCCATCGTGGCATCCATAAAACGCAACATTCTCCAAGGAGAAGACAGCGATGAATTTCACAGGCAGCTTTTCGAACGCCATATCTTCCCCATCGTGAGGGACGGCAGCACCGTCGGCTACATTGTCGCCATACCGCACTGCTACCCAGGCAATTTCCCGGCCGTGAAGGCAGGTCTTCCGAGGGAAGAGAGAATGAAGGAGTTCATAGCCCTACTGCTTGGAGAAGTCGAGAAACGCAATAAAAACGGGCTTCCGGTGGTCGTGATGGCCCATACGGCAGTAAACCGGATCTCAGGAGAGAAACCCGACGCCGTCGGCCAGGACCTCGACATCATAGGAGGAATCGATATGGTCAATGCAGATGTTTTCGGCACAGGTTACGACTACATTGCACTCGGCCATATACACAATCCGCAGAACATCTCAGACAGGATCCGCTACAGCGGCTCTCCCCTGCCTGTATCTTTCGACGAGGACTTCCACCACAGCGTTTCGATCGTGACCATAGGCGCACACGGCGACACACCGGAGGTAGAGACAATCGACATTGACAATGCGATGCCGGTCATTACCATACCGGAGCAGGACGGGACCAGACGCAGCGAAGTGAAGTCCCTCAAGTGGGATGAGGCATACGAGGCGTTCAAGAAAATGGACCCGGAAAAGGCCTGCTATGTACGGCTCAAGGTCACTGACGACGGGACCATTCCGGTCGAGGCGAAAGACAAGGCCGCCAAAGTTCCGGAGCAATGCCATCTGAAGGCGAAGTTCTGCCTGATAAACAGGGTGAAGAAGGTCAATGACCAGGACATAAACTCCTCCGGGAAGATAAATATCAGCACCGCAGAACTCGGAAAGATGGGGCCTTACTCCGTGGCTGAACTCTACCTGAAGGAAACGGGACAAGAAGGCATTGACGAGAATATCCTCGCCCTGCTGAAAGAAACCATTGACGAAGTTATGAACCCTGAAAAACACGACTGATACCATGAAACTGAAGAAACTGGACATCACCAACATAGCGTCGATCTCTTCCGCGAGCATCGACTTCACGTCCGCACCGCTGTCGGACTCCCCTATTTTCCTCATCTGCGGCGAGACCGGGAGCGGAAAATCCACCATCCTGGACGCCATATGCCTTGCCCTGTACAACAAGACCCCGCGTCTGACGAACGGCAACAAGACAGTTGAAACGTCCTACAAAGAGGGCGGACAGGAAATCAGCATAGTGTCTGTAAACCAGCTGCTCAAGAAAGGAGAGAAGGAAGGCGGAATAACACTCCTGTTCGAGGGGGCGGACGGCTCCGACTACACTGCCGAGTGGAAATGCCGTGTAAACCGCAATGGAAAACTGGAAGACGAAGACTGGTCCATAACCGACAGCAAAGGCAATACGAATAACAAAAGGGGCAAGGCACGCATTGACAAGATGACCGAAATCATCGGCCTGGACTATGATGAGTTCTGCCGCACGTCAATGCTCGCCCAGGGGCAGTTCACCCAGTTTCTGAAAGCCGAAAGCAAGGAGAAGTCGGAGATTCTTGAGAAAATTACCGGCACTGAGATTTATGCGATAATCGGCACCCGCATCCATAAGAACTCAATCGACGCGGATAATGCCTACAAAGAGGCGAAAAAGGACGTCGATTCTGTCGTTCTTCTCTCGGCAGAGGAAAAGAGCGCTCTTGTCAAAGAAATAAAACAGACTGAAGACGACATTGAAAAGAACAAGTCCGCATTGACCCTGCTCGGAAGCCTGCTGAAGGCGTTTGAGGCTGTCGAAGCTGCCGAAAAGTCCATAAAGACATCTGAAGAGACTCTGGTATCGGCGAAGTCGAAGTTCTCTGTCCTCACCAATGACATTGCCTATGGCAAAGCCGAGCTCGACAAGAAAAACGACATTGCCGGAGATCTGGCGAAAGACATTGAGGCTCAGAAAGTTCACGCCGACATGTTCGCGAATGTCCAGACCATCGAATCGCATCTCGTGAATGTCACGAAGCAGGGAAACTACTGCAAGAAACAGAAAGTAGTTCTCGAGAATGAGAAGAACGCTCTTGAAGCATCCCGGGCACTTTTCGCCGAACTGGAAACGAAGAAAGCCGATGCGGAAAAGACTCTTGACAGCAAGAGAGAGGCTGTAACGGAGGCCATTGAGGCCAAGATGGCGCTCATGCCTGAAGATGTGGAGAAAGAGAGACTCGACATTGGCAAGGCACTGAAACTCATCGGCGATGCAGGCACTGCCTACGCTGTCATCCAGCAGAAAGAAGAGAACCTCGCTACCGGGAAGTCCGACCACAAAAAGGCAGTAGAAGAGATTGAGGCAGAGCGTGTTGCGCTCAACGAACTGAAGGACAAGTCGAAGACAGCCGATGACACCTACGAGAAAAGTCGTGAATTATATGAGACGCAGGCTATGGCAATAGACCGGGCATCCATCCGTCTCAGGAACTGGCTCCGTGAGACAGGCAGCGACATCTGTCCCGTATGTCATGCGAAAATAACATCGCTCATCTCGGAACAGGAGCAGAACGATCTTCTCAAACCCGCAAAAGAGGCATTGGAAAAGGCGGAAACGGAGAAACGGAAAGCAGATGAGGCATCAGTCAAAGCAAGTACAGCGTTCAACACCAGACTTAAAGAGCTCGACAATTCCAAAAGCAGGCTCGGCAACGACGAAAAGACCTTGGCAGGACTCAAGGAAGCGTTCGCCAAGAATTTCTCTTCACTGGGCTTAAAAGTCAATGAAGAAAACATCAGGGAAAAGCTCGAGGAGGCCAAAAAGACGCTGGACACACGCAAGGATGCCAATGAAAAGGCAATTGCCGCTGTCAATGAAAGGCAAAAGGCCGTGGACAACGCAACTGCAGACAGGGACAAATACCAGAGCGACATCTACTCTCCTATCGTATCCGACTACAACAGGAAGAACCTGGAGATCCAGAGAATCAGCAGCAACATTGACAATGCCAAGAAAATGATCTCTGTGGCAGAGAAATCCGCATCGGAGTCCCTTCTGGCGACAGAGAGCCTCATCTCCTTCCCTGACTGGAAGAAGGAATGGGAATATGATGACAAAGGCTTCATCGCGAATCTCAAGGAGAGTGCCAGAAAGTACAATGACACCCTGAAAGAATATGACAAGGTGACCGTAGAGATGAAGAATCTCAAAAGCGACATCGCATCCGCATCAGATGTAAGGGAAAGAATCATCGCGGCCAATGGGGACTTCGTTTCCGGGGACATCGTACCGAAAAAATACGCCGGCAACGCAATCGTGGAGTGGGGTTCATTGGAGAGCCGCATCAGAACGGCTCTTGAGAACATCGACACCGCACGCAAGTCCAAAGAACTGAATGAGAACACCTTGAAAAACGCTTATGCTGAAGACGGAGCCCTGCCTAAGACTGCCGTAGAGGTCAATGCTCTGAAGAAGACTGTCGAATCGGACAATTTGGGCAAGTCAGAGCACCTCGGCAAGCTCAAGACTGTCATTGAGGATGATGACAGGAAGCAGGACGAGCTTAAAAGCAAGATTGACGCGCTTAACAGGGCCGGCAAGGTCAATGCCCAATGGAAAACGTTGGACACCCTTTTCGGCGGCACCGACGGATTCACATTCAAGAAGATAGCCCAGAGTTACATCATGCAGGACATCCTCAATCACGCAAACGCATATCTGAGAAAGATCGCACCGCGTTATGAATTGACAGCACAGCCGGGCTCACTCGTCATCCTGGTAGAGGACAATGAAGACGGTGTTGTCCGCTCTGGAAACACTCTTTCAGGCGGTGAAGGGTTCGTGATTTCATTGTCATTGGCCCTGGGCCTGTCCAGCCTCGCAGAGAACAGCATCAGCGTGGATACCCTCTTCATCGATGAAGGATTCGGAACACTCAGCCAGGAGTGGCTCAACAGCGTGATGTCTGCATTGGAGAAACTGAACTCCTCCAGCGGCAAGCACGTCGGCATCATCTCCCACATAGAGGACCTCCAGAAAAGAATCCCTACCGTGATAGAGGTCAAGAAAAAGAACGCCACCACCAGCGAAGTCTTCGTCCGCGATGCCCAATCTTAGTTCAATGATTTCCAGTCGCCGCAAGGGACTTTCACGGTTTTTGTCTTTTTGCCGCAGCGGACGACAATGCTGTCTGAACCGGATGCGTTCAGGATATAGACGCTCTTTCCACGACGGGGCACGTCAATGACGGCATTGTCCTGATATACGGCGATTATGAGTTCCTTATCGCTCTCCGCCTCGATGACAGGGTAGCCGAGTTCAGGATGATGCGGACGGAATTCGCTCTTGAGCAGAGTCTCACGATGATCGGAAGCGAACTTCATCCATTTTCTCATGACGTCAAGCTGTTCTTGCGGAATGTTCCTCAGCATTGTCGAGTATTGTACGACTCCGAAAATGGAGTTGATGATCGCTCTGCCCACATTCTCCGGAGTTTCGGAAATGTTCCATTCCAACATGTCTGAATGGACAGCCGTAGAACCGCTTGTCAGCCTGAGAGAGGCGATTCTCATCCTGTTGTCTTTCGCGTTGCCCGGGCAGTCTGCTGCACGGAACATATTGCCGTACTGTCTGATGGCAGGACCTATGTACTGCTGTCTGAACTCAATGAGGACCTCCGGTTTGATGGCTCTCAGAGCGGATGAGACTTCCTTCATCAGCACGTTCACGGCTTCGCTCAGATTCATGATGTCACGTCCGGCATATTTCTCTTTCACCGCCGGATCCTCTCCATGAAATCTGAAGCTGTCGATGAAATCGAGTTTGAATCCGTCCAGGTTCCAGTCTTTCAAGGCATTGACATACAAATCCACCAGATGTTTCCTGACCTCAGGGAAACGAGGATCAAGCACGCCGCAGCTGCTGACCCGGTCATTGTAGAGGTACTTTCCCTCAAATTTCTTGTAGGCGTCGCTATGCCATCCGACGTATGGGACACTGTACCAGACAAGATATTTCATTCCGAGATCATGAACTGCCGAAACGTGGGCAGCCATATCAGGAAATTTCTGGGGAGCCGGTCTCCAGTCTCCGCAAAAAGCATAACCTCTGTTTCCGTCAGTCGTCTGCCAACCGTCATCAAGAATTACGGTTTTCATTCCGAGATCCGCCGCAATACGGCACTCCTGTTCAATCGCTTCGGCATTTACGTCCTGGTGGAACTGGTACCAGCTTGAATACAACGGCTCAAATGCGGACTCATTCACAGGAAACGACTCGTAGCCATTCACCCGGCTCATCCAATCGGACGCCTCGCGGATGCTTTCCGACCAGAATACAGGTCGCTTGTCAAGCAGGATTTTAGTTTCATAATGCTTGGCAGGAGCTTCACTTTCCCTGAAGAAGCGCAGTTCAGAGCAGATTGCGCAACCTTCTTCCATTATGCCGAGTACGGCATCTACCTTGCGGAGCACCTCTGAGCAGGCGATTGTCAGGCAATTCGTATTATTGTCATCAAAATACTCATAGAGAGGCATCCTGTAGGCAAGTGAACTGCCGGCATTGGTTAAGCCCCAAAACGGGTCGAGATGGGTTCCGCAATAGACATCAGGACTCCAGAAGTTGAAAACGCCTTTCTGAGGAAACGTGAAATAAACATTGAATTTTGCCGGCGGTGCCTCAGTCGGTGCATCCATCGAAATGCTGATTATTTCTTTTCCTCCGTCATTTTCCAATGATGCGGTAAATTTCCAGTCTCCGGGATTGTCTGAGACGATTACAATCTCATCCACGAGCGAACTCTCCAATACGGGGGCTACAATTGTTCCCTTGGAAGCGAAAGGATTGCCCGTCCAAGTGTTCTGGGCGTATGAAGCGCAGATAGACAGAGCGGACAATGCAAACGTGAGTATGTGTTTGTACATATGAGTATTCTTAAACGGTTATTTTAATTATGGGGAGCGTCGTTGTAAGCCCGGTATTCGCCTTTGGTAACATTCAGGGTTTTCGGGAGCCAGACCTTATAGCGGGTGGATTTGTCCCAAGTATTGCCTGCGGATGCGAAGTCGCAGAGGTGGATCTGGCGTGGCTTGCCGTTGCCTTCCAGATCTGCTCCGGCTACCATCGGGGCTGTAAAAGACATCCACGAGAAATCGTTGCCTTCTGCCGGGGTCAGGGCGACGCTGCCGTCCTCTGAAGATTGGATTACCACGCATTCATCCACGAAACCGTCATTGAAACGGGAATCCCTTGCAAGCACTATAGGACCACGCACAACAGCCTGATGCCCATTAAGTTCCAGCAGATGCGGCGTAAGGTCAAACGACAGTTCGATGCGGTCACCCTTCTTCCATTTGCGGTCCACCTTTGCGTATTCACCGGCAGGAAGATTGTCAAGACTGATGTTCAATGTATCAGAGCCGCTGATCAACTTTGCCGTAGTCGTCTTGCTCCATTGAGGGATCCTCAGCGCCAAAGTGAATTCAGCCGGTTTGGCCGGAGAGAGTTCTATGGAGATGTTTCCGGAAACCGGATAATTTCCACAGACTTTGATGCTCATGGAGTTGCGTTTGTCCAGGGAAATCTCTGCCTCGGAATCTCCATAATGGTTTATCTTGAGGCAATCGCCTTCTGTCAGATATGCGAGAGCCGGAATCATCGCGAAGGCACGGGGACCATTGGCATTGCAGCAGTTTATATTCATGTGGCACTGCTTCTCCCCTTCCACTCTCCAGCCCTCAAGCGGGGTATATTTGGCAATCTGGCTGCCGTCACACTTCATCGAACCGAGAATGGCGTTGTAGAATGTCTTCTCGATCTGGTCCGCATAGCGGGAATCTCCGCAGAATTTCAGAAGCCTGCTGCAAAGCTGCATCCATGTGAATCCGACGCAGGTCTCCATAGTGTGGTAAGTCGGAACGGTCTGGAGAGCTTTTCCGCCGTACCAGCACTCGATCGAACTGCCTGAACCAGCGATGTTTATTTCTTCCTCGATTATGTGTGAAACGCTCTTGCGCACGGCCTCGTAATAAGCTTCGTTTCCGGTCACTTTATAGTATTCGAGCAGTCCTTCATAGCAGGACATCATTTCGTATGCCTTGGCGCCGTTCTCGTATGAAAACCATTTTGTATCAGGATGCGGAAAGCGCAGAGCCACAGGAATATCGGAACGGCTCACCAGTTTCGGGCCATCCGGACTTTCCCACTGCGAGACAATGTCTGTCGCGAAATCGAGGTAGCGTTTGTCTCCGCTTATGTTGTACAGTTTCATGATTGGTTCAAGCACGGAAGAACTTGCCATGCCTCTGTATAAGCCACATTTTACAATCTTGGCATTCTTGGATTTGAGCTGAGAAATGAGGTGGTCAGCCACACGCGATGCAGCAGAAAGAGCACGAGTGTCTCCTGAGAGTTCGTACCACGAGAGCAGTCCCAACATTGTGTATTTCCTTCCCCAGATGTCCCAATCTTTCAGCTGAGCTTCAGGAGCATAGTTTCCGATGTAGCCGTCAGGGCTCTGGGTTTCGATGATCTGTCCGACAGAAGCGGCAATCTTTTCATAAAGTGCCGCGTTGCCGGTGTAGCGGTATGTTTCGATTGCGCCCAAGGTCCATTTTCCCCAGAACTCACTTTGCCATCGCCATGTTTCAGTCATGTGGCGGAAAGGTTCCACAAGTGCATCGACATCCTGTTCCATAACGCGATGACTGATGCAGTCGTCGATTCTTCCGCCTACATATCCATTGATTTTCACCGACTTCACTTTCAGTTCCGCAGTCTTTGCGCGGCCGATATTTCCTCCTGCACAGATGGAGCAAGCGAAAATTGCGAACAATGTGCTCAAGACAAATGCCCTGACGCTAAGATTGTCTTTCATATTCAATGATCGTTTTATAAATTTCAGAATGGCTAATTTACGAAAAAAAGCCGAGTACCGGTAGTCTGACACTTTAGAATCCGAAAAAGGTTAAAAATATTTGATAGAGTTCACCTATGATTCTAAAGACTTCGTCAATGGGCAAGCGGCCCGTCTATTATGTTCAGAAGAGTTACCGCAACGAAGACGGTAAGCCTTCCACCAAGTACGTAGAGACGGACAGGCGGTCAGCCACGGCGGACGTGGCCAACCCACGGCCTCGGGAAGTGGGAGGTGCCTGCCGGATACAAGTTCTCGCGACAGTGAGGACGCAGGAGACGGCAGGAGGGCCGAACGGAGCAACGCGGAGTGAGTTCCGCCGCTGCTGCCTGACTGTCGATGTGACACTGGTCTGAAGAGCACATCGAAGACGGCAATGGTGTCAAGCGTGACGCATCGAAGCCCGTAATAATGCTCCTTATGCGTGAAGGCACGGGGCATGCGTCAAGCCACGTAGGCAGAATCGCCTCTTTTGCCTACGTCATTGGACTCACGTGTGCAAATACGGCCTTTCTGCACACGTCATGCAGTTTTTGAACAGTCACGGGGGCAAATCAGGCCTTTTTGCCCCCGTAACAAAAATCACGTGATAAATAAGTCTAATTAAGCATCTGCAAATACGGGCAAAAACACGTAGGAACACATCAGACCATGTCCTTACAATCTCGATTACAAGCAGCCCATGCTGCGATTTGGATACCACCTCCTATTTTGGAATGCCTATCTCCAAGAGGAGGCGACTCAGAATCCTCAACTTGTCCGTGAGAACCCGCCTCTCTACGGACAAATCATCATTTTACTCAACTTGTCCGGAAAACGCCACATTTCACGCACGGTGATATTCTTTTATGCCAATACCAGGCGATAGAAGTCGTTGACAAGTCCAGAAATGATGTCATAGCCTACCGTCCGCGCCAAAGTGCCCCCATTCATATAGCAACGCTTGTTGACTTCGATCATCAAGGATTTGTAATCAATCGGTTTCTTGGGAGTTATCGAGTTTGAATATGGATTGTTCAGGCCTACCTTAAATCCGGCGCGATCAAACAGGTGCGTCGCCTTGTCGATCATCTCCTGCTCAGGCTTGCTTGCATCGTCATTATAGCCGATGCAGATGTCGAATCCGAAGGAAACGAGTGGCAGTCTATGATGAGCGAGCCGGGAGCCAACTCAGAGGAAAGGCGCGAGATGAATCCGTGATATTCATTCAACAAGGCGGTCCGCCCGGAAATCAGGCGGCGGCAATCGCCGAACCTTTCGTAGAGGATGCCTTGGCCGGCGGCATTCAATCTTTCCGACAGCTACAACCTTATCGAAGCGGCCATGGATGGGAAGGCTCAAGCAGATGAGAATCTTAGAGTTACAGAGAATCGTTATCACGCATCCATGTGTCCTCTCTCGGATTATCTTGATGCGCAGTTCCAGTGGCAGCAGGCCAGGAGTAATCTTATCGAGGCGTTCACGCAGTCCCGTATCGCCGAGACGGATTACCTGATGGCTACCGGCCACCTGGTGAACGAGACGGTCTTCGCAAAGTAACGGGACGGATCCGATCAGTGAACAGCTTATCGAATATACCCATGCCTTATCAGGTCTTCTCTTGATCTGACGGGGAATGTGTAACCGTCACGGAGCAGGAACAAGTTGTCTGAAACCTGAATGATCGCTTCGTACAAATGGTCAGATACGATGATCCCTTTATTTGCTTTCTCCTCCCGGATCAGCGACTGCATCTTCTCGATATGAATAGGGGCGATGTTGGAGAAAGGTTCGTCCAGGATGAAGAAATCAGAGGGTGACTTGATGATGATGAACATTTCAGCGACACGAGCCTCGCCACCCGATAATTCCCGAAACTGTTTCTTCTGAAAGGTATGGAACTTGGGATCAAACGACACCAAGCCGTCATATTCAACATCATACAGTCTGAAGGCTTCGTCCAAGGTCATCCTCGGCGGCATGAAGAGATTCTGCGGAAGGTACTTGACCCTGTCGCCGATATGCCCATAGTCAGTACTTTGCTCATCGTTGAACCTCACGAATATGTTCTGTGGCTTTATGCCTCCCATAATACATTTGAACAGGCACGATTTTCCCGTACCGTTCCTCCCCAGGACACCCGTCACCTTGCCGCGTTCCGATGTGACGAAAGCGCTTTGAAGCACCGTTAGTTTTCCGAATTCAAGGTGCACGCTGTCAACAAGCATTCTATTTATCCTATCTGATGACATTGCCAACACATATTGAAAAGGTTAATAGCGCGACGAAGACCACGAAGTCAACAACAAACGGAATAGAATAATATTCAGTTCTGCTGATCCCCAGATTCAGATAGAAATAGATGGTCTGCCCTCTCTGGAAGGACTTGAACAAATACCAGATGACAGGGATAAACAGCAGCTTCAGCAGAACGAATGTGGGAGTCAAGGTAGGATCAAAGACGCACAGTCCGGCAGCGGTGAATGAATATGCCGCTGACACAAGGTACACCGCTTTGGCATACCGGGCCGACAACTTGATTTTCCGGAAGATATTCATAGATCCATCAATAAAGTTACGCATAGGCATCAAAACGACCGTCGTCGTCCGGATAGTCATCTTCATCAGAATTCACATCCTCGTCATCAGCATCAAAGGCAGGAATATGGACTTTCTCCATTTCAGACGCGTATTTTGTGAGACATCCTTCTGTGTAAGCAGCGACGGCATCCGACTGTCCTTGGGCATACGCCTTCTGAAGATACTCAAAAGCGCGGTCTTCCCAATCCTCCATCTGACGGATTCTGCCAATCGTCGGCCCGTCCAACTTTAACAATTTGTAACGAATCTGGAAATCTTCTTTATTCATAGTCAATCGAAAAATACTCTTGGGTTAATCTCGGCCGGCGTTCGCCATTCAGTTC
>ERZ1034768.577-NODE-577-length-12163-cov-7.422365_pt1 | contig 12163 bp, 8 predicted proteins | sample MGYA00520691_ERZ1034768 | MGnify/ENA primary metagenome ERZ1034768 (study PRJEB33766, sample SAMN09781704) | gut metagenome | biome: gut microbiome | host: Homo sapiens | place: Madagascar | study: EMG produced TPA metagenomics assembly of the PRJNA485056 data set...
GCTACGCCTGCGGCCCGGCACCCATCATCAAGATCATGACCAAGATCCACCAGAGTGCCATCATGAGCGCCCCCACCACCAGCCAGTATGCCGCCATCACCGCCCTGAAAGAGTGCGACGGCGAGATCGACCGGATGCGCGACGAGTACAACATGCGCCGCCGCCTTGTGGTGAAAAGCTTCAACGATATGGGCCTGACCTGCTTTGAGCCGCGTGGTGCGTTCTACGCCTTCCCCTGCATCAAGTCCACCGGCATGACCAGCCAGGATTTCTGCACGAAGCTGCTGGAAGAAAAGCATGTGGCCATCATCCCCGGCGACGCCTTTGGCGCTTCCGGCGAGGGATACGCCCGCGTTTCCTACGCCTACAGCGTGGAGCACTTGAAGGAAGCCCTCAAACGCATCAAGGAGTTTTTGCAGGAAAACGGCATCTATCACGGCATCTGAGGAGGGGATATCCATGGCAAGGCTGAACTGCGTGACCGTTCTGGCCCCGGCAAAGCTCAACTTGGCGCTGGACGTGGTGGGCACCCTGCCCAACGGCTACCATGATCTGGACATGACCATGCAGGCCATCACCCTGCACGAGCGGGTGGTGCTGTGCCGCAGCCCCTACCTCAACCTGCGGTTGCCGGGCAGCCCGGTGGCCCCCAACAATAAAAACACCGCCATCAAGGCAGCGCTGGCCTTTTTTGATTACACCGGCCTTCTGGCGGGCGTGGATATCACCGTTTATAAGAGCACCCCGGTGCGGGCGGGCATGGCGGGCGGCAGTGCCGACGCCGCTGCCGTGCTGGTGGGCATGAATGCGCTGTACGGCGCACGCCTTTCCATGAGCGAGCTGTGCGCGCTGGGCGCGAAGATCGGCGCCGACGTGCCCTTTGCCCTCATGGGCGGCACCTGCCGCGTGCAGGGCGTGGGCGACTTTCTCAAAGCGCTGCCGCCTTGCCCGGAGTGCTGGTTCACGGTTGTGATGCCGGACTATGGCGTCTCCACGCCGGAAGCCTTTGCGGCCTATGACCGCGTGGGCAGCAGCATCCACCCGGACTGCGAAGCGCAGGAAGCCGCCATCCGTGCCGGGGACCTGGACGCGCTGTGTGCCGCCGCAGGCAACGCGCTGGAAGAATGCAGCGGGGCGAAGGATACGAACGCCATCAAGGCCCTGCTGCGGGAGCACGGCGCTGTCACGGCTCTGATGACCGGCAGCGGCGCGGCGGTGTTCGGCGTGTTCCGCGACGAAGCGTCTGCACAGGCCGCAGTTGCGGCGGCCCGGCAGCGCTGGAAGCAGGTGTACCTTGCCCGGCCGGACAGGGGCGGCGCACGGGTCATTTAAACGGAAAAATGCATAAACCTCCTTCCGATGGGCAAGAATAGCCCCAAAGGAAGGAGGTCTTTTTTGTGCAGACCTTTTATAAAATCTGTCTTATTTTCATGATCGTCGGCGGCATCAACTGGGGCCTTGTGGGCCTGTTCCAGTTCGATTTCGTGGGCTGGCTGCTGGGCGGCAGCGCATCCATCTGGTCGCGCATCGTGTTCACGCTGGTGGGCGTGGCCGCCATCTGCGGCATCCCGGGGCTGTTCTCGGACGAGAGCGGTTCTGAAAATTGAAAGCTGCTTCGCCAGTGCGAATGAACTTTTCCGTCTGACTTGTAGGGAACGCATTTATGCGTTCCGCGCGGCTCCCGGAAGATGCGGCTTGCCCGCGGAGCGGATGAATCCGCTCCCTACAAACTTTACGATAGGGGGAAGAACAAAAAGCACCTGCAATTGAGTTTGCAGGTGCTTTTGTCAATTGTTGGAGCTTTCATCCCACCCCACAAGATCGGGCAGGGTGAGCGTCTCGTCCGAGCAGTGCGGGTGGGCCCGCTTCTGGTCCTCGGCCATGGTGTGCACCACCTCGTGGGCGATCTCCCGGATGGCGGTGCAGTCCTCAGGAAGGTCGGTCTGGCTGCGGCCGGAGTGGGTGAACAGAATTTTGCCCTCATGGCCCACCACCAGCGTCAGCGGCAGCAGCTGCGGCGCTGAGCTGTCGTAGCGGTAGCCCTGCTCTTTGGCGGCTTTGTAGATGCGCTGGGCGGCAAAGCTCCAGCTCAGCAGGCCACGGGCCTGCTCCACGCCCAGGTAGCCGTACAGCACGCCCGGTGCGTCGCAGATGACCGTGAAGGGGAACTCGGCACCCTTTGTGGCCTTGGCCACCATGCGGGGCGACGAGCGCACCACGCAGGCCAGCCGCACGCCCCGCAGCCGGGGCAGCGTTTCCAGATAGCGGGTGAGGTACTCGCGGGTGACGGGGTGGTCGAACGCGGGCAGAAAGATCATCACCAGCGGCTGGCTGCCCGCGCAGAGCTTGTAAAAATCGTTTCCCGGGGTGGTGGGGGTGTCAAAGGTGAAGCGGGGGATCGAGGTGCCCACCAGATGTTCTGCCTTCATGCCGCGTTTGCACATCCTTTCGTGATTCCAGTGGTAATAAAAAATCCACGCACCGTCTCTCTTGTGCAGAGGACAGCGGTGGATGATTTGTTATAAAAAGATCCCGCCCGGTCGTCTGCGGTCAATCAAACCTACCCTTACGGACAGGTGGGTGCCCTGTCGCCGGATTCGCGCTTCCTCATCGAGCCTCCATGGTCGACCCATGGCGGGGAGGTCTGCAATCCGCCGGAGAACTCCGGGCTCCCGTTGAATGATTAGTAGGATCATATAAACCGCAACAAATCGAGCCGGGCAGGAAGTCTTACCGGGTCATTTGTCTGGAAAACGAGATTACTCGATCTCGAACTCGTCGCTCAGGCGCTGCTCGAACAGCTTGCTGACTTCCAGCAGGGTCTCGTCGTCTTCCACAACGTCCAGATACTCGCCTTCGTCGTCCTCGCCGACGCTCAGGATCACAAGCTGAGCATCCTCGTTGACATCTTCTTCGTTTTCTGCATATTCCACAACAGCCAGGTAATGCACGCCCTTGTAGTCCAGCGCGTCGATCACCTCAAAGGTGACCTCGTTGCCGTCCTCGTCCTGCAGGGTCATCAGGTCCGGCTGATATTCATCTTCGGCATTGGGGTTCTTGATCTCGTCCGACATAAATGTTGTCTCCTGTATCGTGTCATAAGACGGGCTTTTGTGTGTCGGCCCGCTTGGTCTGCATATAGTGTAGCGTTTTTTTGCCTGCTCGTCAAGATGCTTTTTCGCACAGAATTTGTGGTGGAAATTTTCACGCATTTTCTCTCGCACTGCGGCGCAGAATGTGATATACTATCCTCTGAATCTTTTGCGCGCGGTACGCCGCGGGTTTATCATAGCATATGGAGCGGGGGATGAAAACATGCATAAAAAAAGATGGGCGGCGCTGGTCGTGGCCGCAGCGCTGGTGCTGACGGGTTGCAGCTTCGGCGGCCTTGGCGGCGGGGGCGGCAACTCAATTCAAAAGATCGACCGCCCGGCAGTGGAGTCGGCAGAGCTGCAGTTCGCGCACCCTGCGGCAGGGGACACGGTGGCGGTGTTCGATACCTCGGCAGGCGTGTTCAAGGCGGTGCTGTTCCCGGAAAAGGCCCCGCAGGCCTACGATAACTTTGCGGGCCTTGTGCAGGCAGGTTACTACAACGGCCTGACCGTCTCCCGGGTGGAGAGCGGCTTTGTGGTGGAGGCCGGGCAGGGCACCGACGGCAAAGGCACCACCATCTGGAACGGCAGCCGCTACCCGGCAGAGACCACCGACAGCCTGCACCACTACTCCGGGGCGCTGTGCATGGGCACGGATGCTTCCGGCGAGTGCGCCAGCGTGTTCTACGTCGTGCAGACCCTGCCGGGGGACCAGTCGGTGACGCAGGAACTGGTGGACGCCATGAACGCTGCCGGGTACCGGCCCGAGGTGGTTTCGGCTTACCAGACCGCCGGAGGCGCGCCCTATCTGGACTACACCGACACGGTGCTGGGACAGGTGTACGAAGGCATGGATGTGGTGGACGCCATCGGGCAGACGGGGGTGGATGAGAATCAGAAGCCCACGGAGGAGATCACCATCAACAGTGTGACCATCGAAACGTATCAATAAAAAGCAAGGCACCCGCGGCAGAAACGCTTCGGGTGCCTTTTTAGCGTGCTAGCCCTCTCCGTCACGGCTTACGCCGTGCCACCTCTCCCAAAGGGAGAGGCAAGAGCATTTCCGTCACATTCTTGGCTCTCCCTCTGGGAGAGCTGGACGCGAAGCGGCCTGAGAGGGCGAGCGCGTTTGCCGTTTATATCTCCCCGGGGTGTTCCTTCCGCCAGGCAAGATAATCGTCCAATATCACGGTGGCGCTGACGGAATCCAGAATTTCCTTCCGCTTTTCGCCAAAGGTGCCGCTCTCGTCCAGCAGGTCGGCGGCGGCGCAGGTGGTCTGCCGCTCGTCCCACATGCGCACCGGCAGGCCGCTCCAGATCTCGACCGTCTTTGCCAGCTTGCGGCTCTTGGCGGCGCGTTCGCCCTCGGTGCCGTCCATGTTCAGCGGCAGCCCGATGACGATCATCTCTGCACCGATCTCCTTTGCCACCTCGCATACCCGGGCGGCTACCTTGTTGCGGGCCTTGAGGGTGATCTGCGGGGTGATGGGCGTGGTGAGAAATTCGGTGTGGTCGCAGGTGGCAAGGCCGGTGCGGCTGTCACCGTAATCAACAGCTAAAATTTTCATGTCAGGGTTCCTCTTTCTGGGTGGAAAAATCGTTTTGCCTAAGTGTACCACAGCCCGGCCGCTCCTGTAAACCATAGGAGGGACACTTTTATTGGACCGGGTTTCGTGTTACAATAAGCATAAATCGTTTTTCAGGAGGGACACCCCATGCTCAAACTGGTTTTAGGCGGTTCCGGCAGCGGCAAAACGACCCTGCTGTATGCCCGCATCCGCGCCCGGGCCGAACAGGGCCTGCGCAGCATCCTGCTGGTGCCGGAGCAGTTCACGTCCAGCACCGAGGGCCGCATCTACCGCGAACTGGGCGATGCCCTTTCCGGCATGGTGGAGAGCTTTTCCTTCACGAGCCTTGCCGAGCACATCCTCTCCGCCGAGGGCGGCGCGGCGGTGCAGACCCTTTCGGACGCGGGCCGGGCCGTGCTGGTGCGCCGCGCGCTGGAAGAACTGCAGGACAACGTGCATTATTACTACCGCCACCGCCGCAGTGCGGCCTTCTGCCAGATGGCCGCTGAGACCATCGACGAGCTGAAAAGCGCGGGCCTTTCCGGCCAGCAGCTCTACACGCTGGCCCAGGACTGCGGCCCGGAGAGCGCGAAGCTGTGCGAGCTGGCCATGATCTTTCAGGGATATGAAACGCTGCTGGCGGGCACCGGCATGGACCCGGCCGACCGTCTGGAACTGGCCGCCGACCGGTTGGAAGCAGCTCTTGCCCGGGGTGAACTGCCGGAGTTCCTGCAGGGGCGGGAGGTGTTCATTGACGAATTCGACACCTTCAATGCCCCCAAAAAGCGGCTGATGGGTGCGATGCTGGCAGCCCTGCCCACCGTGACGGTGGCCCTGTGCGACGACGGTGCGCCCATGGTGCCCGGGGATATGGGGCTGTTCTCCGGCACCAAGCAGGTGGCGGCACAGCTGCGGCAGCTGGCCCGCAAGAGCGGCACCGAGGTGGCCGCGCCGGAGCTGCTGCGGCGCGACCTGCGCCACAAAGACGCCCCCGGCCTTGCCGCCGTGACCGAGCTTTTGGAGACCGGCAGCTGCGAAACCCTGCCTGCAGCCCCTGAGGTGCGTCTGTTTGCCGCCGCCAGCCGGGAAGAAGAAGCCCGCTGCACCGCCGCCGCCATCCGCCGTCTGATGCGGCAGGGCGTGCGCTGCGGCCGAATCGCCGTGGTCTGCCGCGATATCGCGAAGTACCGCGCCGCCATCCGGTATGAGTTCCGCATGGCAGACATCCCGCTCTACTGCGATGAGCCCACCACGCCGGAGTTCAGTGCCCCGGCCACGGCGGTGCGCGCATTGCTGGCTTTGCTGCACGGCGCCGACCTCACCGAAAACCTCACTGTCCTCGCCAAGACCGGCCTGTGCGATTTGAAAGAGGAGCAGGTCTGCGCGCTGGAAAACTATGCCTACACCTGGTCGCCCAACGCGGCGGTGTGGCGCACAAAATTTGAAAAAAGCCCCAAGGGCTTCGGCGAAAACGAACTGACGGAGGAAGACCGGAAAACACTGGACGATGCCGAAAAGGCCCGCCAGCTGCTTGTGACGGCTGTGGACGAACTGCGCGGTAAAGTACGCGGCGGCAACGCAGAGCAGATCAGCCGGGCACTCTATTTCTGCCTGAAAGAACTGGGTGCTGAGGAACAGCAGGCCGCCCAGGTGGAAGCCATCCGTACGGCACGGGGCATTCCGGCGGCAGAGGAAGCCGCCCGCGAGTGGAACGTGGTGATGCAATTACTAAACGAGATGGCCCACCTGCTGGGTGGGCAGGGCGTCACCATCCCAGAATACGAAGACCTGTTCAGCTTGCTGCTGCGCTCGTCCGACCTCGGGCACATCCCCCAGACGCTGGACGCCGTGGTGCTCGCAAGCGCCGGCAAAATGCGTCTGGATGCACCGGATTATGTGTTCGTGCTGGGCCTTTCGGAGGGCGAGTTCCCCTGTGCGCCGTCCGAGACGGGCCTTCTGACCCACGCCGACCGTGACGTGCTGATGGCAAAGCAGATCGACCTGCCGGACTGCTTCGAGAACCGCGTAGTGCGTGAGCAGGTGTGCTTTTATAAGGCCCTCACCGCCCCGGCAAAGGGGCTGTGGCTCAGCTGGCCCAAAGGACAGGGCCAGACTCTGTGTGCGGCACTGGAACCCATCGTGGACGCGCTGCACCCGGCGGCCCCGGAACTGGAACTTTCTGATCTGGCCGCCACGCCTGCTGACGGTCTGGATACGCTGGGCGGCGGCTGGCCCCTCACCGATACTGAGCGCGCCAGCCTGACCGAAGCCCTGCACACCCCGCAGGGCGAAGCGCCCCGGGGCCTTGCCCTGCTGCGCCGCATGGAAGAAAACCCGCCCCGGCAGGTGAACGACCTGCCCGCGCTGGAAACGCTGTTGGGCCGCAAATTGCGCATCTCGCCCAGCCAGCTGGAAAAATACTATACCTGCCGGTACGGCTACTTTCTGCAGTATGTGCTGGGCCTGAAGCCCCGCAAGCGGGCAGAGCTTTCCGCAGACCAGAGCGGCACCCTGATGCACTGGGTGCTGCAGATGGCACTGGACCCGCACCCGGCCGCGGACAACCCCTGCGCCGGGCTGACGCCGTTTCTCGCGCTGGACGATGACGCCATGGCGAACCTTGCCAGCCTTCTGGTGGATGAATACGCCAAGCGCTTTCTGCCCGAGGATACGGCCCGCTTTGCCTACCTGCTCTCCCGCCTGAAAAAGAGCATGACGAGCCTTTTGTGCTACCTGCGGGACGAGCAGAACCAGTCCCGGTTCAAGCCGGTGGCCTGCGAGCTGAAAATTGGCCGGGGCGAAGATGCCGTGCCTGGGCAGGTGTATCATCTTTCCGACGGGCGCACCGTGCAGCTGGTGGGCACCGTGGACCGCGCCGACGAGTGGGTGGAAGAAAACGGCACCCGCTGGGTGCGCGTGGTGGATTATAAGACCGGCACCAAAAAGCTGAACCTGAAAGAGGTCTACTGCGGGCTGGACTGCCAGATGCTGCTGTATCTGTTCAGCCTGACCCGGGACAAAAGCGGCCGCTTTACCGGTGCGGAACCGGCAGGCGTTTTGTACCTGCTGGCCGACCCGGCCCCGGAGATCACCACCCGTGAAAAAGCCGCCCGCAGTGTGGAATACCAGCTGGACGGCCTTGTGCGGGATGAGCAGAAGGTGTTCGACGCCATGGACGCCGACGAGACGGGCCGCTACCTGCCCTTCAACTATAAGGGCGGCGTGCCCAGCCCGAACCAGAAGGACAAGCGCGCCGACATCGCAAAGTTGAACCGCATCCAGCTGCATCTGGACGATCTCGTCACCCAGATGGGCACCCAGCTCTATGAGGGCCAGATCGACGCCCAGCCGCTGGTGACCAGCAAGAACCCCTGCAGCTTCTGCGATTACAGCTTTATCTGCTGCCACGAGACCGGCATCGGGGAGCGGGCACTGGACGCCCCGGCCAAGCCTTTTGAGCCGGAGGAATCCGAAGAAACCGGAAAGGAAGGTGAGGACGCATGAGTGGACCCAAATGGACCCCGGCCCAGCAGGCCGCCATCGACGACCGGGGCGGCTCTCTGCTGGTGAGCGCGGCGGCGGGCAGCGGCAAAACAGCTGTGCTGACCGAGCGCGCCGTGCGGCTCATCACCGACCCGGAACACCCGGTGGACGCCGACAGGCTGCTCATCGTCACCTTTACGAATGCGGCAGCGGCCGAGCTGCGGGCCCGCATCGGGCAGGCCCTGCTGCGCCGCAGTCAGGCAGAGCCCGGCAATACTGCCCTGCGCCGCCAGCGGATGCTGCTGCAGCGGGCACCCATCTGCACCATTGATGCGTTCTGCCTGGACCTGCTGCACAAGCACTTTCAGGCGCTGGATATCCCGCCGGACTTCGCCCCGGCAGACCCCGGCAGCGTGGAAGTGCTGCGGGCGGCAGCGCTTTCCGAAACGCTGGAAAACGCCTACCGTGACCCGGATTTCTGCGCCTTTGCCGACCTTTACGGCAAGGGCCGCACCGACAAACCGGCGGGGGATACCATCCTGCATGTGTACGATTTTCTGCGCTCCCTGCCGGACTACGACCGCCGCCTGGACGAATATCTGGCCCCGTGGCAGCAGGAGAACGGCTTCGACACCACCTGCTGGCATGACCTGCTGCTGGCCGAAGCCGCCCGCTGTGCCAAAGCCGCCCGGGAACTGCTGACGGCGGCGCTGGCCGACTGCAGGGCAGACTTTGCACTGGCGCAGGTGCAGGCCGAGGAAAAAGGCAAGACGGCGGCTGCCAAAGCCAAGGCTGTGGCAGGCGTCAACGATAAGTTTGCCGAACCGCTGTTCCGGCTGGAAAACGCCGCCGCCCTGCTGGGCGAGGTGGAACGGCTGGCCCGGGCAGGCGAGTGGACGCCACTGTACGACCGGCTCACGCCCTATGTGCTGGGCATGGAAGAAGCGCCCGGCCTGAAGGGCATGAAAAAGCGGCTGACCGGCGAACACAAGGCGGCGGTCAAGACCCGCGCGGAGGAAGCCGCCGCCCTGTTCGGGCAGATCACCGAGCTCATCTCCTGCAGCGAGGACGAAGCCGAAGCGGACCGCAAAGCCGCTCTGCCCCGCCTGCGGGCGCTGTTCGACGCCGTGCGGGACTTCGACGCCCGGTTTGCGGCCAGGAAAAAAGAGCGCAAGCTGCTGGAATTCAGTGATTTTGAACACTTTGCCCTGCGGCTGCTGCGCGCACCGGACGGCACCCCCACCGAGCTGTGCCGGAGCATTCGGCAGAACTACGCCGCCGTGATGGTGGACGAATACCAGGACACCAACGCCCTGCAGGACGCCATTTACCGATGCCTTGCGTCTCCGGCAGGGGACAACCTGTTCCTCGTGGGCGACCTGAAGCAGAGCATTTACCGCTTCCGGCAGGCAGACCCCAGCATCTTCCGGGCAAAGCTGAATACCTGGCAGGAACTGCCCGGCGGCACGGCCCGCCCGCGCCCGGCCGAGGGCACCCCGGGCACCGATGCCCTGCTGGCGCTGGATGCGAACTTCCGCTCCGCCCCGCAGGTGGTGGCAGGCATCAATTTTATCTTTGAGCAGCTCATGACGCCCCAGCTGGGCGATACGGCCTACGGCGACGGCCAGCGGCTGGTGTGCGGTGCGCCCAGCGAATATACAGGCAGCGTGGAAGCACAGTTTTTGCCCGACGACACCGCCGAGACCGACGCGGCGTGGATCGCCCAGCGCATTGAGGAGCTGGTGCGCAGCGGCGAACCGGTGCGGGACGGCGCGGGCACCCGGCCGGTGCAGTACGAGGACTGCTGCATCCTGCTGGCGGCCCGCGGCGACTTTCTCGCCTACGAGGAAGCGCTGACCGCCCGGGGCATCCCGGTCTACGCCGACGCGCGAGAAAACTTGATGGAAGCGGCCCACATCCGGCCCCTTATCTCGCTGCTGCGGGTCATCGACAACCCGGCGCAGGATATCTATCTTGCCGCCGCCATGCTGGGGCCCATGTTCGGCTTTACAGATGACGACCTGGTACGTCTGCGCGCTTACAGCGAACAGGCGCAGAAACAGCAGGAAACGGCTGCGCCCGGCGCAAAGCACACCCGCATGAGCCTGTACGGTGCGGTGCTGCAGGTGGTGCAGAGTGAGGATGAAACACCCTTCACCCAAAAGGTGAAAATGTTTTACGACCGCCTGACCGAACTGCGCCGCATGGCCCGCAGCGCCCCGGCAGAGCAGTTAATGGAAGAAATTTTCGTCTCCACCGGCTATCTGGCGGCGCTGGGCGTGCTGGAAAACGGTGCCCGCCGCCGCGAGGACGCAAGGCGGTTCGCAGCGTTCTGTGCGGCGTCCGGTGCGAATGGCATCTCGGCACTGGTGCGGGCCATCGACGCGGCAGCGCAGGCAGGCTCCACCGGGCAGGACACTGTCCCCGGCGGCTCCCGCCCCGGCTGCGTGACCATCATGACCATCCACCGCTCCAAGGGGCTGCAGTTCCCGGTGGTGTTCGTGGGCGACACGGCACGCCGGTTCAACGAGGCCGACACCCGCCAGCCGGTGCTGCTGCACCGCGAATACGGCGCGGGCCTGCGGCTGCGGCCGGAGCAGGGCGAGGGCGCTTACAAAACAGCGGCCTACACGGCCCTTTCCAACGTGCACGCCCAGGAGATGCGCAGCGAACAGATGCGCCTTTTGTATGTGGCCCTCACCCGCGCGCAGGACAAGCTTATTCTGACCGTGCCGCTGGGCATTTCCAAATCCACGAACCCGCTGGCAAAGGCAGCGGCCTTCCTCGCGGCGGGCGCAGGCGAGACGCTGCACCAGCAGGCAAACAGCTTTGCCGACTGGCTGCGGGCGGCGCTGCTGGTGCACCCCTTCGGCGGGCCGCTGCGCAGGCAGGCGGGGGACCTGGAACTGCCTTTCGTGTTCAGCGAGAGTGAGATCAACATCACGGTGCAGGAAGCTCTGCCGGAGCCCGAAACACCGGAAGCGCCTGAAGAAGCGCCGGAGGAAGCCGCCCCGGCAGACCCGGCACTGGTGGAAGCACTGCGGGCGGGCTTTGCGTGGCGGTACCCGGCGGCACAGCTGGCCGAGGTGCCAGCCAAGGTGAGCGTGACCAGCATCGTGCACAAGGCCGAGCAGACCACGCTGGAACGGCCCGCCTTCCTCTCGAAAGACGGCCTGACCGCTGCCGAGATGGGCACGGCTCTGCACGCCTTTTTGGAGCACGCAGACTTTGCGGCCCTTGCCGCCGCAAAGGCGTCCGGCAGGGTGAACGAAGCCATTCAGGCCGAGCGCCAGCGGCAGGTGGACGCACGGCTGGTGGCACCGGAGATCGCAGAAAAGCTGGATGTGAGCCGCATCCGCCGCTTTGTGGAAAGCGAAGCCTTTGCGAAAATTTGTGCCGCCGACAGGGTGCTGCGGGAGATGGACTTCATCACGGCGCTGCCTGCCAGCGCGGTGCTGACGGCGCAGGGTGCCCCGGCCCAGCAGGCCGCCGCCGTGCACAGCGAACAGGTTCTGGTGCAGGGCATCGCGGACCTTGTGCTGGAATTTGCCGATCATCTGGAGCTGCTGGACTACAAGACCGACCGCCGCAAGACGGAAGAAGACTTCCTGCACGCCTACCGTGCGCAGCTGAACCTCTACGCCCTTGCCATCGACAAGCGCTTTGCCCCGAAAAAGGTGACTTATAAAGGCATCTACTCGCTGGAACTGGGGAAATTGATCGAGGCGTAATATTTTTTCCGCAAAACGCATAAAAAGTGCTTGACAGCGCGTTCTGCCTGTGGTAGAATAATCGGGTAAAGAAAGCAGCTACGGCCCGTGCCGCGCTCGCCTTGTGGGGTCCAAATCCCCGGGCTATACCCGAAAAGCAGTTCATCTTTGTGTGAATTGCGGCTTTTGAGTGAATTCTGCGCGGCTGTCCTGAAAATGGGCGGCCGCGTTTTCTATGCCAAATATTGCAACAAAATGGATTTTGTTTGGAGGTGCATTCATTATCGCTACCGCTGGAAAGTCGAAGGAA
>ERZ1034768.579-NODE-579-length-12154-cov-8.686916_pt1 | contig 12154 bp, 13 predicted proteins | sample MGYA00520691_ERZ1034768 | MGnify/ENA primary metagenome ERZ1034768 (study PRJEB33766, sample SAMN09781704) | gut metagenome | biome: gut microbiome | host: Homo sapiens | place: Madagascar | study: EMG produced TPA metagenomics assembly of the PRJNA485056 data set...
AGCGAGGCCAGCGCCGCCGCCCCGCTGCCCGCCAGCAGCCGCGCCCCGGTGCAGCTGCGCCCCGCCAGCAGCCCGGCCCCCAGCAGCAGCGCCGCCCCAAGGGCAAAGTTCACCAGCAGCAGCTCGTCGAGATAAAGCACCGTTTTCACGCGCAAGCCTCCTTTGGGGCACAGGGTGGGGGGCTTTCAGTATCCGTTTTTGGGCTGGAAATTTCTGTCAAACGGGGGTAAATGGGACCTTCTGTAAGCAATTTGATAGAAAAATTTCACATCTGTTCACACAGTTTCACAGTTTTCACACTTTTTTTCAAAAAGGGCTTGAACATTGCTGGAAAGTGTGGTATATTATTGCCATCCGAACAAGGATAGTAAGCCACACCACAGTGGCTTACAAAAATATCTTTCATATTTTGAAGGGAGTAATTCATTATGATGATGCCTGCAAACTTCTCTGCTGTTGCAGAAAACGAACTGACCTACGTTGTTGGTGGCGCTTCTCTGGCTGACTACCTGGCTCCTGCCATGAAGGCTGAGAACTGGCAGAAGTTCAACAAGAACCTGATCATGCTGGTTGGTAACACCTACCTGAGCACCTACCTGGGCACTGTTCTGGGTCAGGTGTTTGGTGGTGAGTACCGCATCGGCGCCGCTACTGCTAAGAGCTTCGGCGATCTGAAGACTGACTGGAAGAAGAACATGGAGACCGGCGAGACCCAGGGCTGGGGCCTGCTGAACGCTGTTGCTAACGTTGGCCTGCAGGTCGCTGGCAACCTGGCAGCTATCTACGCTCTGGGCAATGGCGATGTCGGCCTGACCCTGAAGAAGACTCTGAATGACAACCAGTTCACCCTGGCCTAATCGTTTGAGTCTACGGATTTGAATTGATTTGAGGTGTACACCAAAGCAGCTGGTAACGGCTGATTTGGCGGAATGCTGAGTCAGAACCCCGCACACAATGGGTAACCACTGTGTGCGGGGTTTTTGTTGTGCGGGGAACTCTCTCAGTCACCTGCGGTGACAGCTGTCCCCGAAGGGGGAGCCTCTGCTCTACAGCCCGGGAGGGGGAGCTTATCTCTACAAACCGGAAGCGCTTCTGAGAAAGGTTTTGCGCTCTTGCTGTTTTCAGCGGCCACGCCCTCTCAGCTTCGCTTCGCTCAGCAGCTCTCCCAAGGGGAGAGCCAAGGGCATGACGGGAGCGCTTCTTGCCTCTCCCTTTGGGAGAGGTGGCACGGCGTAAGCCGTGACGGAGAGGGCGAAAGGCTCCCCCTTCGGGGGAGCTGGCGCGTAAGCGCCTGAGAGGGCGGGAGCCTCTGCTCTACTGGCCGGAAGGTGCAAAAAGGCTCCCCCTTCGGGGGAGCTGGTATCGAACGCAGTGAGATGACTGAGAGGGTTCCCGCCCGCAGGAATTGCTTTGGACTTGACAAACCACTGCAAATCGTTTATATTAGAAGTGCAAAAGGCGCTGGCCCTGCAAACGGCTAGCTCCTTACCAGATTATCAGTTTTTCAAAAAGAAAAATGACCGCACTGGTTGGTAGCTTGGCGGTCATTTTTTCTTTTTGTCATCACTGTGAGAAACAGTCCATGTAATTTCGAAGGTGACGTAGATTGCCCCGCCAAGAAGCGTGAGCAGAAGCACGACCTGTTCAAACGTCATGGTGCATCCCCCCTTTCCGCCCTCAAGCAGTCCGGGGAGAACGAGATTCCAAATGAAAAAATTCGCTCTTACCCGGCCACCCAGGGTACGGGTAAGGAGCAGCCGCCTGCGTTTGTGGGCACAGCGCCTGATGGACAGCTTTGCAGCTGCCACGAATAGCTTACCATAAATTTCTGCAAATTACAATGTTTTTCTGCGTGGAGCGGTATTTTGTGACCTATTTGAAATGAGGTGTTGTTTGATGGAGGCAAAGGAATATTTTGTGCGAGATACGGAGCGCGATGCCTTTTACCGCACGTTTTATCAGGTCTGCCGCCGGTTCAATGTCACCTGGTCTACAGCCACGCCGAAGGAGAAGGCTTTTGTTGAAGAAGTGACCCGTGTAGAATATGAACATGATAAAGCGCGCCGCAACGGTGTTCCTATCAGTACAGTAAGACCGCTTTTTGGTGATACAGCGTGTTGAAAGGCCGACCTTTCAAATGTTTGTCGCTGCTCGATATGCGACTGATAAATAGTCGAGTGCAAATGTTTGGCCCCATTCTTTTGGATGGGGCACATAATATCGACAGGACTCCCCGCACCTCTCACGCAAGTGATGTGTCCCATGGGGAGACATTTTTTTATAGAAACAGTGCATGTTGACATTTTAAAAAGCGTACGCTATACTGTACATGAAAGGAGCTGCATTTCTATGACTTCTACGAATGTGACGAATTTCCGCAAAAATGTTTATGACTATGTATCACAGACGGTAAAGTACAATGAACCGGTCAGCATCTGCACGAAAGACGGAAATGCGGTGCTGATATCGGAAGACGATTACAGCGGCATGATGGAAACACTGTATCTGGTATCTGTGCCGGGAATGCGTGAGAAAATTATGGATGGAATGGCGACACCGTTGTCGGACTGTGTGGACGAAACGGCGGTGGAATGGTAAGTGTACAAGATCGTTTACTCGAAAGTGGCCACGAAGGACATTCCAAAGCTGAAAGCTGCGCATCTGAGCGATAAGGCGAAGGCACTCATTGAGATCATTCGTATCGACCCGTTCCGAAAGCCGCCGCCGTATGAAAAGCTGGTGGGCGATCTGAACGGAGCGTACAGCCGTAGGATCAACGTCCAGCACCGTCTTGTGTATGAAGTCTGCGAGGAAGAACAGACTGTAAAAATTCTGAGTTTGTGGACACACTATGAAAGATAAGGGCACCTTCACCTTGAAGAAGAATTTGGCGTTGCAATGAGCGATGAACTGGAAAGAGAGGTGCTTGATATGTGCAACCTGAGTCAGGGCGTGAAGGCAGAGGGCATCAATATCGGTGAGATGCGGATGCTTGTGAAGCAGGTGCGGAAGGGTCGCATTACGGTCGAGCAGGCTGCCGAGGACGCCGAAATGACCGTGGAACAGTTCCGGAAAGTGATGCAGGACACCCCGCTGCAGGCAGGGTGAACCGGGCCGCAAAGATACAAAAAGCGCCGCCGTGCAGGGCTGATGCCTTGCCGGGCGGCGTTTTGCGCTTTTCAGGGCACGGCAAAAAGCGCCCGCCGCTTTCCTTTTTTCTTTCATCGTGCTACAATAAAAGAGAATTTTTGCAGACAGGAGAAGCCGATGGAAGAAACAACCCGCAAACAGATCGTTCTGGGCATCCTGGCCCATGTGGACTCCGGCAAGACCACCCTCTCGGAGGCCATGCTTTACCGCGCCGGTGCCATCCGCAAGCTGGGCCGCGTGGACCACAAGGACGCCTTTCTGGATACCGACGCGCTGGAAAAGGCGCGCGGCATCACCATTTTTTCCAAGCAGGCGCTGCTGACGGCGGGCCGCACGGACATCACCCTGCTGGACACCCCCGGCCATGTGGATTTCTCCACCGAGACCGAGCGCACCCTGCAGGTGCTGGACTACGCGGTGCTGGTGGTCAGCGCCACCGACGGTGTGCAGAGCCACACCGAGACGCTCTGGCGGCTGCTGCGGCGCTACCGGGTGCCCACGTTCGTGTTCGTGAACAAGACCGACCTGCCCGGCCTGCGCCGGGAAGAACTGCTGGCCCAGCTGAACCGGCGGCTGGGGGAGGGCTTTGTGGATTTCGGCGCGGCACAGCCCGCCCGGGACGAGGCGCTGGCCCTGTGCGACGAGCAGCTCATGGAAAAGCAGCTGGAAGCCGGGCAGCTGACCGATGCCGACATTGTGCCCGCTGTGGCGCGGCGGCATGTGTTCCCGTGCTGGTTCGGCGCGGCCCTGCGTCTGGACGGCGTGGACGAATTTCTGGCCGGGCTGGACCGCTTCACCCGCCCGGCCCCGGCGCTGGATGCCTTTGGTGCCCGGGTGTTCAAAGTCTCGCAGGACGAGCAGGGCGCGCGGCTGACCTGGCTGCGGGTCACCGGCGGGGAACTGAAGGTGAAAGCCCAGCTCACCGGCGAAGTGGACGGCACCCCCTGGGCCGAAAAGGCCAACCAGCTGCGGCTGTACTCCGGTGCAAAGTATACGCTGGCCGAACGCATCGGCCCGGGGCAGGTGTGCGCCGTCACCGGCCTGACCCAGGCACGCCCGGGCGAGGGCCTTGGTGCCGAGCGGGACAGCGACCTGCCCGTGCTGGAACCGGTGCTTAGTTACCAGGTGCTGCTGCCGGAGGGGGCCGACGTGCACGCCGCTCTGGGCCAGCTGCACCGGCTGGAGGAGGAGGAACCCCAGCTGCACGTTGTGTGGAACGAGACGCTGGGTGAGATCCACGTCCAGCTCATGGGCGAGGTGCAGCTGGAAGTGCTGCGCAGCCTGCTGGCCCAGCGCTTCGGGCTGAACGTGGAGTTCGGCCCCGGGGGCATCCTTTATAAGGAGACCATCACCGAGCCCATGGAGGGCGTGGGCCACTACGAACCCCTGCGCCACTACGCCGAGGTGCATCTGCTGCTGGAACCCCTGCCCCGGGGCAGCGGGCTGCAGTTCGCCGCCGACTGCCGCGAGGAAGTGCTGGACAAGAACTGGCAGCGCCTTGTGCTGACCCACCTGGAAGAAAAGCAGCATGTGGGCGTGCTGACCGGTGCGCCGCTGACGGATATGAAAATTACCCTCATCGCGGGGCGCGCCCACCTCAAGCACACCGAGGGCGGCGACTTCCGGCAGGCCACCTACCGCGCGGTGCGGCAGGGCCTGATGCTGGCAAAGTGCCAACTGCTGGAGCCGTGGTACGCCTTCCGGCTGGAGGTGCCCGCCGAGAACATCGGCCGCGCCATGACCGACATCCAGCGCATGGAGGGCAGCTTCGACCCGCCCGAAAGCGGGGAGGACACCGCTGTGCTCACCGGCTTTGCACCGGTGGCCGCCATGCGCAGCTACCCCATGGAGGTGGTCAGCTACACCCGGGGCCGGGGCCGTGTGAGCCTGACGCTGGACGGCTACCGCCCCTGCCACAACGCGCAGGAGGTGATCGAGGCCAGCGGCTACGAGCCGGAGCACGACCTCGACAACCCCGCCGACTCGGTGTTCTGCGCCCACGGGGCCGGGTTCGTGGTGCCGTGGAGCGAGGTGCGCAGCCACATGCATGTGGAAAGCGGCTGGGGCAAGGCGAAGCCCGCCCGGCCGGAAGCGCCTGCCGCCCCGCAGCGCCGGGCCGCCGCCTACCGCGCCACGCTGGAAGAAGACGCCGAGCTGCTCAAGATTTTTGAGCGTACCTACGGGCCCATCAAGCGGGACCCGCTGGCGGCCTTCCGCCCGGTGCAAAAGCGCGAGCGCCCGGATTTTGCCGCCGAGCAGTGGACCATTGCGCCGGAGTATCTGCTGGTGGACGGCTACAACATCATCTTTGCGTGGGACGAACTGAACGCCCTCGCGAAGGAGAGCCTCGACCTTGCCCGCCACAAGCTGATGGACATTCTGTGCAACTATCAGGGCTACCAGAAGTGCAACCTCATCCTCGTGTTCGACGCCTACCGCGTGCCGGGCAGCCCGGGCAGCATCGAGCAGTACCACAACATCCATGTGGTGTACACCAAGGAAGCCGAGACCGCTGACATGTTCATTGAGCACGTCACCCACGAGATCGGCAAGGACCGCCGCGTCCGCGTGGCCACCTCGGACGGCATGGAGCAGATCATCATCCTGGGCCACGGGGCCCTGCGCGTCTCGGCCCGCATGTTCCACGAGGAAGTGCAGAACGTGGAAAAGCAGATACGGCAATTGGTGCAGGGCGAAGCGTGAGAAAAGATGCCGTTTCCCGTTACGACCCCACCCGTGAAAAGGCGTTTGGAGCGGCCCGCAGGCCGCGACAAACGCGAATATAAAAAAGAAAATTCCGCTGATATGGCTAGAGCGAAGCGGAAGCCATTTTAAATCGTGGAGGAGTGCCTATGGCAGTGGAGATCACCGAAGAATTTGTCTGGCAGAACATCCCGCGCCGCGCCCGCGACAGCCACAAAGGCACCTTCGGCACCGTGCTGGCGGTGGCGGGCAGTGCCTATTACCGCGGGGCCGCCCTGCTGGCCGCCGAGGGTGCCTTGCGCACCGGCGCGGGCATCGTGACGCTGGCCAGCGTGGAACCGGTGTTGGCCGCCGCCGTGGCCCGCACGCCGGAGTGCTGCCTGTTCCCCTGCATCGCGGGCGCCGAGGGCGGCATCTCGCCGGAAAGCATCCCGCGCATCCAGCGCCAGAAGGCCACGGTGCTGCTGCTGGGGCCCGGCCTCGGCGGGGCGGCCCAGAGCGCGGCCCGGGCGGCCGAGACCCGCACGCTGGTGCAGACCCTTCTGCCTGCCTTTGCGGGCAGCGCCGTGCTGGACGCCGACGGCCTGAACGCCGCCGCGCAGCTGCTGGCGGCGGGGGAAGCCTTCCCACACCCGGCGGGGGAGCTCATCGTCACCCCGCACCCCGGCGAGATGGCCCGGCTGACCGGGCTTTCGGCGGCACAGATCAACGCCGACCGGGAAGAAACTGCACGCACCTATGCGCAGAAATGGAACGTCGTGGTGGTGCTGAAGGGCAGCCGCACCGTGGTGGCCGCGCCGGATGGCCGGGCGTGCGTGAACCCCACCGGCAACCCCGGCCTTGCCCGGGGCGGCAGCGGGGATGTGCTTTCCGGCATGACGGCGGCGCTGCTGGCCTGCGGCCTGCCCGCCTTTGAAGCCGCCGCCTGCGCGGTGTACCTGCACGGTGCCGCCGCCGACCGTGCCGCGGCAGTTCTGGGTGAATACGGGATGCTGCCCCACGACATCCTGCCGCAGCTGGGCCGGATATTTGCAGAGCATCAGAGATAAAACAAACGGACTGCCGCATGTTTTTTGTGCGGCAGTCCGTTTTTGTCTGCGTATTTCCCGGGCAAAGGCGGCTTACATCGCCAGCACTTCGGCCCACTTTTCCTCGGCCACGGGGATGCCAAGCTCCATGTTCTCTTTGCGGCTGCGGTGCTCGCCCATGCCGGGGCAGCGCACCTCGCGGCCCGGTTCGGCGGGCTCGCTGGCGGCCACGTCGGCGGCCATGGCGTGGCGGGCATTCAGCGGGCCGAAGCCGCGCTGGCCGTCCCAGCGCTCCATGGCACCGAAGCTGGCAGTACACACGGCCTCGGCGGCGGGGTCGATCTCGCCCTTGCGCAGGTATTCCACCACCCGGGGGAAGCGGTTCAGCCCGTGGCTGAACACGCCCGCCAGGCTGTTCTGGGCAAAAATTTCGGCGGCTTCGTGGGCACGCTCCGGGCTGAAGCCGTATTTCTTCAGCACGCGCTCAAACTCGGCCAGCATGGTTTCATAAGGTACTCGCATGGGTGCGACCTCCCGTTGCTTCAGCTGTTTTGCCCGGTGCGCACGGCACAGCGGGCGACGCTTTCATTATAGCAAGCAGCCCCGGGCGGCGCAAGGGCAGAAGGGTGGGCGAGAGCACTAAAAAATCCGTGCGGAATTTGTAGAAAAGTGACATTGCAAAAGAAAAGATAAACTGATATATTAGCCTTGAATCGTCTGCCGAGGGGCAGAACAGCATGAAACGCGGAAAAGAGGAAAAACGATGCAGATCAGCATTCTATTGGCCCAGCAGATCGCACAGCTGTTTTTGATCCTGCTCATGGGTTACGCCGTGGTGAAGACCGGGCTGCTGAAAGCCAGCGACAGCAAAGTGGTCTCGGTGCTCATGGTGTATCTGGTGTGCCCCTGCATGATCCTGAACGCGTTCCAGATCGACGATACGCCCGAGATCCGCAGGGGCCTTGTTTACGCCATGGCCGTTGCGGCGGCGATGCATGTGGTGCTGCTGGCCATGACAGCGCTGCTGCGCCGCCCGCTGAAGCTGGACGTGATCGAGCAGGTGAACACCATCTACAGCAATGCGGGTGCGCTGGTCATCCCGCTGGTGCAGGCGCTGCTGGGCAGTGAGTATGTCATCTATTCCTGCGCGTTCATCATCGTGCAGACGGTGCTCATCTGGACCCACGCCAATGCCTGCCTGCAGGGCAGCTTTTCCTTTGAGTGGAAAAAGCTGCTGGAAAACCCGAACATCCTGGCCATTCTGGCCGGTGCTGCCATGTATCTGCTGAACCTGCGCCTGCCCGCGCTGCTGCAGAGCCCGGTGAGCAGCATGGGCAGCATGGTGGGCCCCATCGGGATGCTGCTGGCCGGCATGGCCATCGCGGACAGCCCGCTGCGCAGGGTGTTCTGCACAAAGCGCAACTATCTGGTGGCGTTCCTGCGGCTGCTGGCCTGCCCGTTCGTCATCCTGCTGCTGCTGTGGGCCTGCCATGCGCAGACCTTTGTGGCGGACGGCAAGAACATCCTCATGACGGTGTATCTGGCGGCCATCACGCCCGCCTGCACCACCACCACCTCCATGGCCCAGCTGTACGACCGCGATGCGGCCCACTCCAGCGCACTGTATGTGGTGACGACCCTGCTTTCCATCCTGTCGATGCCGGTGATGATCGGCCTGTTCGACACCCTGCTGTAAAAGTGCACGCGGGAGATTTTTGGCATAAAACGACGCCCGGCGGCTGGTTTGGAATCGGCCTGCCGGGCGTTTTTGCGATCGGGCAGGGGAGGCGGGCAGCCGCGCCGGGAAACGCATTTTTACAAGTTGACGTAAAAACGAAGCAGCACGCGATCCGGGTGGCCGCAAAACAAAAAAAGACACCACACATTCCTGTGCAGTGTCTTAAGTCTGGTGGAGAATACCGGGATCGAACCGGTGACCTCTTGCATGCCATGCAAGCGCTCTCCCAGCTGAGCTAATCCCCCAGATGTCTTGGCGTCGTGCCTGACGACAGGAGTAATTATACCAGCGGGATGGCGCTTTGTCAACCACTTTTTTCAAATTCTGCAAATAAAAATTCCCCCGCCGGGCAGCGCACGGCGAGGGAACTTTGCAGCCAAAACGTCAGGCTCTTGCCGTCTGGCGGTCGAAGATCTGCGGAGCTACGCGGCACAGCAGCACGGCGGCAACCATGGTGAGCAGGGTCTCGGGCAGCATATAACTGCCGTTGTAGGTCAGGCTGTAAGTCCATGCGGCCAGACCGTCGCTCAGGTTGCCCCAGACCAGCACGCCGGACAAAAAGCTGCACATAAAGCGCAGGAAACCGGCGGCAAAGGTGCCCACGGCTACGCCCACGGTGCGGTTCTTGAAGGGGCGGGCGAACAGCTCGGCCAGACCCAGTGCCATAAAGGCCAGCACATAGTCCAGCAGCACCTCACCGAGGAAGTAGAGGAAGGTGGAAGCGGGAGGAGGGTAGAAGCCCATGATCATTTGCAGGCAGGCGTTCACGAAACCGGTGAACAGGCCCCACTTGGTGCCATGGCGGAAGGACACCAGCACAAAGGGCAGCATACTCAGCAGGGTGACGCTGCCGCCGTTGGGCAGGGTGAAGAACTTGATGCTGGAGAGCACGGTGCCCACCGCGATCATCAGCGCGCATTCCACCAGAATGCGGGTCTTGGAATAGGATTTGGACATGTAGAGATTCCTTCTCTCTTTCAATAGTACACAAAAACAAAATGCGCCCGCTTTTTTCGAAAGCAGGCGCACGGAGTTTGTGAAAGAACGGACAGTTCTGCAAACTCCCACGCCGGCATTGTCCGGTCAGGTAAAAAGGGTACTCCGCAGATGCGGATCTCAGCCTTTCGGCACCCCTGTTTTTATGTCCAGCTATTAGTATAGCGCCGCCCGCCCAAAAGTCAAGGCAAACCGCAGAATATTTTGTCTGGCCGCCGCATAGGATGCAGCATAGCTTATGCGGGGGGAATTTGGCCATGAAAGGGGATCCTGAACAGCGGGCAGTCCAACTGGGCGAATACATCACGGCACACGGCGCAACGGTGCGGGCCGCAGCCGCAGCGTTCGGCTGCAGCAAATCCACCGTGCACAAGGATGTGTCCGCGCGCCTGCGCACGCTGCAGCCGGAGCTGTTCCGGCAGGTGCGCGCAGTTCTGGCACGCAACAAGGCGGAACGCCATCTGCGCGGCGGCGCTGCTACGCGGAAAAAGTATCGCCGTGGGTAAACGTTCGACAGAAGCTGAAAAGAACTTTCATTATTTTCAAAAAAGTGGTTGACAAAGCGCCATCCCGCTGGTATAATTACTCCTGTCGTCAGGCACGACGCCAAGACATCTGGGGGATTAGCTCAGCTGGGAGAGCGCTTGCATGGCATGCAAGAGGTCACCGGTTCGATCCCGGTATTCTCCACCAGACCTAAGACACTGCACAGAAATGTGTGGTGTCTTTTTTGTTTTGCGGCGTTGTGTTGGCCCGGTCCGGCAGATCATTTCCGGCGGTATTCCCGCGGGGTCATCTGGAAGCGCGCCTTGAAGGCGCGGTTGAAGTAGGAGAGGTTCTCGAAGCCGCAGCGCGAAGCGATGGAAAGAACCGTGTCGTCGGTGGTGTGGAGCGCCTCGGCTGCCATGTTCAGGCGGTAGTCGTTCAGGTAGGCGACGAAGCTCTGCCCGGTCATCTGCCGGAACCAGCGCATGAAGTGGCTGGAGCTGAACGAGCAGACCTGCGCGGCGTCGGCAATGTGAAGGTCTTCTGCAGAGTGGGCCGAGAGCCATTGCAGCAGGGCTTTCAGCCGCTGGGTGTCGGCGGTCTCGGCGGAAAGGTGCTGCCTGCCCTGCGCGATGAGCAGGGCGAGAAAATGCAGCAGCTCCCCCTTGACGATCAGCTCATAGCCGGGCAGCTTGGAGCGGTTGGCGTCTTCCACCTCCCGCAGGCAGGCGGCGGCTTTGGGGTAACACAGGTCGTTGGTGCTCAGCCGCCCGGTGAGGGTCAGGCGGCCGCTCTGGAGAGGGAGCAGATACTTTTCGGCGCAGAGGTCTTCCGCGCCGCCCAGAAGCTCCAGATCAAAGATGATGTTTTCATATTCCATGGAGCTGCCGGGCACCTGCCGCAGCGCGTGGAGCGTGCCGGGCGAAAAGACAAAGATGTCGCCGGTGCGGGTGGGGTAGGTGGCGGTGCCCATCTGGATGAGCCCTGCGCCCCGCTTGACGAAGACCAGCTCCATGCTGTCGTGCCAGTGGAGCGCCACCTGGGGGAAATCCCCGGGGATGGTGCAGGGGTAAATGTTGAAGGGGAACCGCACGGCACCATGCTGCTTGGTTTCCTGCAAAGAAGCCTGATTTTGCATCGCTGCTACCTCCTGATGATAGGATTGTACCATACCGTGCGCTTATTTGGCAAGATTTTGCCGCTTTTATGTGGTATATCTTGAAGTACAAAGCGTACGGACGTGAAACCTGTTTTCCGCATGATAAGGAGGATTCATTTATGAACTTCACCGAAATGTTACAGAACCTCACTGGCAAACCGCTGGCAGACTGCACGGATCAGGAGCTGTATCTGGCTCTGCTGGAGATCGTCCGGCAGAAAAGCGCAGACCGCGTCCAGCCCGTCACCGGCCGCAAACTGTATTATATCAGCGCAGAGTTTCTCATCGGAAAGCTGCTGTCCAACAACCTGATCAACCTTGGTCTGTACGATGAAGCCCGCGAGGCCCTGGCCGCCGCAGGCAAGAACCTGTCCGACATTGAAGAAGTGGAGCCCGAACCGTCCCTGGGCAACGGCGGCCTGGGCCGTCTGGCTGCCTGCTTCCTGGATTCGCTGGCAACGCTGAACCTGCCCGGCGACGGCGTGGGCCTGCGCTATCACTTCGGCCTGTTCCACCAGTCCTTTGAGGACGGCGTCCAGAACGAAAAGCCTGACCCGTGGCTGACCGCCCACAGCTGGGCCGAAAAGACCGACGTGACCTATCCGGTGGAGCTGGCGGGCAAAGAGTACACCGCCCGGCTGTACAAGCTGGCCGTCACCGGCTACGAGGGCCGCACCAACACCCTGAACCTGTTCGATCTGGACACCATTGATGAGAGCATCGTCCACGACGGCATTGCCTTCGACAAGACCGCCATCGACAAGAACCTGACCCTGTTCCTCTACCCGGATGACTCCGACGAGGCAGGCCGCCGTCTGCGCGTGTACCAGCAGTACCTGATGGTCTCTGCCGGTGCCCAGCTCATTCTGGCCGAGTGCGCCGCCCGGGGCTGCA
>ERZ1034768.584-NODE-584-length-12076-cov-5.110224_pt1 | contig 12076 bp, 10 predicted proteins | sample MGYA00520691_ERZ1034768 | MGnify/ENA primary metagenome ERZ1034768 (study PRJEB33766, sample SAMN09781704) | gut metagenome | biome: gut microbiome | host: Homo sapiens | place: Madagascar | study: EMG produced TPA metagenomics assembly of the PRJNA485056 data set...
CCTTTTTTATATCTATTATTTCTTAAGTGTCACAACAACATGTCTATAAGGCTCATCACCCTCGCTGTGTGTTTCAACAAATCTATCATTCTGAAGTGCAGAATGAATCACTCTTCTCTCAAAAGGATTCATCGGCTCAAGAGAAACAGGTCTCTTTGTACGCTTAACCTTGAATGAAATATTCTTGGCAAGATTCTCAAGTGTCTCTCTTCTTCTCTTTCTGTAATCCTCAGTATCAATCTTTACTCTGTAGTAATTCTCAGACTGCTTATTGATAGCAAGATTTGTAAGGTACTGGAGTGAATCGAGAGTCTGACCTCTCTTGCCGATTAAAACGCCCATCTCCGGTCCGTTAAGCTCAACATCAACATTTCTGTTGTCCTCATCCACTTTGATATCAATAGTAACCTCAAGCTTCATTGCCTTAAACACGCTGTCAAGGAATTCACGAATCTCATCCTCAACACTTGCCTCAGCCTTTTTAACCTTGATGACAGCATCACGGCTGCCAATTCCAAGGAAACCATTGCTTCCCTTATCAATCACCTCATACTCGAGCTTATCGCTTGTTGTTCCAAGTTTAATAGATGCCTCTGTCAAAGCATCGTCAATTGTTTTTGCAGATACTTCAATGTATTCCACTATTTTCTCCCCCTATTTGCGTGAATTGCGTTCATTAAACTCTTTAACCATATTAGCCTTTGAGGCAAGTGAGCCTGCCTTTGCATTAGCCTTGTACTCAGCGGCCTTTGCCAGCTTCTCCTCTGTGTCTGCTGATGCAGATACGTTTGCCTTGCTGTCAATTGACTTTGTCTTAATCTGAGCTGCCTTCTTTATATAATCCTCGGACAGTCCCATTTTTTTTCTCTTATTCTTTGCCTTTTCCTCGTTCTTTGCCATAACAGCCTCAAGATCAAGATTCTCGATATGTCTGTTTACGAAGAACTGCTGGATACCTCTTACAAGTGCAGAGCAGATCCAGTAAATACCAAGACCTACAGGAACTGTAAAGCAGAAAAATAATGACATAAGTGGCATCATAAGATTCATCATCTTCATCTGGCTTGCCATCTGGTCATTGCCGTTTGTAGCCTGTGGCATAAGCTTGATATTGATCATCTGTGTCAGATATGACAGTACAGGAATAAGCAGTGCAAGTATTACAAAAAGTAACCACTTATCAGGCTTGTCCGTAAAGTTGCTCTTTATGATATACCAAGGTGTATCTGAGATATTCAGTCCCAAAAAGTAGTTGAAATGAAGTAACGCATCGTGCGTCTTCTCAACTGCGCTCTGGATACCATCAAAAAACTTACCGTCCATAAGAGCATCCCAGCCCTTTGAAGGAAGCTTATAAAGGATATCAATGATGTAATTACTTAAAGCATCACCACTTGCATCAGCAAGCTTTGAAGCCGCATTTGAAGCGTTAAGACCGCTTGATGTGACAACATTATACTTTTCCATCAGACTGACAAGTGTATCCTGATATCCGCTTGTCTGCTGAATTGAATCAACAAGCCCTGTAAAAGAGCCCTTAACTCCGCTCAAATAAGCAGGAATATTGTAAAATACACGGTACAGTGCAAACAGAATAGGCATCTGTATAAGCATCTGCACACAGCTTCCCATCGGAGAAATACCGTACTTCTGGTACAAAAGCTGTGTTTCCTCCTGCATGGCCATCATTGAAGCCTGGTCCTTTTTATTTTTATATTTAGCCTGAATAGCCTGCATCTCAGGCTGCATTTTCTGTGATAGCTTAGAAAACTTCTGCTGCTTAATAGTCAGTGGCAACAGACACATGTAGATTATAATCGTAATAATTACAATACTTAGTACAACGCTCTCAACTCTTCCACCTGTAATATTAGATATACCACTGTATATCCAATCCATCAGCATACCGAGAAGCTTGGCAATTGGTCCAAGAATAGAGCCTGGATATGCGGTTAATAAAATGTCCGACATAAAAACCTCCATTGCTGCTATGGAACCGGATCATACCCACCCTTTGAAAAAGGATTACATCTCAATATCCTCCATGCCGCAAGCAGACCACCCTTTATGGCACCGTACTTTTGCACAGCCTGCAGACCATACTCTGAGCAGGTCGGACAATATGGGCATTTCGTTGATTTCATCGGGGAAATATACTTCCTATAAAATTTAATCAAAAATATTAAGATACTTTTCAAAACGATTCCATCTTCTTTTTCATTATTCAAATATTTTGTTTCTTAATAATCCTGTGAAGACCTCCAAGATGTAAAACAGCACTTTCTATTTCCTTATAACCCACATGCCGCGCTGCAACTCTTGCGATGACTACGATGTCCAAACCACTATCGAACATGTCCTCATGTAGTCTGTAGCTCTCTCTCACGAGACGAGTAATATGATGTCTAATAACACTATTTCCAACTTTTTTGCTAACTGATATACCTATACGATTATTTTCTGTGTTATTTTTCAGAACATACATAACGAGGTATCTGTTAGCAAACGATACACCGTTATTATATACATTCTGAAAATCCTTGTTTTTTTTCAACGAATCTGAAAATTTCATTTGACGCTGTCCTTCTAAAAACAATCAAAAATGAAGAAAAGACCACAAAAATTGTGGCCTATGCTGATAATTTTTTTCTTCCTTTTAATCTTCTGGCTGCGATTACTTTTCTTCCGCCAGCAGTTTTCATTCTCTGTCTGAATCCATGAACTTTTGCTCTCTGTCTCTTCTTAGGTTGGAATGTCATCTTCATATATATCCACCTCCTTTACGTTAAAAAACATCGGTATAATTATAACAAAAATTCCTGTTGTGTCAAGGATTTTCTCAATTTTCTTTAAATTTCTACATTTATTTTTTTATCGGTTTACATTCCACAATAAAAATGTGGAAAACGAGTTTCTTCTATATATATAATAATTCTTGATAACCGTCTATATTTTGATATAAACCACCTGTTGTGACCAACATATTGTGGAAAGTTATCAAGATATCAAAAAGTTATCCACAATATGTGAATAACATGTTGGTAACTTTGTATAATTGTGGTTGAAAAATGTGAATAAATCATTTTTGTAAATCTTTTTACATTGCCTAAATGCCAAAAATAGTGTACTATATAATATGTATGGGATTGTGGAGAACATTCCCATAATATACTCTTTATATGTTAAATAATGGAGAACTTTGATGGATAAAGTAATGGAAAAGTGGAATGAAATACTACAGATGGTCAAGGAAGAGCATGGTCTGACAGACGTTTCCTTTAATACGTGGATAAAACCGCTTGAGGTGTTCGCCATAGACGGCAATACACTGTATATTCTCGTTCCGTCTGAGCAGATGGGGCTCAGCTATATCAACAAAAAATATTATCTTCCTCTTAAGGTAGCTATAGGTGAGGTGACAGGTATCGAGTATGATATCCAGTTTATTTTACCGGATCAGGCTCAGAGCCTTAAGTTTAAAAACAACGATACCCCTCAGCTTGAGCCACAGACTCCTGTAAAGGGGGATCACTCAAACTTAAACCCTAACTATACATTTGACACCTTTGTCGTAGGTAATAATAACAGGTTTGCCCATTCTGCTTCTCTTGCAGTGGCAGAAAGCCCTGGTGAAGCATACAATCCGCTATATATATATGGTGGTCCGGGACTTGGCAAGACTCATCTTATGCATTCAATAGGTCATTTCATCATTGACCAGAATCCTGATACCAAGGTGCTTTACGTTACTTCTGAAGAGTTTACCAACGAGGTTATCGAATCTATCCGTAACGGTAATTCTTCTGCCATGACAAAGTTCCGTGACAAATACAGGACTGTAGATGTGCTCATGATTGATGATATCCAGTTCATCATAGGAAAGGAAAGTACTCAGGAGGAGTTTTTCCACACCTTCAACACACTGCAGACACAGGGCAAGCAGATTATCCTTACCTCTGATAAGCCGCCTAAGGAGATGGAAACTCTCGAGGAGCGCATCCGTTCCCGTTTCGAGTGGGGACTGATGGCTGATATCGGTACTCCTGACTATGAGACGAGGATGGCTATTCTCCGTAAGAAAGCTGAGACTGACAATTTTGATATAGATGATGATATCTTAAACTACATTGCTTCAAACATCAGCTCCAACATCCGTGAGCTTGAGGGAGCCTTAAACAAGCTTTTAGCCTTCCACAATCTCGAGCATACTCACATCACTATGGATATCGCTGAGAGGGAGCTTTCCAATATCATCACGCCGGACAAGCCAAGGGAAATCACTGCACAGCTCATCATCGAGGTCGTTTCAGAACATTTCCACATCTCTGTTGACCAGATGATTTCAAAGACCAGAAGCAGCGAGATTGCACGTCCAAGACAGATTGCCATGTACCTCTGCAAGACCATGACCTCTGATTCACTTGATGTAATCGGCCAGCTTTTGGGAGGCAGAGACCACTCTACTATCATCCACGGCATCAAGAAGGTCACCAAGGATTACGAGGAGAATGACAGTACACGTACTCTCATAGAAACTATCAAGAAAAAGATTAATCCAAATTAGTTTCTACCTATTTATATATGTGCTCATTTGCATGTTAATAATTTGGTTATAACCTTGCTTTTATTTCCACATGAGCATGTTAATGACAGGTTGAAGGAAAGTGAATAAAAAGTTATCAATTTTTATCATTTTTACTTCAACAGGCTTTTAAGCAAGTTATCAAGCCGCTTAAAGCTTGTCTTTAAAGGCTTTGAAGGGGTTTTGAACTTTTTAACAGCCCCTAAGAAGAATATTACGAATATCTTTTAAATATTTATATATACGCGCAGGAAGGAGTTTTTCTAAATGAAACTTATTTGTTCAAAAGCAAATTTACTGAAAGGTGTTAATATCGTATCGAAGGCAGTACCTACACGTACTACAATGGCAATTCTCGAGTGTATACTGATTGATGCATCTGCAAACGAGATTAAGCTTATGGCTAACGATATGGAGCTTGGAATCGAAACAATAATAGACGGAACTATCGAAGAGAGAGGAATTATCGCTCTTGATGCCAAGATTTTTTCAGAAATAGTGAGAAAGCTTCCTGACAATGATGTAACAATTGAGACAGATGCTTCCTTCAAGACCGTCATATCATGTGAAAAGGCCAAGTTCAATATCATCGGAAAATCAGGTGATGATTTTTCTTACATACCATATGTTGAGAGAAATGAGTCTATTGTCCTCTCACAGTTTACCCTTAAGGAGGTTATCAGACAGACAATTTTCTCAATTGCCGACAATGACAACAATAAGCTGATGACAGGTGAGCTTTTTGAGATTGAGGAGAATAAGCTTCGAGTTGTTTCTCTTGACGGACACAGAATATCTATCAGATATATCGAGATGAAAAATCACTATGACAGCAAGAAGGTTGTTGTTCCCGGCAAGACTCTGCAGGAAATAAGCAAGATTATTCCGGGATCCGCGGATGAGGATGTGGTTATCTATATCACTAACAATCATATTGTTTTTGAATTTGAAAATACTACTGTTGTTTCACGTCTTATCGAGGGTGAGTATTTCAAGATTGACCAGATGCTCTCATCTGACTATGACACTAAGGTTCGCATCAATAAGCGTGAGCTTCTTGACTGTATCGACCGTGCTACTCTTCTTGTCAAGGAGGGAGATAAGAAGCCTATTATCATGAATATCACAGATGGCAATATGGAGCTTCGCATCAATTCATTTATCGGTTCCATGAATGAGGACATCGATATCGACAAAGACGGAAAAGATATTATGATAGGCTTTAATCCTAAGTTCTTCATAGATGCACTTCGTGTTATCGATGAGGAGGAGGTTAATTTATACATGGTCAATCCAAAGGCACCATGCTTCATTAAGGATGATGAGGGCAAGTTTATTTACCTCATTCTTCCGGTAAATTTTAATACAGCAGCAAACTAGGAGATTTTATGAAACAGATTTCTATAAGAGAACAGGATGAGTTCATTAAGCTGGGACAGGCTCTTAAAAAGGCCGACCTTGTGAGCTCAGGAGTTGAGGCAAAAATTGTTATTCAGGATGGTCAGGTGACTGTAAACGGTGAGACTGAGCTTCAGAGAGGAAAAAAGCTTCACAACGGAGATGTTTTCTCATATGACGGCGAAACAGTTAAGGTTGTTAAATAATGATTATTAAGTCAATCCAACTGAGTAATTTCAGAAATTACGAAAAACTGGATATCAGCTTTGACAGTGAAACCAACATAATCTACGGCGATAATGCCCAGGGCAAGACCAATATACTTGAGGCTGCATATTTAAGCGGCACTACAAAGTCCCATAAGGGAAGCAAGGACAAGGAAATGATCCGGTTTGGCGAGGATGAGGCACATATCAGGACAATTGTCGAAAAAAATGACAAGGAATACCGGATTGACATGCATCTGCGTAAAAACGGTGCAAAGGGTGTGGCCATCAATAAAATGCCAATCAAAAAAGCGAGTGAGCTGTTTGGTATTTTGAATATTGTGTTTTTCTCTCCTGAGGATCTCAATATTATCAAAAACGGTCCTGCCGAGAGACGCAGATTTATAGATTTGGAGCTTTGCCAGCTTGACAAAATATATCTGTCTAACCTGAGTAAGTATAATAAGACATTAGTTCAGCGAAACAGACTGTTAAAGGATATAGCTTACAGACCTGATTTGATTGATACACTTCAGGTGTGGGATATGCAGCTTATTGAGTATGGCAGGCACGTTATAAAAAAGCGGCGCGAGTTTGTTAATGAGCTAAATGAGATAATACAGGATATTCACAGCAATATTTCAGGAGGCAGGGAGAAGCTTATACTCAAATATGAGCCGAGCATTGATGATATTTTTTTCGAGGACGAGCTGCTTAAGGCAAGAAGCAGGGATTTGAAGCTGTGCCAGACAACTGTCGGACCGCACCGGGACGATATGCTTTTTTCAGTTGACGGTGTGGATATCAGAAAATACGGCTCGCAGGGTCAGCAGAGGACATCTGCTCTCTCACTCAAGCTTTCTGAGATTAGTCTTGTAAAGAAAAATATAAACAGCACTCCCGTGCTTTTACTGGATGATGTGCTTTCAGAGCTGGATGGCAACAGGCAGAACTATCTGCTCAACAGCTTAAGTGATACACAGACTATTATCACTTGTACGGGACTTGATGAATTTGTAAAAAATAGATTTCAGGTGGACAAGGTCTTTCATGTCGTGAAGGGCCAGGTGGAGGTTATTGATGAGTAAAGAAATACAGCAGAACAATCAGGAATACGGAGCTGACCAGATTCAGATACTTGAGGGTCTTGAGGCGGTCAGAAAAAGACCGGGTATGTATATCGGCAGTACGTCTTCGAGAGGACTTCATCATCTGGTTTATGAGATAGTGGACAATGCAGTTGATGAGGCCTTAGCCGGTTATTGTAAAAATATCGAGGTCACAATCGAGGAGGACAATTCCATAACAGTACAGGATGATGGACGAGGAATTCCGGTCGGAACCAATCATAAAGCAAAAAAATCAGCTCTTGAGGTCGTTTTTACAGTGCTTCACGCAGGTGGTAAATTCGGCGGTGGAGGCTATAAGGTATCAGGCGGTCTGCACGGAGTTGGTGCATCTGTAGTAAATGCTCTTTCCACATGGCTGACAGTTGAGGTCTACAAGGACGGAAATATTTACAGACAAAGCTACAAGCGTGGCAAAACAGACGATACAGTAAAGATTGTTGGACAGTGTGACGAGTCGCTTCATGGTACAAAGGTGCATTTTCTGCCGGATCCGGAGATTTTTGAGGAGACAGTATATGACTACGATACCTTAAAGCAGCGTCTCAGAGAGACAGCCTTCCTCACAAAAGGACTTAAGATTACTTTAAAGGATGTGCGTGAGAACAGCCATCACAATCATGTATTCCACTATGAGGGTGGAATCAAGGAATTTGTAGAGTATCTTAACCGTGGCAAGGAGGCTCTCTATGATGAGGTAATCTACTGTGAGGGAACACAAAACGGTGTTTATGTAGAGGTTGCATTGCAGCACAATGATTCGTTTAATGATTCAACCTTCAGCTTTGTAAACAATGTAATCACACCTGAGGGAGGTACTCATCTCGCAGGCTTTAGAAATGCCTTGACAAAGACCTTCAATGCCTATGCGCGTGAGAAAAAGATACTTAAGGATTCAGATCCGGCCCTGACAGGTGATGATATCCGTGAGGGACTTACAGCAATCATCAGTATCAAGATTGAGGAGCCTCAGTTCGAGGGACAGACAAAGCAGAAGCTTGGAAACAGTGAGGCCAGAGGAGCCGTAGATGCAGTTGTATCGGAAAAGCTCACATATTTCCTCGAGCAGAATCCTGATGTAGCCAAAAATATCTGTGAGAAATCACTTTTAGCACAGAGAGCCAGAGAGGCCGCAAGAAAAGCAAGAGACCTGACCAGAAGAAAGACCTCTCTCGATGGAGGTACTCTGCCGGGCAAGCTGGCTGACTGCTCAGACAAGGATCCTAAAAACTGTGAAATTTTCATAGTCGAGGGAGATTCAGCCGGCGGTTCTGCAAAGACAGCAAGGAGCCGTGCTACACAGGCAATTTTACCTCTGCGAGGCAAGATACTGAATGTTGAAAAGGCAAGACTTGACCGTATATATGACAATGCAGAAATCAGAGCCATGATCACAGCATTCGGAACAGGAATCCATGAGGATTTTGATATAACAAAGCTGCGTTACGACAAGATAATCATCATGACCGATGCCGATGTAGACGGTGCCCACATCGCTACTCTTATGCTCACCTTCCTCTACAGATTCATGCCGGATCTGATCAAGGAGGGACACGTATACCTTGCTACCCCGCCACTTTACAAGGTGGAGAAAAACAAGGGCGTATGGTATGCCTACGATGATGATGAGCTCAAGCAGATTTTAAATGACATAGGCCGTGACAATAATAACAAGATCCAGCGATACAAGGGACTTGGCGAGATGGATGCGGACCAGCTCTGGGAGACAACAATGGATCCTGAGCACAGAATTTTGAAACAGGTCATGATAGACGGAGAAAATTCCTCTGAGCTTGATGTGACATTTACCACACTGATGGGTGATAAAGTAGAGCCAAGAAAAGAATTTATTGAAGCTAATGCCAAGTATGTAACAAATCTTGACATCTAGCAGGGAGGAGTAATTTAAGTGGACGACAAAATTTTTGACCAGATACAGCAGGTCGATTTGAAAAAAACAATGGAGAGCTCCTACATAGATTACGCGATGAGCGTTATTGCAAGCCGTGCCCTACCTGATGTCAGGGACGGACTTAAGCCTGTTCAGAGGCGAGTACTCTACTCTATGGTCGAGCTCGGAAATACACCTGACAAGCCACACAGAAAATGTGCGCGTATTGTCGGTGATACAATGGGTAAATACCATCCACACGGAGACAGCTCAATCTATGGAGCGCTCGTAAATATGGCGCAGGACTGGTCTATGAGATATACACTCGTGGACGGTCATGGAAACTTTGGTTCTGTCGATGGAGACGGAGCCGCCGCCATGCGATACACAGAGGCAAGACTCTCAAAGATTTCTCTTGAATTAATCAAGGATATCGGCAAAAATACAGTAGATTTTGAGCCAAACTTTGATGAGACAGAAAAAGAGCCGACAGTGCTCCCATCAAGATATCCAAACCTTTTAGTCAACGGAACCACAGGAATCGCGGTAGGTATGGCAACCAATATCCCACCTCACAATCTGCGTGAAGTGGTCAATGCCGTAGTGCGCCTTATTGACAACGATATCGAGGACAAAGAAACCACAATCGATGAGCTTATCGATGTGGTAAAGGGCCCGGATTTTCCTACAGGCGGCATAATTCTCGGAACAAGCGGCATCAAAGAGGCATACAGAACAGGCCGCGGCAAAATAAGAGTCCGTGCTGTCACCAACATCGAGCCGATGGAAAACGGCAAAAACAGAATTGTAGTGACAGAGCTGCCATACAACGTAAACAAAGCGCGTCTTATTGAGAAAATAGCCGAGCTTCATAAGGACAAAAAGATAGATGGAATAACAGATCTCCGCGACGAGACAAGCCGTGAGGGAATGAGAATTGTAGTAGAGCTGCGCCGTGATGTGAACCCGAGTGTAGTTTTAAATCTGCTTTTCAAGCATACACAGCTTCAGGATACGTTTGGAGTGATAAACCTTGCACTCGTAAACGGAGAGCCAAAGGTATTAAATCTATACGATCTGCTCAACTACTATCTCATCCACCAGAAGGATGTAGTGACCAGACGTACAAAGTTTGATCTCGACAAGGCAGAGGCCAGAGCTCATATTGTAGAGGGTCTCATTATTGCCCAGGACAATATAGACGAGGTAATAAGCATTATCCGTTCAAGCCAGACCACACAGCAGGCAAAGACCAGATTGATGGAGAGATTTGGTCTGTCAGATGAGCAGTCACAGGCAATTGTCGATATGCGTCTTAGGGCTCTGACAGGTCTGGAAAGAGAAAAGCTCGAGGCTGAGTATAAGGAGCTCATGGCTCAGATTGCGCAGTTAAAGGCTATTCTTGCCGATGAGAAAAAGCTTCTTGGAGTAATCAGGGAGGAAATCATCGCAATTGCAGATAAATACGGCGACGACAGAAAGACAGAGATAGGCTATGACGAGTATGATATGTCGATGGAGGATCTCATTCCTGAGACAAATACAGTCATAACAATGACAAAGGTAGGCTACATAAAGCGCATGAGCACTGACAATTTCAAGGCTCAGCACCGCGGTGGCAAGGGAATAAAAGGAATGGAGACAATCGAGGATGATTATATCGTCGAGATGCTCATGACCACATCACACCACTATCTGATGTTTTTCACAAATACAGGAAGAGTATACAGAATCAAGGCATATGAGATACCGGAGGCAAGCCGTACATCAAGAGGCACAGCCATCATCAATCTCATACCGCTTCAGCCTGATGAGAAAATAACAGCCATGATTCCAATCAAAGAATACGAGGATGACAAGTATCTGTTCATGGCTACAAGAAACGGAATAGTCAAGAAAACACCGATAAAGGATTATGAGAATATCCGAAAGAACGGACTTGCAGCAATCAATCTGCGAGAGGACGACAAACTCATAGAGGTCAAGGTCACAGACAATTCAGAGGATATTTTGCTCTTCACCAAATTCGGACAGTGTATCAGATTCAAGGAGACAGATGTGCGCTCAACAGGCCGTACAACCATGGGTGTTATCGGAATGAATCTTGCACCAAATGATGTGATAATCGCAATGCAGACCGCATCAATGGGTGAGGCAGTGCTTTTGGTATCATCAAACGGACTTGGAAAACGTACACGAATTGACGAATTTACCACACAAAACCGTGGCGGTAAGGGAGTAAAATGCTACAAGATTACAGAAAAATCAGGCAATCTGGTAGGAGTCAAATCAGTTGAAAACGATGACGAGCTCATGCTCATCACAACAGAGGGCATTATCATCAGAATCCAGGTAAGTGATGTAACAGTGCTTGGACGAATCACAACAGGTGTCAAGCTCATCAACCTAAAGGAAGGTGTGAGCGTAGCCAGCATCGCAAAGGTAGTAGAGGATAAGACTCTCATGCCACCTGAGGAAGCTAAGGAAGAGGCTGACGAATCAGAAAATAGTGATGAAGACTCAGCAGAGAATAATAATTCACATGCCGAAGCTATCGAAAATAACACAGAAGCATAACTAAATTCATAAAAGCAGGGTCATAAGATCCTGCTTTTTGCGAATGTGGTGATACTATTCGAGCATTATTGCGAAAAAATGTTTACATGCAAGTACTATGCATCATATTTGCGTTTTCAGAGGCTTTGAATAGTAATAAATAAACATGATACGAAAAAATAAATATGTTTATCCACAAAAACACAAAAAATAATATTGAATTGTGGATAAACGGTGCCGGAATTTAAAATCAGGTGTATAGAGCGGTAAAGAACAAGTAATTATTCAGAAGCATGATTCTGATTAGTTAAGAATA
>ERZ1034768.586-NODE-586-length-12064-cov-11.796569_pt1 | contig 12064 bp, 6 predicted proteins | sample MGYA00520691_ERZ1034768 | MGnify/ENA primary metagenome ERZ1034768 (study PRJEB33766, sample SAMN09781704) | gut metagenome | biome: gut microbiome | host: Homo sapiens | place: Madagascar | study: EMG produced TPA metagenomics assembly of the PRJNA485056 data set...
ATAAAGTTTATCTTTATTTAGAAAATAATAATTCTATTTTGAATGATGGAAGTATTATATTACATATAGATGAGAAATTAATAAGCAATACAAATTTATATAAAATATCAATAAGCGATAAAGATAACAATATATATTATAATACAGAAATCAACTACAAAACTGTAGTTAATATTGGAAAACTGGAAGATGAGGGAAAATACAATTTTACTATAGAATTATATGAAAACGGGAAAATTATTTACTCAGTCATTCAAAAAATATACTATGTAATACCATATAAAAAGCAGTTCGCTCAAGAAATTTCCAACAATGGAGTTGCAACACACTATTATGGTCCAGAAAATTATACATTATCAGGAACTTTATTAAAGAATATAGGAACTCGATATATAAGAACTGATTTCCCAATGAGCAAAATAAAAAAACAAAATGATAATTATAATTTTGAATGTTTGGATGAATGGGTAAAAGATGTAGAAAAAAATGATATAAAGATAATAGCAATTTTAAATTCAAATCCAACAATTGAATCAGAAAAAAATTTAAAAAACTATTGTGACTTTTATTTAAATATAAAAAAAAGATATCCAACAATAAAAGATTATGAGGTTATGAATGAACCCAATTATATATATATAAATGAAAAAATGATAGATTGGTACGGTAAAGTATTGGAAAAACTAAATGGAATAAAAGATAACAATAATATATGCATTGGTGGAACTGCAACGGGGGGAACAGAAGGAAGATATATAAAATCATTAGAATTCTACGATCTATTAAATAAAACAGGAAGAACAAATAATTGCAATAATTATGCCTTTCATAATTATGATTCAAGAACATTGAAGAAAATTATTAATGAGCATTACAATAAATTGAATACATATGGAGGATTTAATTATATAAATATAACAGAATATGGTTCTTCTTCAGCGGATATAGGTGAGCAAAAACAAGCAGAAGATAATGTTAAACAAACTGTATTAACACAACAAAAATGTAAATATACTATTTTATACAGTTTCTGGTCATACACAGAGGATGAAAATAATTGGGCAGATCAATTGGGAATATTATATAATGACTATACTCCAAAACCAGCATACTATTCTATGAAAAACTACTACCAAAACACCAATGGTGCAGAATACATAGGTCAAGTAAATATAGCAAATGGAATAGAAGCACATGTATATGACAAAGAAGGCAAAACAAAAATAATAGCATGGGCAACAGACACAAACAAACCAGTAACCATAGACTATTTAGGATTCAAAGCAAGTGATTTATATGGAAAAGAAATAGAAAACACAAACGGAAAACTAGAAATAACGACATCACCAGTATATATAGACAATGTATCAACCAAAAACTTCTACCAAGCAATATCAAACTCGATAACAACAGGATACAAAGAATTTGATGAAAAATTTGCTAATGAAATAAACAAAGTACCAGAATTAAAAACAAAAATTTCAAACCTAAATACATTTGCAGAATCATTAAAAAACGTAAACACATTAGACGAAAACATTGCAAATTCAAAAATGAAAGAGCATTTTAGTTTAGGAAACACAATAATAAAAGCATATGATGACGGAAGATTAGATATTGAATATGTAAAATTAAGTTCTATTCTAGATTATTTAAATACAATAGGAAATGCATATGAAGACTTAATAACAGTATCTGCAAAAACAAGAATAACTGATTTAACAAGCATTACAAATGAAGTAAATGAGGCTAAATCAATTATAGAAAATGACACTGATATTGATATAGTTTATCCAAATAAGATATATAAATTTTCTAAAGACTTGCTAGATACATCAAGTTATGTACTAGGATTAGACGAAGAAAATGGCATAAAAACAGGTTTGATAAATTCAAAAGCAACACATGCAAAATATTTAGCAGATTGGTCTAAAGAATTTAGTAAAATATATATTAAAGGATGGCTACAAGGAAAAGTAAATATTATAAAAGATGAAAATAGTAAGGTATATAGCCAAAATGAGCAATTAAAATCAAACACTAAAGTAAACACAAAATATAATAGTTTAATAGAAAATTTAAATAACTTACCTAGCCAAACAACATCAATTACAAAAGACACAATAAATTCAATATACAATCAACAATACGAATTAATAAATACAATAGTAGAAGAATTTAACAATAAAAAAATAAATATAAGCGAAAGTGAATATCAAACATTAGTTACAGAATTATTAAACATCTCAGAACAATACAAAGAACTATTCAACGCATACATAACAGAGGACGATATACAAAATAGCACAATAGAAAACAATATAAACAATGTAATTGATAGATATAATGAAAACAAAGATATAGATATGACAATGTGTGCAGAATTGATAAACAACATCAAAGAAATATACAACGATAAAATACAAACAGAAGAAACATCATACAATTATCTAAACAAACGAAGAATCCAAAACACATGCACAATAATATCAAAAATGCTAGAAAACAAAATAAAAGAAACAGCACAACAAGAAGCACAAAAAATAGGTATAGCATACAACATAGATCCAAGCACACTAACAAACAAAGACGTAATAGCACAAATAAAATTACCAAATAGTAAAAGCAGTATAGAAAGCAACCCAAACAATGAAAAATACACCTTTACAGAAAACGGAAATAAAAATATAACAATAAACATTAGAGGATACAAATACAATTATAATATTAAAGTAACCAACATAGACAAAACACCACCACAAATAACCGGAATAGAACAAGGCGGAAAATACAAAGAAAGTATAACACCACAAATAACAGACGAAAACCTATCAGAAGTAAAACTAATAAAAGACGGACAAGAAGTAGAAAACTACAAACAAAACACTGCGATAGCACAAGAAGGAATATATCAACTAAAAGCAACAGACAAAGCAGGAAACGAAACAAGCATCAATTTTGTAATAGCATATCCAGAAGATGAAAAATACAAAATAGAAAACAACACAATAAAAAACATAAAAGGTGAAACATCAGTAGAAACATTAAAAGGAAAATTACAAGTAGACGAAAAATATACAATAAAAAGAAAAGACACAGAAATACAAAATAGCGAGAACATTGCAACAGGAGATATATTAGAAACAGAAAGTGGAAACAAATATACATTAATTGTACGTGGTGACCTAAACAAAGACGGCAAAGTGGATATAAAAGACATAGTAAAAATGAGAAAATTCTTACTATTAGGTAATAATTTAGACGAAAGCGAAGAAATGGCAGCAGACACAAACATAGATGGAAAAGAAATAAGCATAAAAGATTTGGTAAAAATGAGAATCATCTTACTAACTCAGTAAAAAACAACAAATAAAAAGATAAAAATGTCAGAATTAAGATTTTGTAGCAGTTTGCACTGCGTACAAAATCTTAATATTGTCTAAAAATGATTTTTATGTTATATTGGAATTAGAAAATAAGGGGGGAACATATGAAAAAAATAATAAGTATATCTTTAATAATTACAATAATAGGATTAATAACAATACCTTTAATTACCAATGCAAAAACATCAGATAAAGAAAAAGAACAATTCGCAAATGTTGTATTATTTGCATATTTTAAAGGTGATACAGAAGGAAGAGACTATTTAATAAATAATACACAAAACATGCTCGAAATGTACAACGGTACAGGAGAACTATCAGTAAAAGGATATTTAAATAAAATATCATATGGAAAATTCGAACTAAAAAATATATTTCCACAATATGATGGAAACAAAATAATCCCATATGAATTGCCATGTTCAATTGATGGCCTAGACAAAAATAATCTTGATTACACAATAATACATAGTTTAATTACATCAATTCCAGATATTAAAGACAAAGTAGATTATAATAATGATGGATTTATAGACAACTTTTCTATAGTACTAAAAGGCGGATCAGCATCTGTTGAATCAAACTCAACATTAGTAAGCCACAAAAGTGATTATGGATCTGATGAATCTTGGTCAGGCAAAAGAATAGGAACATATAATATGCTAAATACATATTCAATAGGAAACAGCGGAGCAGGAGTAATAGCACATGAATTTATGCACTCATTAGGATATCCAGATTTATACACATCAGAAGCAGGATCATACCCTGTATACTCATGGGATATAATGGGACAAGCTAATAAATATATGTCATATCCATTAGCATATTTAAGAATGAAATACACAAATTGGATAAATATAGATACCATAACAAAAAGTCAAACATTGAAACTTGACACACAAGATAATCCAAATGGTAACCAAGCATATATTTTAAAATCACCATTTAACGAATATGAATTATTTGTTGTTGAATTTAGAAAAAAATCAGCAGATATGGAACATCTAGATAGGTCTATAGGACATTCTGGAATTATAGTTTATAGAGTAAATACAACTGTAACAGGACTAAGTAATAATAGAGGACAGACAGGTGTATATGTATTTAGAGAAGAATCAGGCAAAAAAGATGACTCAACATTAAGAGGAGAAATATATAATGCAGCATATTCAGAAGAAACAGGAAAAACAACAATAGGCTCAAGTGATTTAAATGTAACAAAAGGAGCATTAACATTTAGTGACGGTACTAATTCAGGAATTGTTATAAGTAATATCTCAAAGAGTGATGGTGACAATATGACATTTGATGTAACAATACCAGACGCAAAGGATTACGATACATGGAAAAATATAAATTACAAAGATGAAACAGGAGTAGATAAATATACGCCAAAAAATGCAGACATAATATCATATAAAAACAAAATTTACACTGTAAGTATAGGAAATAATAAAATATATACAAGTACATATGAGGGTTCAGAATGGAAAACTATAAATACTGCTAATATGGAAAATACAAATTATATAACAGGAATTTCGTTGTTAAACCTTAACGAAGAATTGTATTTAATTACCTCATCATGGCCAAATATAAATTTATACAAATACAATAATGGATGGACAAAAGTTACGTCTTTATCAGATACAAACGGTTCATATTCATACAAAGTATATAATGAAAAATTGTACATAACGAAGGTGGATGGAAGCAGTTATAAAGCATCATTGTATGAATTCAAAAATAATACTTTTTCTGAGATAGGAACATATTACGAAGGAAATACAAATGAATTTGTAGGAATACCAAAAATAGAAGTAATAAATAATAATATATATGCAATATGTAGAAATAGCAATGGAAATATAAAAATACACCAATTAGAAAACAATAAATTTAAAGAAATAACAAGTAATTTAAATTCTAATCAATTTGATGTAGTTTCACTTAATAATAAAATTTATTTTGCATTAGGAAGTGATACTAATAATAAAACAATGAAAATGGCAGTATACGATGGAAATAACTTTGAAACTATAAAGACTGACATTACATTTGGAGAACCTAAAATTACTGTATCACAAGGGAATTTATATGTATTAGTAACAGATATAACAGGATCTGAAAAAGCAAAAGTGTATGCATATAATCAAAACAATAAAAAGTTTGAACAAGAAGGAATTGATGTGGATAATGCGGCTGCTTCTGGTAGTTTGAATTTAGCGTCAATAGATAATAAGATATATGTACAACTAAAAAGATCAACTGATGGAATAATTGTAGTAAAAGAAAAAGAAACGGTTAATAGTCTACAATCAATTAGTATAGAGCCACCTAAAAAAATAACATATACAGTGGGAGAGAAAATAGACTTAACAGGAATAAAAGTAACGGCAAATTATGTAAAAGAACAAAAAGAAGTTAGTGGGTATAAGATATCAGGATTTGAAACAACAATACCTGGAGAACATATTGCAACTGTTACATACGAAGGAATAAGTAATACTTTTTCTTATACTGTGGTTGAAAATATAAAGAATTATAAAACATTAACAGAATACTTAAATGAGGCAGGGTACAAAACATCAGATCAATTTGTTAGCGGTTTTTCTATTGGTGAAAAGATAAGTGATATAAAATCAAAATTAGGAAATGATGAAGTTAATATAAAAGTAAATACTGAAACTATATCTACAGGAACTGAATTTTCATATAATGGTGAAAAATATATTGCGATAGTTTATGGCGATATAAATAGGGATGGAAAAGTAAATATTAAGGATTGGAATATGCTATATGGATACATAAATGAGACAATTAAGTTTACTGAAGAAGAATTAAAAGCTGGAGATGTAAATGAAGATGGAAAAATAAATGTAAAAGATTTGAATAGACTCTATGAACATATAACAGAAATAAATCCACTTTAATAAAAATAAAAATACAACATATGATAAGATAATGCCAAAAAAAAAATAGAAAGGAAAGATGAAAAAATGAAAAGAATTGTAGTATCATTATTAATTTTAGCTATAATGATTAGCTTACTACCAACACACATTTTTGCAGCTACACCAACAAAATTTACAATTACTCCAGATAAAACAGAAGCACATCCTGGAGACACAATTACATATACTGTTAAGATGAGTGCGGTACAAAAAATAGCTGGTATGAAATTTAAATTTAATATACCAGAAGGATTAACATTTATAGAAGGAAAAGAAGAGGAAGGATTAGCTACAAAATTAAAAGCGGTTAAAGCTGAATTTGTAACTGACTCAAGAGTATTTGTTGTAACTGGTGGTAATTATACTAGTACAGAAGACACAACATTAATGACATTTAAATGTTCAGTAAATGAAGGAACAATAGGAAATAAGGAAGTTAAATTTATTATTAATGATGAAGAAAACTTTTTCGATACATCATACAATAATATAGACATAGAATATTCTAATCCAGGATCTAATGTCACAATAACAATTCCATCAACAGGAATTACACTAAATAAAACAAAACTATCTTTAGAAAAAGGAAAAAGTGAAACACTAACAACAACTGTAACACCAGAAAACTCAACAGACACAATTACATGGGAAAGTAGTGATAAAACAAAAGCAACTGTAGATAATAATGGAAAAGTAACAGCAATTGCAGAAGGAACAGTAACTATTACAGCAAAAACAACATCTGGCAAAACAGCAACATGTACAGTTACAGTTACAAAACCAATTTGCAAACACACAAATAAAACAACAATAGCAGCAAAAGCAGCAACATGTACAGAAAAAGGAAACAATGAATATAAAATATGTGATGACTGCGGAAAAGTATTTAAAGCAGATGGAGTAACAGAAACAACAGTCGAAGCAGAAAAAACAAAAGCACTAGGACACGACTTTTCAATACCAAGAACAAATGAAACACAACATTGGAATGAATGTTCTCGTTGTGGAATTGCAGATACAAAAATAAACCATGTAGGAGAAGGTGACTACGGAAAAGATAGTACAAAACACTGGAAAGTATGTGGTTGTGGAACAAAAGTTGATGAAGAAGAACACAAAGCATCTGCTCCAGTAAAAGAAAATGAAAAACTAGCAACATGTACAGCAGACGGAAGCCATGATGAAGTAGTATATTGTTCTGTATGTGGCTATAAAATGTCAAGTACAAATAAAGTAGACAAAGCAACAGGACACACAGCGGGAGAACCAGTAAAAGAAAACGAAAAACCAGCAACATGTACAACTGAAGGAAAATATAATGAAGTAGTATATTGTAAAACATGTAATGAAAAAATATCAAGTACACCAAAAACAACACCAGCAACAGGACACACACCTGGAGAACCAGTAAAAGAAAACATAGTACCAGCAACACATACAACAAAAGGAACTTATAATGAAGTAGTATATTGTAAAGTATGTAATGCAAAAATATCTACAACCACAAAAGAAACACCAATGATACCACATGATGTTACAGATGTAGCGTGGTCAAGTGATGAAACAAACCATTGGAAAGAATGTGGATGTGGAACAAAAGTAGATGTTTCTGCTCATATTGCAGGAAAAACAGTAAAAGAAAATATAGTACCAGCAACATGTACAGCAGACGGAAGCCATGATGAAGTTATATATTGCACTGTATGTAAAAAAGAAATGTCAAGAACAAAGAAAACGGACAAAGCAACAGGACATACAGAAGGAGAAACAGTAAAAGAGAATATAGTACCAGCAACATGTACAAAAGATGGTAGTCATGATGAAGTTGTTAAGTGTAAGACATGTGGTGCTGAAATATCAAGAACAAAGAAAACAGATAAAGCAACAGGACATACACCAGGAGAAGCAGTAAAAGAAGACGAAGTACCAGCAACATGTACAACTGAAGGAAAATATAATGAAGTAGTATATTGTAAAACATGTAATGAAAAAATATCAAGTACACCAAAAACAATACCAGCAAAAGGACACACAGAAGGTACAATTACTATTGAAAATGAAATAGAAGCAACAGTTAACAAAGAAGGAAGCTATGAAGAAGTTATCTATTGTTCTGAATGTAATAAAGAATTAAGCAGAACAAAGAAAACAACTCCTAAATTTGTATATGCAATAATAGAAGGTGCAGGATCAACCCATCAAAATAAAGATAACAACGAAATCACAATAAAATCAAATGGTAAATTTGATAAATTCCAAGGAATAAAAGTAGATGGAAATTTAGTTGACAAATCAAACTATACAGAAAAATCAGGAAGTACAATTGTTACACTAAAAGCAGATTACTTAAATACATTATCAATTGGAAAACACAAAATAGCATTTGTTTATGACGATGGAGAAGTTGAAACTGAATTTGTAATTGCTGAAAGCAAAAAAACAGAAGATAATAAAAATGCAGAGCAAGCAGAACAAGAAGAAAAAAATACATCAAAAGAAAATGATAAAACATCAACTACACCTAAAACAGGTGATTTAAGCCATATAACATTATGGCAAATTGGACTAGCCATTTCTGGAATTTTATTTGTTATAATATTAGGATGCAAAATAAAAGGTTCAAGAAAAAAAGGTCGCCATTAAAATTTATTATCGCTATAATTATTATACTTATAGCGATAATAACATTTTTAAAATTAAATAAAAACGGCAAAAATGTAACTAACAAAGATACTTCAAATTATGATAATAATTCTTTAATAGGCACATTTTTATATGAAGAAAATAATACAATATATGAATTTAAAGAAGACGGAACAGGAAAAATGAGTTCTGGAAATTATAATTATGAGTATAAATATAAAGTTGATGGAAACATACTAGAAATTGACTTTTCAAAAGATGAAGTTCACGATGCTAAATATTCATTTGAATTAAAAGATAGAATATTAAAACTAACATCAAAAGAAGGAACAATATCTATTGGTGAAGAGTATATTTTAAAGAAGGAAAACAAATAAATTTTAGAAAACAGGAAGCACCAGGTATAATAGACTTGGTGCTTTATTGAAAAATGAGGCTAATAAGATGAAAAAAATAATACTAAATTTAATAATGATATTATGTATAGTTTCTTTTGCTTTCTTTGGTTATAAAATATATAATTATAAAAAAGAAGAAAAAAAACAAGAAGAAATAAGAGATAATTTAATAGAAAACGCTATAACGATAAGTACACAAGAAAATAATGAAACAGAAAATATCAATCCACATATGGAGATTAATTTCGATATATTAAAAAGTAAAAATAAAAATATTGTAGCATGGATATATAGCGAAGGAACACCAATTAATTATCCCATTGTGCAATCTAAAGATAATGATTATTATTTAAGAAGACTCTTAGATGGAACCTATAATCAGGGCGGAACAATTTTTATGGATTATAGGAATAATAAGAATTTTGAAGATTACAATACTATTATATATGGACATAATATGAAAAATAATACTATGTTTGGAACATTAATAAATTATAAAAAACAAGAATATTTTAATGAACATCCGTATATATATTTATTTACTGAAAATAAGAAATATAAAATTGAATTATTTGCGGGATATGTAACATCAAGTAAAAATGATATATACAATTTTCCACAGAATATCAATACAAATGAAAAATTAATAAAAACAGCAAAGGAAAAATCAACATTTAAAAGTAATACTAATGTAATAAGTGAAGATAAAATAATAACATTTTCAACTTGTTCTTATGATTTTGAAGATGCAAGGTATGTACTTTTGGGAATAGCAAAAGATTACTAACTTAGTAACAAAATTGTAATAAAACTGTAACATAAACTTAATATAAAGAGCGTTTACAAAGAAAAACGAAAATGGTACAATATTAATATAAAAAGCAGAAATGTGTAAAAAATTAGTATTGGAGAGATGAAAAATGAGAAAAAATATTATATTAAGTATATTTATGATAATAACACTATTGGTAGCAAACATATCATTTGCAGCAGGAACACCAACTGCGGAATTAACAATAACTGCAAACAAAACCACAGTTACAAGCACTGACAAAACAATAGAAGTAACAATTACATTAGGAAATATAAGTAATCTAGTTTCAACAGGAAGCAATATAGTTTTAGCATACGAGGGAACACTAGAATATGACTCAAATATGTTCGAAAAAGTAGAAGTAAAAGGCCAAAACGACTGGACTGCATCATATGAGCCAACCACTAAAAAAATATTAGGAGATACAACAAGTGCTAAAGCAAACACAGTAATTGCAAAATTAACATTTACTTTAAAAAACAGTGTAGCAAAAGATGCAATAGGAACAATTAAATTAAACAATATCAAATTAACAGATGAAACAAACGATTTTACTTTTAATAAAACTATTACTGTAACAAATAAAACCCAAAGTGAAGAACCAAAACAAGATAAATCAGAAAGTGACGAAAACAAAATACCTGATAACAACACAATAGATGATCAAAATTCAATAGATAAGGTTCAAAGCAAAGATAATAACACTGTAGATCCTAGCAAAGCAAAAGGCAGTCTTCCTAAAGCGGGTCTTAAAAATGTTATGATTTTGGCAGCATTAATTATTGTGATTTCTGGTGTATTTAGTTTTGCTAGATATAAAATGATTAAATTGAAATAATTTTTAAAACAACTCAGAATTTAATTTTGGGTTGTTTTTATAATCACCTTTTTTGTGGTTATAAATTTGTCAAAATTTTCTGAAATTTGACAAATTTATAATAAAGGTACATTATAACTACAAAAGAAATAAAAAGGAGCAGAATAACCATAATTTATAAAAAGCGGCTATTATTTATTTTTAATATTTTTATTCAATTTTTTAATATTTTTATTCATAAAAAATTTTTTAGAGGATTGACAATAATAAAATACTATCATATAATATAATTATTCCCAAAGAAGCTCGAAAATACTCCCTTTTATGGTTGGTGAAAATCAATGAAGAATACAAAAAAGTATTCTGCATACTATTGGGGCTGCAGAGGAAGAAAAGTACATTCAAAATTTAATACTATATCATATCAAATGCTGTAACATCACAATAGCGGATAATACTGTATAACACAAGGAAATAATCGGACACAAATATAACTAAAATATCAAATATATTTTATTGTAGAAATATTTGTAACCAATTATGTGACTAATATTGCATATACTAAGGGAGTTATTCGTATGTCCGGCAATAAGTTTAATTAGAAAACCACAAATAAGCTGTTCACTTTCAAAAGATTAGGACAAGGGAGACTTTTTATCTCTTTGATAAGAAGGCTAATCTAAAAAAAGGAGGTGAAATTATTATGAAAATCTCAAAACAGATAGCAAATTTATTATTTTTGACTATATGTGTATGTTTCATAATGCGAATTGGGAAAATTTGTGGGTTTAGTGAAGAAATTTTAAAAGAAGTAATTAAATACTTAATTACTGGTTTTTTTAGTTTTGAGGTTATAATCAAATTACATTTTTCCATTATTAAAAAAGGGAAAAAAGTGATTATGAATATTGATTTCTTTACTAAAGCTAATTAAACTTTTTTTGTTATAAATAGATTTGAAAGAATCTACTTATAAGAGAAAAGGGAGAAAATAATGAATTTTAAAGGATGTTCACTATATAAAATAAAAAGAAAAAGAGATTTATACA
>ERZ1034768.588-NODE-588-length-12026-cov-4.709130_pt1 | contig 12026 bp, 8 predicted proteins | sample MGYA00520691_ERZ1034768 | MGnify/ENA primary metagenome ERZ1034768 (study PRJEB33766, sample SAMN09781704) | gut metagenome | biome: gut microbiome | host: Homo sapiens | place: Madagascar | study: EMG produced TPA metagenomics assembly of the PRJNA485056 data set...
TACAGGCACATCACGTCAAACGACAGCGGCGTCTCGATCACGACGTCGCTCTTCACGCGCTCAATGGCAAAGTTGATATGATCGGCGAGCGTCACCGGCGCATTGGGGTTGAAATCGACATCGAGCTTATCGCCCGCAAAATCAATGATGTCCGCAGCGAGCAGCAACACGTCCTCGGGGATATCCTTAAGTGCCGCGACGCTTGCACCGCCCACGCCATAGAACGTGCGCTCCACCCGCGATAAGTCTGTAAGCTCATAGGGAGGACGACGATAGGCGATCCCCTTGCCAAACACGACAAGATCCTGTCCGGAATCATCCCGTGCCAGCGCGCAGTTGTTGTTGATCTTCTTTAAGATCCACATCGCCAATTCCCCTCAAGTCCATCTCATCAAACATACCACGCGGGCTAGATGCCGGCGGCCGCCATATAACCCTCGAACACGGCATCCTTGATTACCCGAGCGCGCCGGCAGTCACCGACGACCAGCGTCTGCGGGACGATGCCGCTGAGTGCCTCGGCTACCGCGCTTCGCGGGCGCACGCCAAGCGCCGTCACCACGCTGTCGCACGCAAGGGTCTTTTCCGTGTCGTCAGCGGTCCGCACGTGGACGCGCCCCGCCTCAATCGCCACGCAGGAGGTGTTGAGCATTACCTCGATTCGGTCCCCCTGCTTCTCGAACATCTGGCGAAGCGCGATCCTAAAGAGCGAGTTGCCCTGAGCGGCAATTTTACCTGCCATTTCGACCACGCGCACATGCCGCCCCATCTCCGCGAGCTCAAGCGCGAGTTCCGCACCGATCGTACCGCCGCCCACAATCACCACATCTCGCCCAAGCTCGCTCGGATGGGGAATGGCTTCGGCAAACGGCACGACGCCCGGTCCGTCAATCCCGGGGACAGGCGGCTCAAAGGGCTCGGCACCCACGGCAAGTACCATCGCGTCGGGAGCGATCTCCCGCACCGTTTCCGGCGTCACCTCAAGACCCAGACGCAGCTCGAATCCCGGACGACCGATGAGCCCTTCCACTTTGTGACGCAAGTAGCGCAAGTAACGGGCAGCATCCTCCTTGTGATGCTCCTGTGCGATCAAGCGCACGGCACCGCCCACGAAGCCTTCGCGCTCGGCAAGGATTACCTCATGCCCGCGAGCATGCGCCGTCGCTGCAGCCATGACACCCGCAGGCCCCGCGCCGACTACGAGAACCCTCTTTTTAACCAAAGCCGGCTCGACAGCGCGCGGCACAAACGATTCGTTACCATAGCGCGGATTAACGCTGCAGCCCACGTTCCAACGGTCGGTGGAAATGTGATAGCACTGCAGGCAGCGCAGACAGGGGACGATATCGTCCGCCCCGCCGTCGCGCGCCTTCGCAGGCCACATAGGGTCGGCAGCGAGTGCGCGAGCAAGCGCCACCATGTCGCATGCGCCCTCGGCTATGGCCGCCTCGGCCTCCTCGGGCGTCTCGACTGATCCCACCAGCGTCACCGGCACCTCAACCGCCGATTTCACAGCACGCGAAAGTTCGATGTTAAGCAAATGGGGATCGAGGTTCGTGGCCGAGGTATGGACGTTGGCCTCGTGTTCGATATCCAGCCCGCACGAGACCTGGATGCTTGTCACATACGCTTGCGCCTCTCGGCAGAAAGCAAGAACGTCGTCGAGCTCAATACCGCCCGGCATCCATTCGTCGGCAGAAATGCGCATTTCCATGGGGAAACGCGGACCCACCGCCTCACGGCATGCACGAAGCACGTCCAGGGGAAACCGCATACGGTTCTCGATACTTCCGCCATACTCATCATCACGATGGTTGAACAGCGGGCTTAAGAACTGTCCCATAAGCCAGCCATGGCCAAAATGCAGAAACACCATGTCGAATCCGGCGCGACGCGCATCGACGCAAGCCCGCGCCCAGCATGCTGCCGTGTGCGCCATCATCTCGGGCGTCATCGCACGCACCTCGACGCCATCATCGCGCGTGAAAGCATCTGGGCCCATGGCGTAATCGATCGTTCGCGCATATAAGCCCGCATGAGCGAGCTCAATGCTCGCGGCAGAGCCCGCCGAGCGCGCCATGCGCGCGCGAGCGACTGTAGATTCCCGTTCATACTTGGAGAAAGCATAGGGCTCATCGGGCGACATCCAAGAGGAGCGCCCAGGCTCAACGATCGTGTGGCCGCAAACCACAACGCCGGCGCCGCCATGGCAGCGATCCTCAAAATAGCCACTCATGGGATTCGCAACGATACGATTCTGAACCAAGACGTCGCCCAGCCTAACGGGCTCAAAAAGGTGCGGGTAGGGATTTCCCATACTTATTTGCCCTCCTTCACTTGCACGATTATGTGACGCCCCTCGTCCGAGCTGCTAACGGCCTCACATCTCCATGGCACCTCGACCACCGCATCGATATCCCCGGGGACGTCCACCGTCACCGTCACACCGCCGGTCTCACGCCTCCAAGTGACCGAGATCTCCCCCGTCGGCACAAGCCATGAGCACGCGAATCGATCAACCGCCCTCGACAAGTACGGCTTGATGACGACGTGGTCGCAGCCGCGCGCTCCGCGTTCAACGAAAATGCCGCCGAGCCCTTGATAGAACCACTGGTCATAGCTCGAGAACATCGCGTGATCACACGAAGCCAAGGGATCATCAAACATCTCGATGAGCGCTCCATTGCCGTTTGACAGCATGCCGAGCAGGCTCGGGTTCTCATTACGCAACAGCCAGCGCTCGAGGACATCGCTGTAACCGTATCGCGCAAGAAGCTCGAAGGCGAACATAGTGCCGAAGATACCGGTGGTGAGAACGTCGGCGGAATCGATTTCTTGCACCAGGCGATGGACGAGCTCAGCCTGGTCGCCAAGCTCAAGCCATGCAGCGAAGGCCCATGAAGTTTGGGTTCCATCGCCAAACGAACCATCCTCGCGCCCGAAGCGTTCGATAATCTCCCCTCGAAGCCCCCGCGCGTCAATCGCAAAGCGAGCCGCATCGTGACCCAAGCGTTCAGACGCCTCCCGCACGAGCTCGATTCCCCACAGAATGGCGCACCAGCCAACAAATTCCTTGTCGGGCGAGCCGTTCGAGAAGCCCTGTGCAATCAAGCTGCCGTGATCGCCCAGGCAATGCGGGGCAAGCTCTTCGGGCTCAAACCCCAGCAAGTAATCGCCAAAGCGCTCGATGCCCGTCCATTCGCGCTCGAGCAGGTCGCGGCGACCGCAAATACGATCGGCCTCAATCGCCAGATAGGGATAGGCCAATTGCCAGAGCAGCGGACCCTCTCCATATGCCGGTCCGTTAGAGCCGATGCCCACAAACGGAGCCGTCTCGGGCAGGCCGCCCCGCTCCGTCTGGTCACTGGCAAAGTCCGCAAGCGTCTTGTCGATAAGGTCGCTCACGTCAAAGCTGAACATCTGCGAGGTGGCAAGCGCGATCATGTCGCCGCCGTAGCCAAAGCGCTCACGGGCACAGTCCTCAAACAGGCCATGGTTGTTGTTGAGCTTGGTGCGGATTGCCGCTTCGTGTAGGCGTGCGAAGCGATCGTCTTCCAGCTCGAGATGCCCCACCCGATCAAGGTCGGTGTGCACATAGACCGCCTGCGCCTCGAGGATATCCTCGACCGACGCCCCATCGATCACGGCATAGCGGAAGGAATGCCAGCAGAACTCGTTCTCGAAATCGTTATCTCCCTCGCGACACACGACCACATCCCGCTGCACGGCAGGCTCCGGTGCGCCCGGACCTCCCGGGCAGACGCCACGAGGCGTCATCATGCCGGCATAGCCTGCGACGGCCGTACCGGCGTACGGAGCCCCGTCGCGCCAGGTCTCGGCATAGACCACCTCGATACGCTGGCCCTCATGGGCGCGCAGCCGTAAACGGCAAAAGCCGGCGACAACCTCGCCAAATACGATGACCGTCTTGCCTTCGTGCGCAAAAATGCGCACCGGATTCACCGCGGCCCCGCGAACGCATGGGGCCACCGGCGAGGGCTCCACCGAGCGCGCCTTGTCCCATATATGGACCTCTGTGTCATCGGACTCGCACGGACGAAGATCGCGAACCTCGCCCAAATACACGTTGTTGAAGAGCAGCTCGCCCCCATGCGCCGTCCACGTCTCGTCCGTCTTAACCAGCACCTCGCCGTCATTGCCGACAAGCGCAGCCAGCACGCGCGGCGTGCCGACTTCGGCCAGACGCTCACGAAGGTCGTATTTGCCAAAGAGCCTGAGCGGCGAAGGGTTAAAAAAGCCGTTTCCCAGCTCGACTTCAATCGAGTTCAAGCCCGCGACAAGAAGTGAGCCGACCTCAGCTTCATATGAATAGACCCGCTTGGTGTAATTTGTCCACCACCCCAAAAGTTCGGATTCATCCATCTTGATTCCGTTGATGCGCACGCGCGCGTAACCCATGACTGCAATCGTAAGCACGGCGCGCTTGGGCATGCACGTAAGCTCAAACGAGGCTCGGACGACGTGGTTGCGGTGGCGCTCGTCATAGTAAGTTTGCTCGGGCTCGTAGGCATACGGCTCACCCGAAATCCACTGGGCGCCAAGGGCATCAAGCTGCATGGATCCATCCTTTCAGCAAAAGACAACAAGGGGACGACCCGCCACGTTGGACCGCCCCCTTGGCTGGGGAACTATGAGAATCGACTAGGACTCAGCCTTGTCACGGGATTTGCCAAAATAGCAGCCGTCATCGTGGTAGGTCGCCATAGAGAAGATGAAAGCGACGATCATGACTACGGCAAGGGTGCCCAGGTAGAACACGATGTTCGAGGTATCGGCACCGGTAGGATCCATAAACGTGGGGATACCGAAGAGGCCGGCGCTGCCCATGCTGTAGGCATGGACGTTGAGGACGCCCATCACAAGGCCAGCGGCCGCGGAGAAGACGATGTTCTGAACAAAAAGGAACTTGCTGGGGAGCTGAATACCGTAGAGCAGCGGCTCGCCTACGCCAAAGAACTGGGAGATGGTAGCCGGGATCGCGACGTTGCGGGTCTTCTCGCTCTTGGTGCGCAGTACCACGGCCAAGCCCTGGGACACGCCGACAAAGCCACCGATAGAACCCGCCGCCATAAGCGGATCATAGCCGAGCATGCCAATGTTGTTGAGCATGATAGGAATAACGGCCCAATGCAGACCGAACATGACGAGCGTGGAGAACGAGCCGCCCACGACGAGTCCGACCACGGCGCCGCCCACGACCGGAATGCTGATGAGCGCCTCGGTGATGAGGGTCAAGACGCCGGAGATCAGCGAAGCGATGGGGCCGATGACAAGATAGGTCGCCGGTGCCATGACGGCAAAGCAGACAAACGGCACAGTCATGGAACGAATGAGCTGCGGAATCGTCTTGTTAAGCGCGCTCTCGAGCTTGGATGCCGTCCAGACGGCGATAAGGATCGGAATAACGCTCGAGGTATAGCCCGATGCCGGCAGAATCACCGGAATGCCCAGGAACGTGTTGTAGTAGCTCATCTGGAACGCTGTGCCCTCGAAGAGCGTGCCCACGATCTCGGACGTAGTGCTCAGATTCACCGTGGCCGGATACACGAGCGCCGCGCCGAGCGCCATACCCAGAAACTCGTTGCAACCGAACTTCTTGGCGGCGGTGTAACCTAAGATGATAGGCAGGAAGTAGAAGAATCCGTCTGCGATGGAATACCAGATCATATAGGTGCCGCTGTCAGCAGCGAGCCAACCCATGGCGATGCAGAGCGCCAGCAGACCCTTGATCATACCGGCGGCGGCAAGCGGCATGAGCGTCGGCGCCATGCTTCCCGAGACGGTATCCATCAGCATGTTGAAGACGTTATGACTCTTCTCGCCCTCATCGGTGGCTTCGTCATCGTCCGCGACGGTACCGACGCCGGGCACCTTATACTCTCCGACGAGCTCATCGTAGACATCGTCCACGGCCGCGCCGATCACGACCTGGTACTGGCCGCCGGCCTTCATGACCTGGATGACGCCGTCAAGGCTGGAAATAGCCTCATCGTTGGCGATCTTGTCGTCCTTGAGCGTAAAGCGCAGACGCGTTATGCAGTGACGAACGCTCTTGACGTTATCGATTCCGCCGACATTCTTGAGAATATCACCGGCAAGCTCATGGTATTTGCCCATGGCAGCTCCCCTTTCTTGGATGAATGTGCACTTAAGGACGGATCCGGAAATTGACGCCTTGGCCATGGCATCGAGCGCGCGAATCTCATCGAGCCTGATCGCGCTGCGGTCCTTGACCGTGATGCGCGCTCGAGTTTCATCGACGTTGGAAGAAACGATGTTTTTCTCGCCGCCGACAAGCTCCTTGATGTGTTCGACAAGTTCCATGTCACATCCCCTCCGGTGCCGCGAGCAGCACCCGTCCATGCGCACCGCTGTGCACCGCGTTGCGCGAAAACCAGCTGCTCTAGAAATAAAAAATGACCGATCACCCAGTTCTTCACCCGGGTAATCGGTCATGCTTCCATCTGGAATTACAATCCCACTGGCGCTTTGTCTCCAGCGCAGCTTTTCAATACATATATTACTCTCTCATAGATGAAACGTTTCAACGTGTCCGCCAACGGTATGAAACGGCCCGCGAACGGTAAGGGCCCCTCTTTCTGTGCACGGGCTCCCATCGACACAAAAGGCCCCGACGGGCAGATACTCGTCGGGGCCACGCAGTCTGTTTTGAACGTACGACAGGCCTAGCGGCAGACAACGTCCACGGGCACGTTCAGGATCTTGGCGACCTTGAGGATCGTGTCGGTCTGGCTGCCCAGGCAGGCGGCCATGTGATGAGTCGGGCCCGTCTCGTTCCAGCGGTCCATGAACTCACGGGCGCCGATCGAAAACTTCATGCGCATGTTGGTGTCACCGAAGGTAAAGATCGGGCCATCGACGTTTTCGCCCTCGGCAACCACGAACTTAAAGTTGCCGTCGCCGTCCTGCGTGATGCCCAGGAAGGTGATGGTGCCGTGGCCGGGATAGAACTGGGTGAGGTAGCCGCCGCCGGTCTTGCCGTGAAAAACGGGGGCAACCTTGAGCGTCGGCTTCTTGGCGGTCGAGATATCGGCATCGCCAGAGCCGGAGTGGCCGATGATGACGATGTCCTCGGGGAAGTCGATGGAGTACATCTCGGAAAGCTGGCCGGTGCCAGAGATGGTCTTGAGGATGCTCATGGCGATGGCGACCTTCATATCGCCCTCGACCGCGCAGCTCGTGCCCTGCTTGATGAGCATGGAGAACGCCGGGATGAGCATGGAGTCGAGCACGCCGGCCTGGCCCTTGGCATAGCCGTCGTAGTGGCTGGCGACCAGACCGATCTCCTCGTCCTTGACCCACTGCTCAAAGGCGACGACATACTTGGCCATCTCCTGGATGGGCTCGTCGGTGACCTTGGCGCCGCCCTCAACGTCGAAGGTGTCGAGAATCTCGGCAGCCTTGGCGTCCACAGCAGCCTGGTCGTCGATGTCGTCGGCAATGGCCCACATCTTCTCCCAGTCAAACTGCTTGGTGTAGAGGCCCAGACGGTTGTAGAGGTTGGTCTCGTCGATGTAGAGGTCCATCATGCCCGGGTACGGACGGCCGATCTGGGCAATGTTGGTGCGACGCAGGCGACGACGCACCTGGGCGGCGCGGCACCACTGTTCGAGTTGCTCGGCCACAGCCGGGTCGCCGCCCTCGACAACACCGGTCACGACGGCATGACGCTTGCCGGCACGGTTAAGGTCGGCCACGACCTCGCCGGGGGCACCGCAGGCGTACAGATCGCCCAGCCACGTGGGGATGTCGGTGTTGGCGTAGTCGGGCTGAGCCTTCTTCTGCACGTTGACCACGACGACGGGCACATCCAGGTCGCGCACGACCGGCAGCACGTTGTAGCTCGTGGCATAGGTGAGCATCTGCAGGATGACCAGGTCGACGTCCTCGGCGCGGAACTTGTCGCCAGCGACCTGAGCCTGCTCCTTGGTGGTCACCATACCGCCGTCGATAAGCTCGACAGTCGTGGGCAGCGTGGCCTTAAAGTCCTCGTACTGCTGCTCAAAATTGGGAACGAGCTGCGGGAACTGCGGAAGATAGGCACCGAGGGCGATCGAGAAAACGCCAACCTTGGCCTTGGTGTTAACGAGCATGATTTCCTCCCATGAGAAAAGTTGATGTTTGCAAGCAAGCGGGCGCGGCGGTTATCAGATCAGCAGCAATTAGACGGCGGTTTCCACGAGCTCCCCAGCAACCGGAACCGCCGTTTTTCTTACCTACTAGTCAACAAATGCCTCGTTGATCTTGATACCAAAGTCACGGCAGGTGTCCTTGAGGCCCTTGTCGCTAATCTTGTTAAGGAAGTCATCCAAACCACCATTGGCGGCACGCGCGGCCAGGTAGATCTCGGCGGCCTTCTCGACGGTGTGTGCCAGGCCAAAGGTCGTGTCAAAGTCGGGGCCGGCGGCGAACAGGCCGTGGTGAGCCCAGACGATGGTGTCGTAGGTCTTCATGAGCTCGGAGCTTGCCTCGGCGATGGCCGGACCACCGGGGACCATCCAGGGCACAACGCCCACACCAGTCGGGAAGACGACAACGCACTCGGTCATCATCTGCCACAGGATGCGGGTGAAGGCACGGTCCTCCAGCGGCACCACGAAGGACATCTCGATGATGCCGGGGGTGTGAGCGTGGTAGATCACGCGGTCGGTGCCATCGGTACGGGCGGCGGCGACGCAGTGGTTCATGTAGTGGCTCTCGAACTCACTGGTCGGACGGGCGCCGTCGGCGAGGCCCCACACAATGCGGAAGGCGTCGCCGGTCTCGTTGATCTCGACGATGCCGATGTTGGCATACGGATCCTCCAGGACATTGCGCATATACTTGCCCGAGCCGGTGCTCACAAAGTACTGGCCGGCAAGATTCTCGCCGCGCACGCCCATCTTGACCCACTCGCGAGGCTCCTCAAAGAACGGCTTGGCCTCGGCGACCTCATCGTCGGTCATACGGTAGGTGAGGTTGCCGCCGTTGCGCTCATGCCAGCCCTGCTTAAAGCCGTCATCGCACAAGCGGCAGAAGCCCTTGATAAACGCCAGATCTTCCATTGCCATTGTTTGTCTCCTCTCCGGGACCTGCAGGCCCAATTGAAAAACGTGATAAGCCGATTGACGGCGGCGCGGAGCATGGTGTCGTGTAGGGTCTCCGCGCCGTATGTCATCGGAGAGAGCCGCTCGCGCCCGGCAGGAGTCGCTTGCCGCACGCGGGGCTGGGGGTAGGTGAAAGGTGAGTCGGGGCAGGCCCCGCCTCGTTTAGGCCTGAGCGCCCTTGGGGTCGATGCGTTTAACATCGAAGGAGCGGGCAACGCAAGCGCGGGCATCGGCCAGGTCGGCAAAATCGCCGCCGGCGATCATCTGCACGATAAAGTTGCCGATGCAGGTGCCCTCGATGGGACCGGCGAACACGGGGAGCCCGCAGGTGTCGGCCGTCATCTGGTTGAGGTAGTAATCCTGGCAGCCGCCGCCCACGATGTTGATGCTCGTGTAGTCGTGGCCCGAAAGCTCACGCAGGCCCTCGATGGCCTTGGCATACGAGCGGGACAGACTGCAGTAGTTGGTGCGCATGATCTCGCCCACGGTGTGTGGGATCGGCTCGCCGCCCTCGGCGCAGGCCTGCTTAATCTCCTGGATCATGGAGTCGGGAGCCAGGAAACGGTCGTCGTCGACATCGACATACGCCTCGAAGGGCTCGGCCTCGCGGCAGAGCGTACGGAGCTCGTCAAAACCAACCTTATGATCCATGAGAGCCTTGTGCGAGGTCTTGCCCTCGACATAGTCGACGCCGTTGATCTCGCGGCGGACGGACTGGTTCATCCACAGGCCCATGATGTTCTTGAGGAAACGATAACGCTTGAGGTAGCCGCCCTCGTTGGTAAAGTTCTGCTTACGGGCGAGCTCGTTGGTAATGGCGTGCTGATTCTCAACGCCCAGCAGGCTCCATGTGCCGCTCGAGATATAGACGGCGTTGTCGTCCTTGGCGGGAACAGCCAGGAAGGCAGAACCGGTATCGTGCGTGGCGGACAGCACAACGGTCGCGGAGTAGCCGATCTTCTCGGAGATGTCGGCCGTGAGCTCACCGAGCACAGCGCCGGGCATGGTCGGCTCCAAGAAGATGCTTTGGGGAATACCAAAGCGCGAAAGGATCTCGGTGTCCCACGTGCACTTCTCGGCATCGAGCATTCCGGTAGTGCTCGCGTTGGTGTACTCGTTAGCCTTGATGCCGGTCAGACGCCAGTTGAGATAGTCCGGAATCATTAGGAAGGTGCGAGCTGCCTCGAGCTGCTCGGGATGCTCGTTCTTGAGGGCGAGCAGCTGATAGAGCGTGTTGAAAGGCTGACGCTGAATGCCAGTACGGGCATAGACCTCAACCGGATCCATAATTTGGTCGGCAACATCGTAGATGCCGTCAGTGCGGGCATCGCGGTAGGCAACCGTATCGCCGACGATCTTGTTGTGCTCGTCGAGCAGCACGAAATCAACGCCCCAGGTATCGATTCCGATGGTGGCCGGAGCCTGTCCAGTCTGATCCTTAACGGCGCGCAGGCCTGCGACAACATGGTCGAACAGAGCCTCAACGTCCCAGCAGTCGTGACCGCCTACGCGCTTCTGCTCGTTATCGAAGCGGTAGACCTCCTGGTAGGACATCTTGCCGTCCTCGACCCAGCCAGCAAGAACGCGACCGCTCGAGGCACCGATATCGACCGCTGCGTAATGCTTGGACTCGATGCGACTCTCCATGTGCTCCCCTTTTTGAAGCGATTCATTTACAGTTTTCATTATTATTTGAACCGTTTCAATTTCAATATAAGTCAATTTCAGTCCGGCGAGCGGTTATTTCTAATCGGTAAACGGTATTTTTTGGGTTGAAGTCTCTTTCAAATACAAAGATGCGGCCACCCGCGCTGAGCAGCTGACCGCATCTTTAAAATGTTATTGAAATGGCTCGGGTGCAAACGCTAGCGCACGGCCTTGACCGCCGCCGTCAGGTCGAACAGTGTATCGAGCACGACCTCGCAGCCATCCACCACGTCCTGCGGCAGCGGGACGATATCGGGCACGGCAAAGACATGGCAGCCGGCCGTGATACCCGAGACACAACCGTTGCGCGAATCCTCGACCACGGCGCATTCCTCGGGCGCAAAACCTGCTCGCTTGCAGGCGAGCAGGTACATCTCGGGATCGGGCTTGCCATGCACGACATCCTCACCGCAGGTCACAGTCTCAAACTTGTCAAAAAGACCGACCATCTTAAGGTTGCGCTCAGCCGTAACATGGCGCGACGAGGTCGCGAGGCCCACGTGATAACCCGCCGCCAGCAGCTCGTCTAGGCACTCGGCAGCGCCGGCCTTAAGCTCCAGCTCGGTCTTGACCATCTCGTCGCGAATCTCCTTGTGGCGGACATAAATCGCCTCGGCGGCCTCGTGGCTACCGTAGTGCTCCTCGAGAATGCCCATGACATCTACCAGCGTACGGCCGATAAACTGATGAATCAGCGCGTCATCAATCGCGAGCCCCAGCTCGGCAGCGCCCGCCTTCCACGCCTTAATACCCAGTCGCTCGGTGTCGACCAGCGTTCCATCCATATCAAAAATGACAGCCTTGATCATTTCGGTCCCCCCATTGGCTTGCATTGCCGCTACTCTACCGCACTTTACGAACTTGTATATAACGTATATACATATTGCACTTTCGTTACATAGATAGAAGTCTTATGGCGAGCGGCTCGGTAGGATTATAGTTTCGTCCGAGCTTTCAACTGTAAGGAACGTTTCATGCTTTCAGACACCACCGCACCCGCAGAGGAGCTTCAGAACAAACTCGCAGCGCTCGAGCAGCTGCTTTTGGCATATGGACGCGTCGCCATCGGCTTTTCCGGCGGCGTCGACAGCAGCTTTTTGGCCGCCGTTTGCTCCCGCATCATGCCCGCCAACACCCTTCTCGTCCATCTCACCACGCCGCTCATCGGCACGCCCGAGCAGGCTTCGTTTG
>ERZ1034768.589-NODE-589-length-11996-cov-4.100662_pt1 | contig 11996 bp, 10 predicted proteins | sample MGYA00520691_ERZ1034768 | MGnify/ENA primary metagenome ERZ1034768 (study PRJEB33766, sample SAMN09781704) | gut metagenome | biome: gut microbiome | host: Homo sapiens | place: Madagascar | study: EMG produced TPA metagenomics assembly of the PRJNA485056 data set...
GATATAATCCGTGCTCGTAACGGAAATGTTGTACGTGCCCGGGTATACGCGCAACTGCCATTCGCCGGAATCCGTCTTCTCCGCGTTTTTGACTGTGACCGCAACCTTGTTGACCGTCAACGATTCCACACTGCTTGGCACGGAAACATTGATGGACTTGATCAGTGGCGTGGTGATTTGCCAGTTCGGGAAAATCAGGAATTTGTTGCCGGATTTGCGCATCGTGAGTTCCTCATCGACGGTTTCGCCGTTCAACGAGTAGCTGATTGATGCGGTGGTTGTGCCATTGCCGGATTTCACACCATTGACATGCGCATTCGAAATGGTCGCGTTATCGGTCTTGACGACGCTGTTGGAAAGCAGCTTGCGTTGGTTTTTACCCACTTGAGGATCGGCAATGTCGTTAGCCTTGTCGTAATCGCCGCTGGCGATTGCCGACACATAGCTTTCCGCCATGGATTTCGCGCTGAAGACGGTCGAATTGAGCACACCATAGACAATGCCCAATACGATCAGTGCACCGGCGACGATGCAGCCGATCAGGATCGTCTTCTTAGTTTTTGGGTCGAGTGGCTTTCCTTCACCCTGTGGAACGGCCGGCATCGGAATGTCGGCCGGAGATTGTGGCATGGGAGGAACCGAAGCCGTTGACTGCGGCACTGGTGGAACCGAAGCGGCTGGCGCTGGGATTGGCGTGGTTGGCATTGGAACAGCGGGCATCGCTTGCGTAGGAGCGGTCTGCGCGGCTGGTGATGTTGCTGGCGCGGACGGATTGGCGTACTGCGCGTTGTACTGCGCGTTGTATTGCGCGGTCTGCGTGGTCTGCGCGGAAGCTGCGGTCCTGGCTGCCTTCGGTTGGCCGAAATGCGGATCGCAAGCCTTGACGTAATCGACGACGTTCTGCGGAGTCTGCTGTACGGTACCGCCAACAAGAATCTTCCACAATCCCGGCGTCGACGCAACCAACGTCGGACCAAACGTCATCGCAATCACTTCAACGAGGAAAGCCCAGACGCCGGCGACGATGAAATACCACATCGGCACCATCGTCGAAACCGTATTCGAGCTGTATCCGGCAAGGAAATTCGTGCACAGGAATTCCGCGACAAGCCAGAACACCATCACGGCGACAGGAGCCTTCCATGTGTTCTCCCACTTCGCATAATACGGGTCATACATGTTGCGTGCCGTTTCACGAAGCGCAATGTAAATCGTTGCAATGATGAAAAGCACAAAGCAAATCCACAGTGCCCAAGCGTATTGGGTGACGCTGGCGACATTGAACAGGGAAAGCGTGTAGGAGGATTGCCCGGAAAGCGATGCGGACGCGGAGTAATATGCGTACGATCCTCCGATTTTCGCAGGGAAAATGGCGGCGAGAATAACAACCACCAAACCGGAAAGCACACCGACGATAGCGGAACTGATCGCACCGGTCCACTTGAAACGCAGTGCGGACTTACGCGCCAGCATATAAGCGCCAAACGCGGCGCCGCGCAATTGCAGGATGGCCATGCGGCTGCGGGAATTCCTTCCGTGTGTCCGCAGTGCGGCGTCACCGTCACCGCAGATATGCGATTCTGTGGTTCCTGCGGTTTTCCGTTGGGGACACAAGGTGCTCAGCCGGCTGAGACCACTCAAATCGATGTTCCGCCGGCAACGGCCGCATATCCTCCGGTTCCCATGCCTGCGCCATCAAGCCTGCAGCTAGACATGCAGTCCGGAACGCAATCTGATCCGCAAGCCAATGATTGCAAGAACCGCAAGAAGCCAATCATCATCGCAATTATTGTAATTATTGCGGTGATAGCGTTAATCGCGGGATTTGTTGTATGGAAATCAACCAATCGTAATAGCGGTGACGATTCGGCGCAAAACGGTTCTTCGACGGCGCAAAACGCGGATGAGCAATCCAACAAAACCAAGCAGAACGATGCGGCCAAGCAAACCAAGGATTGCGCGACAACGCCCGACGCGGGCTTGGAGAGTGTCGAGAAAAACGGAACCACGATGATTGCGACCGTCGCGTTCTCTGCACACGCCTGCGGTGACACCGCGTGGAAAGGCGAGGACGTCAAAATCTCCATCAAGGATTCCAGCAATGAGGTGATCGCGTCCGCGGTGTACGACTTCGCATCCGATCCGATGCAGTTCACAAGCGGCAAAGCGACGCTCGAGCTGGCGTACGCGATAGGGCAGTACTGGCGTGCGTCCGACCAGATCGAAACCAAGTCGACCAGCATGGTGGTGCAGAAGGGCGTGACGCCGAACGGTAATGCGGTTGCGAGTGTGGGAGACGCAAGGGGTGGTGCGAACATTGCCGACTCCGATGCGGAACGCTATGCGCAGCTGGCGTTGAGCTGGCAGCTGTCTCATGACCGGTCGGCGGTTTCCGGACTGTACGACATTCCGACAACGCAGCTGTTCAGTCGTAAATACGGTATGGAAGTCGACGGCAAAACCCAGCAATACCGCGATATTTATGCGCAGTATCTTACATTGCGCGCTTCATGGCCGAAGGCGGTGTTGGCGTGGGCCGCGGACTACAGCTACTACACGCGGTATGGGCATGAGGCCGATTATTACGTGCTTCTTTCCGGGGAGGAGTTCGGTTCGGTGGCTGATGCGCGTGCATGGTGTTCGGACAATGGATTCGGGGAGAATGATTGCATGGCCGTGCAAATAAATTAGCGAAATGAATTGGCGGAAGTGTTTGGGGCGATTGGATTACGCGGAACGACAGTTGTGAAGAAATTGTGATTTCCTGCCTTGGTTATGCTGTTTAGATAGGGAACATGATGGCTGGATCGCATTTTTCTGTGATTTATGCAATGTGCTGAAATCGTTGAAAAATAGCGGTTCTACAATCGCGACACGCCGAGAGTTGCGTTCTTCTCGATTCTGAGTATATTTACTTCTCGTGCTCAGCGAGAACAAAACCTCGCAAGACCAACGCCCCTTTAGCTCAGTTGGTTAGAGCAGCTGACTCTTAATCAGCGTGTCCAGGGTTCGAATCCCTGAGGGGGCACAGACAAAACCTTGGAACTCCGGTTCCAAGGTTTTTTGTTTTCTGATTCTCGCATGTCTACTCCCACATCCACTGCAGTTTGCGTAGAAACTGTTTCTCGGGCCTATCCTCCTCGTACTCCGCATCCGTACTGTCAGCAAGGTTCTCCAGCGTCCTGATTCCTCCATTCAGTGGAGGAATCTTCCCGTTTGTAAGCATCCCAGAGTCCGAAAACATCCAATCGGTGGAGGGATCTTCCCGGAAGTGGGCCTTTCAGCGGGCAAAACATCCAGTCGGTGGGGAAATCTTCCCGCTGGCGCACGCTTCGGAGTCCTGATTCCTCCAGTGACTGGGGGAATCTACCCGGAAGCAAGCCTTCCAGCGGGCAAAACATCCAGCGGGTGGAGGAAATGGGATGCTAAGGAAAAGGCTTTGCGATGAATTCCCGTGGATGGACTTACGCACCGGCCCTACTGGCTTCCCGCGACGGACTCACTATGGCTCCCGTACGTCGGCCGACGTCTCATCACTCCATGAAGACACGCGTTCCAGGTTCAATCCCCCCGGCGCGTTCACCCTGGTAATGGCTTCCGAATCAAACTACGAGTGCAATATCCAACATATGAAACCAGCGCTATGACGTCATACCTAGTGGCATACTGACTTCCAGTGCGGGGAGTAGTGTTGTACGCTGTTGTCCGCCGAGAGCGGAATCGACATCAATCTGATTCTTATTGAGAAGAAGCAATAGAGGAAACAGCAGTGGAATACTCGACTTTTGTCAAACTTGCGGCCGAATTCTTCGGTACCGCCATTCTGATGATCTTCGGCAACGGCGCTGTCGCGAACGTTGAACTGAAGAACACCAAGGGCCACCATGCGGGCTGGCTGAACATCGCCATGGGCTACGGCTTCGGCGTGATGTTCCCGGTGCTCATGTTCGGTGGCGTTTCCGGCGCGCACATCAACCCGGCCATGACCATCGCCCAGGCAGTGAACGGCCTGTTCGACTGGAACCTGGTGCTGCCGTACATCATTGCCCAGCTGCTCGGTGCCGCAGCCGGTCAGCTCGTGGTGTACATCACCTACTATCCGCACTATAAGGACACCGAAGACGCCAACGCCATCCTTGGCACTTTCTGCACCACCGACGCTCACAACGATCGCGTGAACTACTTCGTCAACGAGTTCTTCGGCACCCTCGTGCTTGTGGTCGGCGCACTGTGCTGCCTGTCCCTGCCGTGGGGCGAGGAAGACCATGCTGCCGCATCCATCGTGGTTGGTTTCATCGTGTGGGGTCTCGTGACCTCCATGGGTGGTCCGACCGGTCCTGGCCTGAACCCGGCCCGCGATCTCATGCCGCGACTGCTGCATGCCATCCTGCCGATTCCATCCAAGGGCTCCTCCCGCTGGGACGAGGCTTGGATTCCGGTCGTCGCCCCGATTCTGGGCGCCATCGTGGGTGCGTTCATGTTCAAGCTGTTCGCCTGATCGCATTCGATCATTCGTGACTTGTTCGCCTGACCGTCGCATAAGTTGCGTTTGACGTATAAGAACTGATGCATAAAGCCTGTTTTCCTCGGAAAAATTCCGGTACGGGGGAAGCGGGCTTTTTGCGTGCCTACCATTGGCTGGTAGTGTTGCCGTGGAAGAGATATGCTGCCACCTGCGTGACGGCAGGATTATAAGGAGGCCGGATTGAAGCGGATTCGTACCATTCTGCGTGCGCTCGATCCGAAGGCGGCCGCCACCATGAGCCGTCGGGAGAGGACGGAAGCGTTCCGCATCCGCAGAAGCGTCGTGGCTTGGGTCCTCGCATTGTGCGTCATCGTGTCATGCACGTCGTGCAGCGTGCATGCCGTGCTGGTCAACGCGGTGCTGAACGGAAATGCGGCAGCGGCGCAGGTCGGCAATACCGGAACAACTTCGAAAAAAGCGGATCGATCTGCGAAAGATGCGAAAGCCGCGAAATCTGAGAAGCAATCGCAGCAATCATCGGAAACAAAAGACGCAAAGGCCTCAGCGGAGGAAACGGCGGAACCGCAGGAAGACGCCGTCACCAAAGCTCTTCGTGAACAATCGGCCGCGCTGACGGACGAACAGAAAAGCGAAATACTTGCGAAAGCGCAGCAAACAGCGCAAAACAGCGGCAATGGTGTGATGCAATACCATTACTGCGTGGTCACCAAAGGCGAAGTCGGCTCGGTCGACGATTTTTCGAACGCAGTATTCCGTATTCTGGACGGCGAACGTGGATGGGCGCGCGCCGGCGCGATTTTCGAACCTTCCACGGACGGCAATTGCGATTTCAATATAGTGCTCGCCCAAGCGTCGAGTATGCCGACGTTCTCGTCGATATGTTCGGAACAATACAGCTGCCGTGTGGGCGACAATGTGATCATCAACGACGATCGTTGGAATTCCGGCACGGACGTGTGGATGTCGGGAGGTGGCGACCTGGCGCGATATCGCACGATGGTGATCAATCACGAGGTCGGCCACCGGTTGGGGCACGTCGACAACGAGATGACGTGCGCCGAAGCTGGTCAGGCGGCGCCGCTTATGCAGGAGCAGTCCATATTTTTGGACGGTTGCGTGGTCAACGAGTATCCGCTCGATTCGGAATTGTGGATCGGCTGAACGCGACTGCGAAATAAAACTGCAGAATAGGTAGAAATAGGCAGAAATAGGAACTGCGGAACATGCGGAAAACCGCAGAACGCGGCTATAGCTCGAAATACGCGTTGAATTCGGCTTGGTCAAGCATGCGATCCGAGGTATTGGCTCGAACGGCGTCCCAGCTGAATTCGCCGAGGGCTTCGGTCGCGCTCATAGGCTGCGGTTTGGTGTGTTCCGGATCGCCCTGTAATCCGAGCAGCCATGCGCAATAGCCGATGATCTGTTGCGCTGTGGCGCCATGCGCTGTGAGAATGCCGAGATCGAGCGAGCGCTCGCGTTTGGCAAGGCGTTGGCCGGCTGCGTTGTCGATGAGGGGCAGATGCGCGTATGAGATGGTTGCGTCTGCGGAGTCGACAGTGTTGGTGGATTGGGAGGATTTGGCGGATTGGACTGGTTCGGAAGGCTGGAATCCCGCCGCGATAAGGGCTTTGCGGATATAAATCTGCAAGGCGTTGGAACGAAGCAGGTCGCGGCCGCGCACGATGTCGGTGATGCCCATGTCGAGGTCGTCCACGGTGACGGCCAGCTGGTAGGAGTAGATGCCGTCCGAACGGCGGACGATGGTGTCGCCGATGTCTTGGGCGAGGTTGTAATGCTGGCTGCCGAACACTTCGTCGTGGAAGGAGATGGTGGTGTCGTCGGTGGCGATGCGTAGCGAATGGCGGTCGCCTTTGGCGAGGCGTTGTTTTACGTGCTGTGGGTCGTTGGCGATGTGGTGGCGGCATGTTCCCGGGTATACGGTGAAACGGTCGCCTTCCTGCGGTGCCGATGCGGCGCGGATATCGGCGCGAGAGCAGAAGCAAGGGTATATGAGCGGTGTCGTGCCGGGGGAGTTTATGGTGTCGCTGGCAGCGGTGCCGTAGGAATCGGAATTGTCGGAATCGATGCCGATAGTGCTGACTTTATCGCTGATTTCGTCAATACTGAGGTTGCCGAGCAGATCGAGCGCTTCCTGATATAGGGTGTGTCGCGCCGACTGGAACACCGGCTTGCCGTCCCAGTCGAGACCAAGCCAGTCGAGGTCATGCATCATGGTTTCGGCGGCGCCGGGAACCACTCGCGGCTCGTCGATGTCTTCGATGCGCAAGCGTATGGAATCGCCTGATTTGCGGGCGGAAAGCCACGCTCCGAGCATGGCGTAGACGTTGCCTATGTGCATGCGGCCTGATGGTGTTGGGGCGAATCGGCCGGTCATGGGGGCTCCTTTGATACATCGATGGTGGCAGTATGTAACTGTACCTGTTTAAGGCTCGCTCAAGTTTAGCGTAGGGCGATTCGGGTGGCGGCTACCCCATAATATGGCGTGTAAGGTGGTAGTATGTGCCGTTCGTATATGTTCGTTTGCGATGGCAGTTTGCGAGCGTGGAAAGGTATTCCGTTTTGTCGGGTGAATGGGGGTCGATATGACGAAAAAGCAGTTTAGCAATACGGAGGTCGAGTATCTTCGCGCGTTGCCGGCGGTTGAGTCGGTTACGCAGAACCGGATCACGTATGCGCGTGATTTTCAGATCAGTTGCATGCGTAGATATTTGGATGGCGAGAGGCCGAGCTCGATTTTCACGTCGGCTGGGTTGAGTCCCGCCATTGTTGGGCGTAAGCGTGTGGAGCGTAATATCGCGCGTTGGAAGGTGGATCCGGATATCATGGCCGCCGCGAAAGGCGAGGGGACGGAAGGCCCGTTGTCTTCCGAGACGCGCGAGCGACTGGTGTCCGTTCAGTTGGGGCAGATTCGGTCGCTGACGTGTCAGGTGCTTGAGCTGAAGGATCGCGTCGACATTTTGGAACGTCAATTACGCGAAATACAGGGATGAATGTGCGTTCGCCGAAAAAATTAAGGAAAAAACTGTTTTTTCGGCGCGTGTTTAGTAAATCTTGCATATAGTTGCTGTCGGACGGAGTCTTTGAAGTTCCCCCTTCTACTGCCGTCTGTTTTATTAGCCCGTACGGATATCGGTCGCTTTATCGCTTCACTTCAGACCGTCGTACGGGCTTCTTCTTACTCTGGTAGAGGTAGTTGGGATTGAACGCAAGAGGCTGAACATGACTGCATATATGGACCATAAGAATCTTGCCAATGAGGTGATCGACGGTGTGCGTGCCGTGCAGATCGCCGATGGCGTGCACCGTGTGCTGGACCGCATCGCATCGGCGGAGCAGCATGCCGGGCGTGACGCAGGTTCCGTACGCCTGCTTGCCGCCACGAAAACGCGCGACGTGGGTGAGATCATGGCTGCGATCGACGCTGGCGTGCGTATGATCGGCGAGAATCGTCCGCAGGAAGTGATGGCGAAGGCCGAAGGATTGATGGCACGTTGCGGGGAGCGCGGATTCGCGTTGGGCGTTGCCGACGATGCCGGCGCTTCCACTATTGCGGGTGAGCATATTCCGTTCCATCTGATCGGCCAGCTGCAAAGCAATAAGATCGGCAAAGTGCTGCCGGTCGTCAACACCATCGAATCGGTTGATTCCCTTGACTTGGCGGAGAAAATCTCACGCAGGGCCGTGGCGCGCGGCATCACCGTGGGCGTGCTGCTGGAGGTCAACGAATCGGGTGAGGCGTCGAAATCCGGCTGCGATCCCTCGCATGCCATCCGCATCGCGCAAAAAATCGGTACATTGGACGGACTTGAATTGCAGGGGCTGATGACCATCGGCGCGCATGTCGACGACGAAACCGCCATCCGCAAGGGATTCGAGCACCTGCGCAAAACCCGCGACCATATTCTCGAATCCGGCGAGCCGGGCACGCAATCCTGCCGCGAACTGTCGATGGGCATGACCGGCGACATGGAACTTGCGGTTGCGGAAGGATCCACCATCGTGCGCGTCGGCACCGCGATTTTCGGCGAGCGCGCGTTCATCTGACTTATTTGACTTTTTAACTTACTTTTGGTGGCGGGCCTTCACATGTGTGATGGCCCGTTTTTTTGATTTTTCGGCGTTTTATGTGGTTTTTGATTGAGCGTGTGACCTGTTGCTGCGATTAGGGTGATGTCGTTGCGTTTCGTGCCGGGAAATGCGGTTTCGTGCCTGCAATCGTTGTCTTGATAAGGGTTACCCCCTTGATGGAGGGTGTGGGTGTTGGCGTCGGCGCGGGGCATTTGTATGGCACGAGTCTTCCTGTGGGCGGGGAGGGCACTCATGCGGTGATCACCGGGCATCGTGGCCTGGTTGACGCGATGATGTTCACTCGTCTTGACGAACTTGATGAGGGTGATTTCATGTATGTCGAGGTGTTGGGGAGCACTTTGGGGTATCAGGTGGATCGTGTCAGCGTGATCGACCCCGATGATGTGTCGCAGCTGAAAATCACGCCTGGCGAGGATCGCCTGACGCTTATGACCTGCACTCCCTACGGTGTGAACACGCATCGTTTGCTGGTTTCCGGCCACAGGGTTGATATTCCGCTGCCGGCTCCCGATCCCCATGATGTGCGCGATGTTCGTGCGATTGGCATACGTGCGTTCGCGGCCAGTGCGATTGTCGGCGCACTGTCCTGTTCATCGACGTGACCGCGGTAACCAACGCGACCATTACGGACGATGCCGACAAAGTGCGAATCGCGGTAACGCGATTCGCGTCCAATGCCAGCGTCGTACGCAATCTGACCAGTGACGCCGCATCATTGAAAACCGCCGTGAATTCCCTGTCGGCCACCGGCGCGACCGCAGCCGACAAAGGCATGGCGTCAGCGCAGGCCGCCCTGCAGGGTGCGCGCCAGGATGCCAAGAAAATCGTCATATTCTTCACCGACGGCGTGCCGACCACAATCGACAGATTCGACGTTGGCGTCGCCAATGGTGCCGTCGGCACCGCAAAAACGTTGAAAGCGGGCGGAACGCAAATCTACAGCATCGGCATCTTCTCGGGAGCGAATCCGGCGCAAACCAGCTTCGGCGGCGACGAAACCAGCAGCGCCAACCGCTTCATGCACGCCGTCTCCAGCAACTATCCAAACGCCACGGCATACAACAACTGGGGCAACGGAAGCAATCGCGGATACTACAAAGCCACCAACAACGCGACGGATCTGACGAGAATCTTCGACGACATCCAACAGGAAATCATCGCGGGAAGCGCCTACACCGGCGTGATCATCACCGACACGCTCTCGCAATACGCGCGACAAAGCGGCATCGCGTACAACACAGCAATCGTGAAAAACGTTGACGGCATGACCTTCTACGAAGCGACCGGAGGCGTGAACCTCACCGCAACAAATCTGCCGGATGACGCGGAAACGCCGATACTCAACCGCGATTACACGTTGTGGTACAGCGGCGACGGCAACGGTGCGGTCCGCGTGGAATTCGCCAACGACTACGCGCTCGCCCACATGGCGACGTACACGGTCTCATACGATATCGAGCCCACGGATCTCGCCTACACGCAGTATGCGGAATACGGTTACGGAGCGACGGTCGGCGACGCGGGAACGGGCGAGACCTCGGAGGGAAAGCACGGACTGCGCTCCAACGAGAACGCCCAGGTCTGCTACACCTTCGACGGACAATCCGGCTGCGCCGCCTACCAGCATCCGGTATTGCAGGTGCCGGCCGCGAACATTGCCGTCGCCAAACAGTGGCTTGTGGAACAGCCGGCCGAAGGCACGAAACTGACGATCCATCTTGCCGGTGGCAACGTTGCAAAAACGGCGACGCTGGAAGCCGGAAACGAGTGGAACGGCGGATTCGAATCGCTCGCGCCAGGCGCATACCAGCTGTATGAGGATGCGGTGTCCGGATACAGTCCGGCAGACGGTACGGGGCTGATCGGCATCAACGTCAACAAAGACGAACTGTGGTAGGCATTCGGCGCGGCCGGTGCGCAGGCGGCAGGCAATGCGGCGATCGAAGTGCAGCATTCGCAGGAGGGCCACACGTACAGCGCCTACAAGTTCGCCACGCTGACGGTGGACGGCGAAGGCATGTCGGTGCAGGTCGACACCGACTCTGCTTGGACGACGGCCGTGCAGAACGCTGTGGACGAGGCCAATGCGCTGTTGGCCGAGCTCGACGATAACGAATAGTTTTTGATTGCCGGGCGCCGCATGTCGATGATATGGACGATTCGACGATTGTTGCGGGTAGACTGGCAAACATGAGAATCGCACGTTTTTCGCATAATGATGTACCGCAATACGCTTTCGTGCAGACCGATGAAAGCGACGGCAAGGACTATCTCGTGGCGCTTGAGGGGCACCCTCTGGCCGGTGCCGGCGTGAAGCCGACCGGCGAGCGTTTTCCGGTGGACGGCGATGGCATCCGTCTGCTCTCTCCGGTGATTCCGTCGAAGGTGTATGGCCTGGCCAAGAATTATGAGGCGCACGCGCAGTTCATGCATGAAGCCGGCCATTCCGACGTCAAGCACGCCCCGGAAGATATGGTGATCTTCTCCAAGCCGAGCACGTCGGTGATCGGTCCGGACGATCCGATCGTGATCCCGTCGTACTCGAACGATATGAATTTCGAGCCGGAAGTGGCCGTGGTGATGGGGCGCATCGCCAAGAACGTGATGGTCGAGCAGGCCATGGATTACGTGCTCGGCTTCACTTGCGTGAACGATGTGACATTGCGTGACCTGCAGGGACTTGACCCGATGTGGACGCGTGCGAAAGGCTTCGACACCTCCTGCCCGCTCGGCCCGTGGATCGTGACCCGCGACGATTTGGATTGGAAGGACGCGAAGATCTCCTTCACGCTGAACGGTGAGGATGTCGAGCTGGCTTCCGGCACCACTGCGAATCTGATTCACGGCATTCCGGAGCAGATCGCGGCGATTTCCAGCTTCACGACGCTGCTGCCGGGCGACGTGATTCTGACGGGCACGCCGAACGCTTCCGGCCATCTTGATCCGGGCGACGAGGCGATCGTGCACGTCGAAGGCATCGGTAGCCTGCGCAACGTGGTGGTGCGCGGCTGATTGCCGATTGCTGATTGACATATTGAAGATATGAAGGCCGTCACCTTTCGTGGGTGACGGCCTTTGTGCTGCGTTGTTCGCGATTTCCCGTTTAGTGAACAAAAGTTGAGTGTTGCAGGCTCAACTTTTGGGAATAGAATGGTGGTGAAGTCGGTTGAGCATATCAGACAACGACATATGCGTCGACGCGACCGTGCGAAAAACGGACGATCGGCGCGAACCATGGAGGATGATATGGAACAGAAGTTCACCACAATGGCGCAGGAAGCCATTTCCGACGCCGTACAGAACGCGTCGGCAGCAGGCAACGCGCAAGTCGAAACCCTGCACCTGCTTGATGCGCTGCTGCGCCAGGAAAACGGCGTGATCCGCGGTCTGATCGAAGCCG
>ERZ1034768.590-NODE-590-length-11985-cov-3.645264_pt1 | contig 11985 bp, 16 predicted proteins | sample MGYA00520691_ERZ1034768 | MGnify/ENA primary metagenome ERZ1034768 (study PRJEB33766, sample SAMN09781704) | gut metagenome | biome: gut microbiome | host: Homo sapiens | place: Madagascar | study: EMG produced TPA metagenomics assembly of the PRJNA485056 data set...
CTGCCAGGCTGCACGTGGAGCTGAGCAACGGCCTCGTGGTCGAGCGCTCGGGCAAGAATGCATCGCTCACCGTGACCGACCCATCCGGCAAGAAGGCAGGCCAGAAGCTTCTCGACAGCTTCATCGAGGAGCTTGCAATCGACCTGCCGAAGTTCATGGTCATGACCGACAACGAGAAGGCCCAGGAGCTTCTGCGAATCATCGGCATCGGCGGCGAGCTGGACGAGCTGGACAAGAAGCTCGGCGAGCTGAAGGCCGAGCGCCTAGACATCGGTCAGCGCAAGCGCGCCAAGGACAAGATCGCCGAGGAGATGCCGTTCTACCCCGATGCCCCCGACCACCGTGTGTCGCCTGCCGAACTTATCGAGCAGCAGCAGGCAATCCTTGCCAAGAACGGCGAGAACCAGCGCAAGCGCGAGAAGGTCGGCATCATCAAAGAGCAGCGCGACAACCTGAACATTCTGTGTGACAGCCTGAACGCCCAGATCATGTCGCTCAATGAGGAGCTGAAGCGCAAGACCGAGGAGCTGGCGAAGCTCACCGATGACTACCAGACAGCGATGAAGGACGCAGCCGACCTCGAAGACGAGAAGACCGATGAGATCGAGCGGAGCATCGCCAACATCGACGCGCTCAACCAGAAGGTCGAGGCGAACGAGCGCCGCAAGCAGGCGCTGAAGGACGCCGAGTCACTCAACGACGACTACCAGAGTTGCAACAGCGAGGTCAATGAGGTCGAGAACCAGCGCAAGAAGCTGCTCGAGACCGCCAAGATGCCGCTGGACGGCCTGACGGTCGAGGACGGCAAGCTGGTGTACAACGGCGCGGTCTGGTCGGATATGAGCGGAGCCGAGCAGCTGCGAGTCGCAACGGCGGTCGTGCGCTCGCTCAAACCAGAGTGCGGCTTCGTGCTGGTCGACAAGCTCGAGCAGATGGACTCCCAGACGCTCGCCGAGTTCGGTGCCTGGGCCGAGTCCGAGGGCCTTCAGGTCATCGGTACCCGCGTGGCGACCGACGACACCTGCTCGGTCATCATCGAGGACGGTCGCGTGGTCGAGGGCACCGGACAGCTGAAGGCCGAGATGCCCGAGATCAAGGTCGAGATGCCCGAGATCAAGGTCGAGATTCCCGAGGTCAAGATTCCCGCCATGCAGTTCGGAGGTAGCTTCTAATGACATTCCAGATCACCCGAGGGCAGCGTCTCCGCCCCCAGAAGGTCGTCATCTACGGCCCCGAGGGCGTTGGCAAGACAACCCTCGCCGCCCAGTTCCCAGGCCCCCTGTTCATCGACACCGAGAGCTCGTCCGACTACTTGGACGTCCCGCGCCTTCCAGCGCCCACGAGCTGGCAGATGCTGCTCGATGAGGTCACGTGGATTCGCGATTACCCCGAGGAGTGCGGCGGCACGCTTGTCTTGGACACCGCCGACTGGGCGCAGAAGCTGGCAGTCGATGACATGTGCAACGCCATGGGATATAAGAGCATCGAGGATGCTGGCTACGGCAAGGGCTACACCTACGTGACCGAGCGCTTCGGCAAGCTGCTGAACCTCTTGAGCGAGGTGTGCGAGCGCGGCTGCAACGTGGTCGTGACCGCCCATGCCATCATCAGCAAGTTCGAGCAGCCTGATGAGATGGGGGCGTACGACCGCTGGGGCCTGAAGCTCATCGACGGCAAGAAGGCCAGCGTCGCGGCGATGCTCAAGGAGTGGGCGGACGCGGTTTTGTTTGCCAACTACAAGACCATCGTCATCACCACCAGCAAGGACGGAAAGGTCGGCAAGGCCCAGGGCGGCAAGAACCGAATGCTCTACTGCTCCCATGCCGCCACGTGGGATGCCAAGAATCGCTGGGGCCTGCCGGACGAGGTCCCCATGGAGTACCGGCAGTTGGCACCGTTCATCCCCGTCCCGCAATTCGCACGACAGCAGCCGCAGGCGGTCGAGACGGTCAACGTCTCCACGGTCACGCCAGAGCAGATCGAGCAGGCGCGAAGTATCCCAGACCCGTTCGAGCCTGAGCACCCGGCATACCTCAAGCCGCTCTACGACCTGATGCAGCGTGACGGCATCAGCGCGGAGACGGTGAGCGTGGCTATCTCCACGCGCGGCTATTTCCCCGAGGGCACGCCGGTCGACTCCCTGCCCGAGGACTTCGCGAAGTTTTTGGTGTCGGCCTGGGACAGCATGCGCGACTACATCAATTCCGGCATGGCAGCCGGTCGAAAGGAGTAAGAAATGGCAAACGATATGGGTCAGTCCTTTGGGTGGGACGGCGAAATTGATGCGGTGGAGAACGAGTTCGAGCTGATGGAGCCCGGCGAGTACTGGGCGACGGTCGAGAACGTCGAGCGACAGCAGTTCAACGGCAGCGACAAGATGTGCGCCTGCCCCATCGCCAAGGTGAACGTCCGCCTGGACAACGGTCGAGTGCTCTCCGACCGCCTGTTCCTGAATTCCAAGAGCGCCTGGAAGATCACCCAGTTCTTCGTCTCGATTGGGATGCGTGCGGTCGATGCCCCCAAGGAGCAGAAGCTGAAGATGGACTGGGTCGGCGCGGTCGGTCGCCGCTGCAAGATCAAGGTCGGCACCCACGAGTACAAGGACAAGACCTACAACGAGATTTCCGAGTGGATGAAGCCCGAGGCGCAGGCCACGGCACCCCAGCAGCACGTCTACGGCAACGCCAATCCCGAGCCCGTGTCGCCTGCGCTGCAGGGCATGATCAACCAGACCTTCCAGCAGGCACAGGCCGCGCAGAACGGGGGCTTCTAAGGCATGAGATTCAACCTGCGTCCCTATCAGGAGCAGGCCATAGCCGCAATCGAGGAGCGTTGGGAAGCGGGAGACCGCGCAACGCTCCTCGTTCAGGCAACGGGCACCGGCAAGACAATCGTCATGGCCGGCGTCACGGAGGACGCGGTCCGCGATGGCGGTCGCGTCCTTATTCTTGCCCACCGCGGCGAGCTGCTCCAGCAAGCAGCCGACAAGCTGCAATCATCCACGGGACTCCGCTGCTCGGTCGAGAAGGCCGAGGACACGAGCGTGGGGACATTCGAGCGCGTGACGGTCGGGTCCGTCCAGACCCTGTGCCGGGAGAAGCGCCTTCGGGCGCTCGGCAGGGACAGGTTCACGCACATCCTCATCGATGAGTGCCATCATGCCGTCTCCTCGAGCTATCAGGCGGTACTCGACTACTTCGCCGGCGCCAAGGTGCTGGGCGTGACGGCGACGGCAGATCGCGGCGACCGCCAGAACCTCGGCAAGGTGTTCGATTCGCTGGCATTCGAATACAACATGCCAGAAGCAATCAAGGACGGCTACCTTTGCCCGATCAAGGCACAGACCGTGCCGCTCCAGCTCGACATCTCCAATGTCTCAGTTCGCTCCGGTGACTGGGCGGCTGACGAGCTGGGCACCGCGCTTGACCCGTACCTGCCGCAAATCGCCCAGGAGATGAAGAACGCCGGGCTTGAGGAGCGCAAGACGGTCGTGTTCCTTCCGCTCATCAAGACCAGCCAGAAGTTCTGCCGCCTGCTCAACGAGTGCGGATTCCGCGCCGTGGAGGTCAACGGGCAGAGTGAGGACCGCGCGCAAATTCTGAAAGACTTCGATGCCGGCAAATACGACGTGCTGTGCAACTCACTCCTTTTGACTGAAGGGTGGGACTGCCCGAGCGTCGACTGCATCGTCAATCTTCGACCGACCAAGAGCCGTGCTCTCTATTGCCTCGATGAGAGCACTGAGGTGCTTACGCGCGACGGATGGAGGAGCGACGCAGAGGTTGGTGATGAGGTACTAGCGTTTGACCCGAAAACCGGCAAGTCCGCATTCAGTCCGGTCGTCGCGAAAGTTAGACGGAAGCTCTGCGAAGACGAATACTTTTGCTCGCTTAGTGGTCAGTCCTCTGACATCCGCGTTACCAACAAGCATCGGATGCTCTATGACAACAAACGCAGGGGTGGCTGGAAGTTCACAACTGCCGAACATGCCGCCAGTCTCAGGAACGGTGCCTACATCCCAGTCTCTGGACACGGGGCATTTTCGGGTGTTCCGCTAACGGATGACGAACTCATGTTTATCGGCTGGGTGATGACCGATGGGTCCATCAATAAGCGCAACAACGCAATCAGGATCACCCAAGGTACTCAGCACTCGGAATATTGCGAGGAGATAACTCGCTGCATCGAGGGCTGCGGTTTCAAGTACACCCGGGCCGTTCGCAAACGAGTCGGAGTCGAATGGAACCAATCTGGCGACTGCATGACGTGGACCATCTCGAAAGGCATGCCACGGGGAAGAGACAAGGACAAGACCGGGTGGAGAAGACTCGAACCGTATATCTCGAAGGACATGAGCCCCGCTCTGTTTGACATGAGCGAGCGGCAGTTTGCTGTAATGCTCGAAGCGATATATCACGCCGACGGAGCGAAGTCCCATACGAAGACTTATCACATATCGAAAGGCAACAGAACGTTCATCGAACGACTGCAAGCTATGGCAATTCAACGCGGGTACCGTGCCGGAATGTCAGTTGAATCCCCCGGTGTTTCCAGAAAGAGCAGCTTGTTCACTGTCCATATTAAAAAGCAGGACTTCGTAAAGGTCGGCGGCACGTTCGAAGGGCACTCAGCGTGGGTCAAGGAGCCACACTCGGATGAGATGTGCTGGTGCGTCGAGACCGAGATGGGAACCGTTTTCACGCGCAGGAACGGGTACGTTGCCGCTATGGGTAACTGCCAGATCGTGGGTCGTGGCACGCGCCTGTCGCCCGAGACGGGCAAGACCGACCTGCTGCTGCTCGACTTCCTGTGGATGACCGAGCGTTTGGAGTTGGTTCGCCCTGCAGCGCTCGTTACGAGCTCTCGCGAGGTCGCGCAGAAGATGACCGCCATGGTCGAGCAGGCCGGATGCCCGGTCGACCTCCAGAAGGTCGAGAGCAAGGCATCAGACGAGGTCGTGGCTGAACGCGAGGAGGCCCTTGCCAACCAGCTCGCCGAACAGCGCAAGAAGAAGGCGAAGCTGGTCAACCCGCTGCAGTACGAGATGTCCATCGCAGCCGAGGACTTGAGCGGATACATCCCCGAGTTCGCCTGGGAGATGGCGCCTGCCACCGACAAGCAGAAGGCGGCGCTCGAGAAGTACGGCATCGACGCCTCCGAGATTTCCAACGCCGGCAAGGCATCGAAGCTACTCGACCGCGTGAAGAAGCGCCGCGACAACGGGCTCAGCTCGCCAAAGCAGATCCGTCTGCTCGAGCGCCGTGGCTTCCAGCATGTCGGCACGTGGTCGATGGAAGCTGCGAGCTCGATGATTTCCCGAATCAGCGCAAGTGGCTGGCGAATCCCGTCAGGAGTGAACCCTGCGACATATGTACCGAACGATAAGGAGTGAGCAAGATGGATGTTCCATCACTGAGAGATGCGAATGGATCTCACGTCTTCCCAAGTACGACCACCATGTACCGCGAGGACGGCAGTCAGTTCCACGTGTCCGATTTTTTCTTTGAATTGAAGCCGTGCAAATGGTTCGCACGAAACGGGAGCGAGTGCATCGAGGTCGGGAAGCTCTATCTCGAGGCAAGGAAAAAAGACAGCCCGGGTCAGCTGGCAGATGATTTAGAGAGTATCGTAAATCACCCAAATAAGGTCGTTTGCGCATATTTTGGTCGCGAAAAGCTGGACTGCGAGGGTTGTAAATTCGAGGAAATAGACGTTCCCTGCTCGTACGCCTTTTTGCAAGACATCATCGCGCGCATCCATTGTTTTGGTGGTGATGACGAATGAGTTTCGAATTACCGAAAGACGCAGAGGGTCGAGAGATACCGCTTGATACCAAGGTGCTTTACCAAGTGGACGGTAGCGAGTGCACGGTAGTTAAGTGGGAGTGGGAGTTTTACCCGCACAACACCGCCCCCGAGTGGACAGTTGTCCTTGAGCATAAGGGTATTCGAGAAGCTTTCAACCCTAAGTTCATGCACCTCACTCCACGCGACAGCTGGGAGAAGCTGCTGGAGGACTTGGACAGAGGTGCAAACGCACTGCCGCCTAGTGGTGTCTGTGCCTACTCGAACAAGGATGGAGGCGTATGTGCGGATTGCCTCACCAACGACGGTACAAGCTGCGACCAAGCCGTCTTGCGCGACATTGCATCCCGCATCCGCACGCTAAGGGGTGAGGACGCATGATTACCGATGACGAGCGCCGAGATATCGCAGCTGAGCTGCGCTACACGGCGAACGACGACCTGGGCGGATTGAGCCTGCAAAAGAATCTCGCGGCCATCACAAAGGCCGAAGATGGCAGCTGGCGCGGAGTGATGCGCAGGCTGGCCGACCTCATAGAGCCGGTGCCGAGCGACCGGGGTCGCGGCTATTGCCAGACGGCGTTGAGAGGTGCGGACGATGAGTAGAGCAGACGGTGCCGACGTCCCCTTCGAGCTGGTGTTCACCCCCGACTCAACGGCGTGGCCGGTCAGGTGGCCGGAGCGACTGATGCTCAAGTCGGTCTTCGGCGTCTTTCGCGGCGAGACGCGCGATTACGTGCCAGAGCGCACGTGCCACATGATAGACAACGGCGCCGAGTTTTGCTGCTCGGAGTGTGACTGGCGGCACGATTATGACGACGAGCCGCGGTTCTGCGCGGGCTGCGGGGCGAAGGTGATCCAATATGACGATTAGCAATGAAGATCGCCGTGAAGTTGCGAAGAAGCTGCGCGAACTGCCGAGCGACGTGTACGAGGTCGAAGGCCAATGGAAAACGGAAGGCATCAGCACCGATTGCCACGACCAGACGGACTATTACTTGATTCACGACGTCCTGCTTGAATGCCTCCCCGCAGAACTCATGCACCCTTGCGATTATGAGGAACTGCACGCCCGCCTCGCCGACCTCATAGAGCCTGAGCCTGAACGGACGTGCCGTCCAGTTTTTATGGATTGGGCGGGCAATCCCCCTTACAACGAAAGCGGTGCTCAACTAGACCTAGACAGCTTAGCAGTGGGATGCTCAGAATGCGGATGTCCATGGAGGTCAAGAAGCTCACGCGTGCCAAACTATTGTCCGAACTGCGGCGCAAAGGTGGTGCGCAAATGAGCACGAGTTACTACCTAGTCCAGACCGAGCCCACGCCGCTCTACGGACGAGCCAAGGTTGCCCAGTCGAGCGGCGGTGTGACCTCACCGTGGATGGACTGCTCCGAACCCGAGTGGGTGGATGCAGACGGAACCTGGGAAGGCATCCCGGACGTCACCGTGCCAGTCTCGGTAGCAGACCTCAAGGCGCTCGTTGCGAGCGGGAGGTACCGACTCGTTGACGAGTACGGCAAGGAACATGACGTGCGGGAGGTGTTCGGCAAATGAGTGATGTCTACAAGCTGACGCAGAAAAGCGTCTGGACAAACAATATCGGCAGGCACACCACCTGGTATCTGCTGGATGAGCACAAGATGGGCTACTACATCGACTACATCGAGTGGACGGTGAGGCGAGGCTGGGGGTTTCTCAGGCTGGATTCCGAGTGCATGGCCTTCCGTTACAACGGCAAGAAGGGCTGCGTGACCAGCTGGAGCGAGTGCGCTACCGTCTGCGGCCTGGAACCGCAGGAGGCATTCGAGACCATCTGCGAGCGCCTCGGGATAAAGGTGAGATACCTCTAGCTGGAAAAGCCGGAACAATTGAATAGCAAGGGAAGGACGGTCGTGTACATAGCGACCGTCCTTTTTTCAATCGCCGCGATAATCGCGGTCTGTCTTTACGGAGAAATGAAATGAATCACAAAGGACCTAATCTCAAGGTCGTGCCGATCATGCTTGACGGCGATGACCTTTTGCCGAAGTACGCCCATGGCGTAGAGGACGCGGGTTGCGATCTGAAAGCCAATATTCCCAAACCAATCACCATCGCCCCGTGGAAATCGGCGTGGGTCGGCACGGGAGTGCATTTGGCGATGCCGGAGGGCATGTTCGCGCTCCAGGCGCCTCGCTCCGGTCTCAGTTGCAACCACGGGATCACGCTGGCAAATTCCCCTGGAATTATCGACCCGGGCTACCGTGGCGAGATCCGTTGCAAGCTGGTGAACCTGAGCGATGAGGCGTACACGGTCTACCCGCTGGAACGAATCGCCCAGCTGGTGTTCCTGCCGTTCGTCAACGCCGTGTTCACACCGTGCGACAGCCTGCCGGAAAGCTCGCGCGGCGAGGACGGCTACGGAAGCACGGGGGCGATGTGATGGCAGATCAGGTAGGGAAGCGCTGCGCCACGTGCAAGTTCGCCAAGAACCCGCATACAACCAAGAGCACCGTGGTCGAGGTCAAGTACCTGACGTGCTGGCACAACTTACCTCACGAGTGCCGGCCATGGAACAGCTGCAATTTCTGGGAGTCAAAGGAGGTCGAGCGATGAGCGACCATCCCGAGATGATCGAGCAAATCAAGAAGATGTTCGACGAAAAGCGAGATGCGGCGGACAAGGCTGCAAACGATGACAAAGAGCCGTTCATCCCGCTCGACCAAGCTGAAGATTTCGCTAATCAAATAGTTGATATCCACGACGTATCCGTTAAACGTGCCAAGGCCGTCCGCGCCGTCGGTTTCCTCGAAGGTTTCGGCGCGTTGCTGTGGACGCAGGTAGGCCCCAACCTAGCAGACGAGGAAGTAGCGGAGTTCGAGAAGCGCGTAGCGGATATTGCCGCATACATCGGATTGCCGCCACGGGAGATGGGTGCCGAATGAGTGGAAAGAAAAGTCCCAAGACCCTAAAGGCGATGGAGCTGCTTAAAGACAAACGCCTGACTAACAAGCAAGTAGCCATGAGGTCTGGCATAAGCGAGCGCCATGCCCGTAGGTTGCGCAACTAGATGGAGGGAGAGCAATGCAAGTAATGGGAGTGGAGCTGGATGAGGAAGAGATGACGCTGACGAGGGATACCGAGTGTCCCGAGCACTACAGAGGCAATGGGTTCATCACGTGCTCCCGTGCCATGAAGTCGGCGCTCGGCAGATGGCCTGCCGCCACGGCGCCGTGCTGCACCATGGCGGTCTGGTGGTGGTGCTGTGCCTTCAAGTACGTGTGGAGGTGCATGGTCAAGGGCAAGACGCTCGAGGACATCGACAAGGCAATCGACTGCCTGTACAAGCTGCGCAAGGAGATCAAGCCGTGCCTGAAGTCGCAGTCGAAGAACGACCATAACACCAGGAAGACCGATGAGGCGTGACGTTTGCCCGCGATGTGACTCTCACAGCGTTGTTACTTGGCATGGAAGACCACTCGACCCAAACGTCAGCTGTTTCGACCAGATTGGCTACAGATGCGAGAAATGCGGCAAGACCTATTCGTACAACCAGATCGTGTACTACACGACCGATGAACGCGAGGGTGCGCAGGTCCGTAGGCGCGAGTACAAGCGCTCTTGGGATGCCGAGCACCATGATCGCGTGCTCGAGAATCAAAGAGAGCGTCGTCAGCGCAATCGGGATGCCGATAACGCCAGATATCGCTTGAGGCGTGCAACGGACAAGGAGTACCGAGACCGCTGCAACAAATTGCAGCAACTTCGACGGTCTAAGCAGAAGGAGAAACGCAAAGCAGAAAACGCGAAGTTACTGGCCGAGGCGTGGGAGATGCTCTCACGCAACAGTTACAAACCAAGGGAAAGGACAAGACAAATGGCAGGACACGAGACCGTGCGCTCGACCGACTTGAGCGCACTCCAGGGCATCTTCTTCGAGGAGCTGGACAACTTGATGTCGCTCGACATCAGCGGCGATGACGAGGCGATCGAGCGCGAGATCAACCGCGCGAAAGCGGTGTCCGATGTGGGCGCACGCGCCATCGAGAACGCGAACACCGCCGTCGGCATCATTCGCGCGCGCTCCGAGATGGCCGGCGCGAAGCTCGCGAGCGTCCCCGCGATGCTGAAGGCGTAGAAGCGATGAGCAGGGTCATGACGAAGGCGGAACATGCGTGGCTTCTCGACATGGCCCCGCGATTCCGCTCATGGGACGATCTCCTCGCATCGTTCGAGTGCGCTTTCGGCTACCGACCGAAGCGCCAGACCGCCCAGAACTATGTGTCGAAACACGGCGTGAAGCTGATGAGCACCACCGTCCGCTGGCTGGAGCATCCGGAGTTTGACGAGTTCCTGCGGGAATTCGTCCCCGGTCACAGCCAGGGCGAGATCATCGACGAGTTCGATAAAAGGTTCGATATAAGGTTGAGGGTCACACAGCTCAAAGACCGCGAGGCGACGCTTGGCCTGAAGCAGGGCACGTTCGGCGGCAGGTTCGCGCCGGGCACCGTTCCGCCCAACAAGGGCAAGAAACTGACCGACTACGTCAAGGACGAGGCGAAGCTGGCGAACATCCGCAGGTGCCAGTTCAAGAAGGGCGAGGAAGCACACAACGAATGCCCCATCGGAACGGAGCGCGTGAGCAGGGACGGCTATATCGAGGTCAAGGTCCCCAAGGAGGATGCCGACGACCGCGCCCACGGATGGTGGAAGCCGAAACATCGCCTTATTTGGGAGCAGGTGTACGGTCGAAAGCTGCAGAAGGGCGAGAGCGTCATGTTCGCCGACCGCGACATGACGAACTTCGACCCCGAGAACCTCGTGATGGTCACGCAGGCGCAACGGCTTTTCATCAACAGGCACAACATTCCCTACCACGATGCCGAGTCGCTGCGCACCGCCGTCTCCATGGCGAAGCTGAACGAGGCGATCGTGACCGCCGAGCTGAGGCCGCGCAAATGCCCGTGCTGTGGAAAGACCTACAGGCCGCAGTACAAGGCGCAGCGCACCTGCCGCGAGTGCCTTGACTCGGGTCGCAAGGCGAGGCGCAGCTACGGTATCGCCGTGTGCCAGAGGTGCGGGGCCACGTTCGAGAAGCTGAGCGTGCGGGGGAAGTATTGCCCAAAGTGCAGGAAGAAGAAATTCAGAAAGGAGAAAGGCTGATGGAAGACCACAGCGACCTTCTGGACGCGCTATCGGCAATCGACCCGTCCACGCTCAACTATCAGGAATGGCTTGACGTCGGCATGGCGCTCCATGAGAGCGGGCTTCCGCTCGATGCGTGGGACGAGTGGAGCCGCAGGGACGCAGGAAGGTACCACGAGGGCGAATGCGAGCGCAAATGGCGCGGCTTCGGCTCGGGGCAGACCAGGGTGAAGTCGGGCACGCTCGCCAAGATGGCGACCGAGCGCGGGTGGGTGCCGCCGCGTGCTTCCCAGGGAATGGGCGAGGCGCTGTCCTGGGACGGCGAGATCTCGACCGCACTCATCGACCCGTCATGGGTGGAGCCGGTGGAGCTGCCCGAGACCGACAAAACGGGTCCCGAGGAGCTTGTCGAGTACCTCGGCCACCTGTTCGACGAGGACGATGTGGTCGGCTACGTGTGCGAGAGCTGGGACCGCGAGGGCAAGTGGCTCCCCAAGTCCAAGGGATGCTATTCGCGCACCGCCGGCGAGCTGATGCGCGAGCTCAAGAAGTACGGCTCCATCGAGCAGGCCCTGGGCTCATACGACGACCGCGCCGGCGCATGGATCCGCATCAACCCGCTCGACGGCAAGGGCGTTGGCAACGCGAACGTCTCCGAGTTCAAGTACGCGCTGGTCGAATCCGATACGCTGCCCAAGGAGAAGCAGCTGGCGCTCGTGCAGGAGCTCCAGCTGCCGTGCGCCGCCATCGTCGATTCAGGCAAGAAGAGCCTGCACGCCGTGGTGAAGGTCGACGCGCGCGACTACAACGAGTACCGCGACCGCGTCATGCGCCTGTACGACGTGTGCCGCAAGAACGGACTCGACCCCGACACCCAGAACAAGAACCCGAGCCGCCTGTCGAGGATGCCCGGTGCCATGCGCTCGGGCGAGCGGCAGCGCCTCGTGAGCGGGCCGTGCGGCAAGGCGTCTTGGTCGGAGTGGTGGGACTGGATGCAGGAGACCACCGACGACCTGCCCGACCCCGAGAACCTCGCATCCGAGTGGGAGAACATGCC
>ERZ1034768.591-NODE-591-length-11979-cov-4.860785_pt1 | contig 11979 bp, 10 predicted proteins | sample MGYA00520691_ERZ1034768 | MGnify/ENA primary metagenome ERZ1034768 (study PRJEB33766, sample SAMN09781704) | gut metagenome | biome: gut microbiome | host: Homo sapiens | place: Madagascar | study: EMG produced TPA metagenomics assembly of the PRJNA485056 data set...
ACCCGGTATCATACACTGTCACTATTGCAACGCCTGCTTAATACTTTGATAATGCAAAAAAATCCCCTGCTTATCGTATTCTGATAACTGTGCTGCATCCGCTATCTGAAATGCATTCGTCTCTTCCGTCTGCAATTTGATATCTTCCTCTGTAAAATCCATATGATATTTATAGACATCTACAAAATAGTTATCACCTTCTCCCGGATTCTCACGGTGATACGAAAACAGGAAGCCGCCTTCTGCATTCGTTACATCCAGTCCGGTTTCTTCTAAGATTTCACGTTTCACGGCCTCTTCCGATGTCTCCCCGGCAATAGCCGCTCCACCGGATACTTCCCACCAGCCGGGTGCCCAAGCTTTGTCAGCCGCACGCTTTGTGATCAAATATTTTCCATCCGGTCTCTGAATAACACCAAGTACCGACAAATGATACTCCCCTTCTTTCAAGCACCAATCATTTCTTTTCATGGTTCGCCCGGTTGGCTTCTTGTCCTTATCGTAAATATCCCATAATTCCATCGTAATCTGTCATTCCTTTCTCTGACGGTAGTTTTAATAAACAACTTCAAAATGTATGAAGTGAGTATGTTTGATTTAATCGTTATCTCTTCTTCCAAACAGTAACACCAGTCGAAGCAGCTGTAATAAGGTGGATACCGTTGCCGTTATATAGGTCATTGCTGCCGCTGAAAGTACACGTCTCGCCCCTCTCACCTCATCTTCATATAACATTCCGCTATCATTTAAAATACGAAGTGCTCTGCCCGACGCATTAAACTCTACCGGAAGGGTGACAATCTGAAACAACAATGTCAACGCAAACAATATAATACCAAGATAGATCAAATTGGTATGCCCGATCAGCAATCCAACAATGATCACCGGCCACGACAATTTCGAACCAATATTGACCACCGGAACAATGGCACTGCGTATCTGTATCGGAACATAACCAACATGATGTTGAATGACATGTCCGCATTCGTGCGCTGCCACTCCAACGGCGGCAATCGATGATGCACCATATACACTATCCGACAATCGCACCACCTTCGCACGTGGATCATAATGATCAGTCAACTGTCCGCTGATATGTTCGATTCGTACATCGGTAATCCCTGCACTTCGCAGAATCATTTCTGCTGTCTGCGCCCCTGTCAGACCACGTTTGCTATGATATCGACTGTACTTATTAAATGTCCGGCTGACGTTGGCAGATGCCAGCATACATATTACCGCACCAATAATAACAAGAACATATGTCGGATCCATATAGTAATACATCCCCGGAAAATAACTTAAAAGTGCTGTCTGCATACACTAATCCTCCTTACTCCAATTGTTTTTACATTAATCCTAACTATAGCATTTCCCATCTCGTTTATCAACTATACCTTACTTTAACTTCCCATATTGGTTGTGGAGAAATATGCATCGATTTCCTATAGATCAATGATATAAAAATGATTGCTTTTCATAGAAACACGCTATATAATTATATTTGGCTTTACGCGGATTTTACGTAAAATGCTACTGTTTATCTCATTATTTGCCTAGATTTTACAAAGCTTTTCGTCAATATGTGCTGTGATTTTTATGCAAATAACACCATTTAGTGATTGATAAGGAGAAAACGAATGACTTCAGAACACGTGATCAATCTTCTTGGAGGGCTTGCGCTCTTCATCTTTGGAATGACTTTCATGAGCGACGGTTTGAAGAAACTTGCCGGCGATTATATGAAAACTATTTTGGAAAAATTAACGGAAAAACGTATTATGGCTGTGTTGCTGGGTGCCGGTCTGACCGCACTGATCCAAAGCTCCAATGCCATGTGTGTCATGACCGTCGGATTTGTAAATGCCGGAATGATGCAGTTAGAGCGCTCTGTTGGAATCATCATGGGTGCTAAGCTCGGTACAACGATCACCGGACAGCTTCTTGCAACCAATTATATTTCAAAATATGCTCCGGTTATTGCCTTTGTGGGCGTTGCTTTCTTGATGTTTGCTAAATCCAACAACATCAAAAGCTTCGGACAGGTTGTCGCAAGTCTTGGTATCCTCTTTGTCGGATTGTCCACCATGAGCACCGCAATGAGACCAATGGCACAGGAAGAATGGTTTATTAATATTGTGGCAAATCTTTCCAATCCTCTGCTCGGTGTACTGGTCGGCGTGATTTTCACCGTAATTATCCAAAGTGCCTCTGCCTCCGTCGGTGTGCTGCAGATCATGGCGGTAAGCGGTGTCATTGGATTCCGCCCGGCCTTTTATGTAATGCTTGGTATGAATATCGGTGCAAGTATCGCTCCGATCTTAGCTTCTATTGGTGGCAAAAAGGATGCCAAACGCGTTGCTGCCATCGTTGCTATTTTTGAAACCTGTGGTATGCTGATCTTTATGTTAGCCACTACATTCCTTCCGGTTCTCGACTGGTTGTCGATGACTTCCGGAGATCCGAGCCGCCGTATTGCAAATGCGAACACGATCTTTAACTTAGTATCACTGATCGTGTTGTTCCCATTCTCAAATCTCATCGCCGCTTTGTCTAAGAAGATCATTCGCGGCTCCGACGAAGAGCCAAATATGGCAAAATTAGAGTTTATCAGCGAAACAACGCATACGACTTCTACTGCAATGATCGGTCAGATCGATGCGGAGACCAATCGTATGGAAGAACTGGTACAAACCAACCTTCGTCTCGCTACCGAGAATTATTTTGATAATCGTTTGAAAGACGAGGATGATTTCAACCAGACGGAAGAAACGATCGATTTCTTAAATAAGAAAATTACCGATGCACTGATCCGCATGAGTTCTTTTGCAGATCTGACGCCAGAGCAGGCTAAGCACGTTGGTAATCTATTCCATGTGATCAATGATTTAGAGCGAATCGGTGACCATGCAGAAAATATGGCACAATATAGTATTCGTATGCACAAGAATAAGGAGCGTTTCAGTAAAACCGCCATGGAAGAACTCCGTGGGTTGGTGGATATTATTGAACGTATTTACAAAGAAGCTTACGCCCAAATGGTATCACCGGATCAGGATAAATACGCACATGTATATGCCTTGAAACGAGATGTAAACCGCATGATCGAGGACATGAAAGAAAAGCATATTGTCCGTATGAATAAGGGAAAATGTAATTCACAACAGGGTATGATGTTCGTAGAACTTTTGATGGATCTGGAACGTGTTGCAGCGCACGCTATGAATATTGCACAGGCAGCAAATTAAAAGCAATTCTTGCTTGGCGATGTCACGCTACATAGCAGTAATTTCCTATTCAAAATAATGGATCAACACAAATTAAATCCCCCTTAAGCAGACCTTTGGTTATCTACCTTATCTGCCTAAGGGGGATTCATTACTTCTTACAACATTTTTTTGTGTTTGAAATAGATAAATTCAAGAAGAATGATGATACCACACACGATTGCCACAACAGGATAACCGTAATGACTTTTAAGCTCCGGCATTCCAACAAAATTCATACCATACCACCCTGCCACAAGTGTCAACGGCGAAAAAATAGCCGTGACGATCGTCAGGATACGCATGATCCTATTTTGTTCTTCATCCAAGCGCTGCTGCTGTAATTCCCGTATTTGCAGCATATATTCCCGAAGCATTTTAGAGCGATTGTATAACCGCTCTACCTTTTGTCCATATGTCTGAAAACAGATCACCTCTTTCTCATCAAAGAAATCATTGACATTTTCGACAAGTGTATCGCTCATATCCATCATCTGTTGATATTGAAAGCTCTTGTTGAGTAATATTTTGCGATATTTAGCCATTAATCCGGTCGGATCCGTCTTCTCCCCAGACTGGATCTCCTCTTCCATCTGGAAGCAGCCTGCTTCGATCCTCTGCAAATGTTTGATATCATCTTTTAATAATTCATCCAAAAGGCGGATAAAAAAACGTACAGGCGACAGATCATCTTCATCACTGATCAGCGAGCGAAGCTGTTTTTCCCAGTGATCATGTCTGGTCTTTTGTCCGATCAAAACCAGTTCGCTGCGGTCAAGATAGTAAATAATACTGACCGCTCTGCCGTCATATGCTTCTTCCGGATGCCACATAATTTCGCCCACCACAGCGTCCGCAAGAACTACAGCTTTCGAAAAATGCATACGGTTAGACTGCAGCATATATTCCATTTCATTCCAAAAGCTGGCACTCTCCCAGCGTTCCTTCGCTTCCGCTGCATCAAGCACCAGCACCCGCCCCTGTTTCAATGCAAATTCCACAGCGATCCCCCTCACATCATACTATTGACCATAGTATGCATTTTCTCCATGTTTTCTAAAAAAATGCTTGTCACGAATACTATCCGGTGCCGGCTGTACCTGAGGGTTGAGTAATTCTGTTCGGATTGCCATGCGCGCAACCTCTTCCAGCACGACCGCATTATGCACTGCTTCAGCAGCATCCTTGCCCCAGGTAAACGGTCCGTGGTTTGTGCAGAGCACGCCCGGCGTATGCATTGGATTCAGTCCTCTCTGCTCAAATGTCTCAATAATAACAAGTCCGGTATTACGCTCATACTCTCCACCAATCTCTTCCGGTGTCAAACTTCGCGCACAAGGAATCGGACCATAAAAATAGTCGGCATGTGTTGTTCCATATAACGGAATGTCACGTCCTGCCTGCGCCCACGAAGTTGCCTCCGGCGAATGTGTATGCACAACGCCTCCGATTTCCGGATATTTTTTGTACAATTCCAAATGCGTTGGCGTGTCCGATGATGGGTTAAGCGTTCCCTCGATACGGTTTCCTTCCAGATCCATAACCACCATATCTTCCGGACGCAGCTTATCATAATCTACGCCACTGGGTTTGATCACAAAATATCCGGTATCTCTATCAATCCCGCTTACATTTCCCCAAGTATACATGATCAATCCTCTGCGCGGCAGTTCCATATTTGCTTCATATACCTTTTTCTTTAACTCTTCTAACATAGTGTCCTCCATTCGAAAATATCTGCTTACCAATGTAACGAAGTTTCTTCAATCTGCAAGCCCCCACGATATGATTCCATAAATTGTTCAAATCCCTGCACGATCTCCGGATCAGGGGCTATTGTTGTCCCTTCATTGCCGGCAAATACATGATCTTCCAAATACTGTGCCAGCGACTGCCCCTCCTGCTTATGAACCATAAAATCTGCAAGCAGCGCAATACCCCAGGCACCGCCCTCACCGGCTGTCTCCATCACAGAAACCGGTGCATTCATTGCTGCCGCAGTAATCCGCTGTCCGACGCCCTTGGTCGTAAAGAAGCCGCCATGTCCATACATTTTGTCAACTTGCACCTGCTCCTGCTGCAAAATATCCAATCCGATCTTCAAGGTTGCCAGCGCACTATATAAATGTGTACGCATAAAATTAGCTAGGTTAAATGCCGCATCCGGCTTACGCACAAAGAGTGGCCTTCCGGCATCTAATGCAGTCACACCTTCTCCGGAAAAATAATTATAGGAAAGAAGACCGCCGCAATCGGCCGCTCCCTCCTCTGCTTTTTGGAACAATTTTGTAAACAGCGTTCCTGTGTCTACCGAAAAGCCCATGTAATCCGCAAATTCACCGAACAAGTTGACCCATGCATTGATGTCCGAGGTGCAATTGTTACAATGTACCATCGCCACCGGCTCACCGGAAGGTGTTGTAACCATATCAATTTCCGTATGCACCTGTTTTAATGCCTGTTCAAGTACAACCATCGCAAAAATTGATGTTCCGGCAGATACATTTCCGGTGCGGACACCTACACTATCTGTTGCGACCATCCCGGTTCCGGCATCTCCTTCCGGCGGGCATAACGGAATCCCCGCCTGTAAAGAACCGGTTGGATCCAATAACGCGGCTCCCCTCTCGGTCAGCACTCCGGCTTCCTCTCCTGCCGACAAGACCTTTGGCAAAATATCCTTTATATTCCACGAGTATCCACGATCGGCAATCATCTCATCAAACTGTGCCAGCATCTTACTATCGTAGTCTCCCGTCTCGCTGTCGATTGGGAACATTCCCGATGCATCGCCCACGCCGAGTACTTTTTCGTCTGTGAGCTTCCAATGTACATAGCCCGCCAATGTCGTAAAATAAGAAAGCTTCGATAAATGTGGTTCCTCGTTCAAAATTGCCTGATATAAATGCGCAATACTCCATCTCTGCGGAATATTAAACGCAAACTGTTCCGTCAACTGCTCTGCCGCCTCTTCTGTCATCGTATTGCGCCAAGTACGGAACGGAACCAAGAAGTCTCCTTTCGCATCAAACGCCAAATATCCATGCATCATCGCCGAAAAACCAATTGCTGCAAGCTTTGTGAGCGTTACGTTGTATTTTTGCTGCACCTGTTCTGCCAAGGAACGATAACAGTCTGCCAAACCATTCCAGATATCCTCCTCGTGGTATGTCCACACACCATTCTCTAAGCGATTCTCCCAGTTGTGGCTGCCGGAAGCAAGTGGTTCTCCTTGTTCTCCGATCAGCACAGCCTTGATACGCGTCGAACCAAACTCAATGCCAAGTACTGCTTTTCCTTCTTGTATATATTGTGCGATCTCCATATTTTCTTCCTTTCTCTTAATCTTCTAGTGAATCATTTTCTCTACATCTCATGCGCTAAACGCCTGCCCGTCTTGCTGTGCCATTATACGGACACCTATTTATACTGCATCACAATAACCGTATCTTTTTTATTAGGTACTTTCTTCGTCACCTTTAAGGTCACCTTCGTCTTGCCTTTTTTATTGCCTTTGCAGGAAATCTTTTTACCGGATTCCAGCAAATAGACTTTTTTGAGCTTTTTATTTTTGTACTTGCGTACTGTCAGCTTTTTATTTTTAGGCCATTTTGTCACGTGTACATAGACATTTTTGCCTTTCTTGGTATATGTTCCCCAAGATGGGACTTTACCAAACGGATTACCGGAGGTAGCATAAATACTGCTGCCGTTTTTCTTCATCCAGTTACCAATGCCACGCAGTGCTTTCTTACTTCCCGCCGTCATAGTACCGTCACCCTTCGGTCCGATATTTAACAGATAATTACCACTTTTAGAAGCAACATCGACCAATTCCCGGATTAAATATTTATAGCTTCGATATGAATTCTCCAAATCCTTTTTATAGCCCCACGCATCGTTCATGGACTGACAAGTCTCCCATGGTCTTGATGGTGCTTTCTCCGGAATACTTCTCTCCGGGCACTCAAAATCACCCAGCTTAAATCCACGGCAGACACGCTCGTTTACTAATATAGACGATTTCAAAGATTTTACATATTTATACAGATCTTTTCCATCTGCTTTCGTCCACCATTTTGCCAGTGTCGGTGCCTTGCTGCTATACGTCCAGTCTCCGTCAAACCACATAATTGCCGGATCATAACGGTCTACTAACTCTTTTAACTGAGCCTTCATGTCGCGGATGTATGCTGTGCGTGCAGCCATGGACTTCATCTTCGTAAAATCACCACTGATCGTCTGCGAAGAATGGTTCCAATCTATGATCGAGTAATACAAACCAAACTTGATCCCTGCCTTATCACAGGCTGTTTTTAACTCCATCAGCACATCACGGCCGGTTTTGCCAAATGGTGTATACTGTTGCAGACTAAACATCGTCTTGCCGGTATAATCTTTAAAGCTGGCAACGTTCGTATCCCACATTGCCATTCCCTCGTGATGTTTGGCTGTGATCACGATGTATTTCATGCCTGCAAGTTTTGCATATTTCACAATCTCATTTGCATTAAACTTGGTAGGATTAAACTTCGCAGCTACCGTCTGCTGATATTTTTGCTTGGAAATACCCTCCGTCTGCATCGCCCATTCGCCATGTCCATAGTAGGAATACGCTCCAAAGTGAATGAACATACCGAACCGATCCTTCGTCCACCATTTCATATTGGATGGAACACTGTATGCCTGCGATTGCACACCTCCTGCCGCCATGCCAATCACCAAACTCAATACGAGTAACAAGCTCCATACTTTTTTAATTTTTTTCATTGCTATTACCTTTTCCTTTCTACTTTGTCAGTGCGTGTATCTTTCGTTGCCAGTCCACTTCCGCTGATCGGGATCTTATCTCCTAAATAAGTCGGCTTTGGCTGTATCCACAGATTGACCACTTCCTTATCTCTAGCAGCCACTTCGCGCAGTTTGCAGATCCAGATATTGCGGTATTTCATCCGTTTATTCGGTGCGGCATAAGCATCCAGTCCCAATTTACGTGCAGCGTACACCGCGCGATATGCGTGATACTTTTGCGTGACAACAACCGGATTATGTACCTCAAAAATATCTCTGGCACGATACATGGATTCATACGTCGAAAAGCCTGCATGATCCATAAAGATCTTATCCTCCGGGACATCCAGATTTGCCATAATGTAGTCCTTCATTCCCTGTACCTCATTATAGCCTTTCCTGCCATGATCCCCGGTCAACAGGAAACGATCCGATACCCCCGCACGGTATAATTCGATCGCACGATTTAAACGATCACGAAGCATTAAGCTTGGCTCCCCATTGGGCTTCATGCCTGCCCCTAATACCAATATGCAGTCGGCTTTCGGCATACTGTTTTCCTGTCCTGTCTCATATACATAACCTTTGGCGTAATGCACCACATACGCATCCATACCAAATATAACGGCTGCACCAAGCGCAGCAACAATCCCACATCCGATCAACATTCGTTTGATCCCCTTCTTATGTTTTGTAATAAAAGTTTTCATGTCCCCTCCAATCCAAGCAAGAATTTACATATTTTCCTATTAATCAAAGAAAATCCCGGAGAATGCTTTCCTGTCCAAAAAAGCGTACACTCCGGGATCCGTATCAACATTGGGTTATGCTCTATTACTCAATGGATGTCACTTCGTAATCTTTAGCTTCTACTGTCTGCTTCAATACATCATCTGCAATATCTGCAGATAACGTAACAACTGCTGTCCCTGCCTCGTGGCTTACCACAGCCTCTGTTACCTGATCCAAGCTCTCCAATGCTTTCTTCACTGTTGCCTCGCAGTGTCCACACATCATTCCGTTAATTTTCATTGTTTTCGTCATCGTTGTTTCCTCCTCATTATATACTATTTTTGGCTGAATTTGTGAATTTCCAGCTCTTTTTTTATCTTTATGGGCATCATATATTTTGCAGAGATTGAGTCGCAATGCATTGGATACCACGCAAAAACTGGACAGACTCATTGCTGCAGCACCAAACATAGGATTTAACTCCCAGCCAAATAATGGAATCCATACGCCCGCCGCCAGCGGAATACCGATCACATTATAGAAAAATGCCCAAAACAGATTTTCGTGAATATTGCGCAGCGTCGCTCTGCTCAAGCGAATTGCCGCAGGCACATCGCGAAGTCTGCTCTGCATCAAAACTACATCTGCTGCATCAATGGCAACGTCTGTTCCGGCACCGATTGCAATACCCATATCAGCTCTGGTCAGAGCCGGTGCATCGTTAATGCCATCTCCAACCATGGCAACCTTACCATATTGCTGCAGGCGTCTGACAACCGCTTCTTTGCCATCCGGAAGCACTCCGGCGATCACCTCATCTACGCCGACCTGATCACCAATTGCTTTCGCAGTGCGTTCATTATCACCGGTCAGCATAACGACCCGCAGTCCCATACCCTGCATCTCTTTAATAGCGGAAAGACTGTCTTCCTTGATCACATCCGCAACTGCGATAATACCAAGCAATTTGCCATCTTTTGCAAAAAAGAGCGGTGTTTTACCCTGACCCGCCAAACGGTCCGATGCTTCTGTTATCAATTCTTTCTGCTCTGACGTACGCTCCGAGGCAAGCGCGATCGTCTGCTCAATGAACTTCCGACTGCCACCGATCACGTTTTCCACATCACACACTGCTGATAAACCATTTCCCGGCAATGCCATAAATTCTTTTGGTTCTATCGCATTTACCGCATGCTCCTGTCCGTATTTTAGGACTGCCTTAGCAAGCGGATGCTCACTCTTTTGCTCCAGAGAATATGCATACAACAACAATTCTTCGGCTGTAACCCCCTCCACCGGAATCACATCCGTAACCTGCGGTTCGCCTTTCGTGATCGTACCTGTCTTATCCAAACATACAACATCCATCTTACCGGTCTCTTCCAGTGAAACGGCTGTCTTAAACAGTATTCCATGTTTTGCACCAACACCGTTACCCACCATGATCGCTACCGGCGTTGCTAATCCTAATGCACACGGGCAGCTGATAACCAGCACGGAAATGCCTCTAGCTAATGCATAACCGATGCTCGCTCCGGTAAGCAGCCAAACAACCATCGTCACGAGTGCAATAACAATGACTGTTGGCACAAATACTCCGGATACTTTATCAGCAATCTTGGCAATCGGCGCTTTCGTCGCTGCTGCATCGCTAACCATTTGAATAATCTGTGACAATGTCGTATCCTCACCGACACGTGTTGCCCTGCATTTCAAAAAGCCAGACTGATTGATCGTTGCTGCTGATACCGGATCATCCTTTTGTTTGTCCACCGGGACACTCTCACCTGTGAGTGCTGATTCGTCAACCGCACTATTACCGTCTAGAACAACGCCATCCACCGGAATCGTTTCACCCGGTCTGACAACAAACAGATCTCCCTCGCGAACAGAAGCAATATCAACGATCTGTTCCTCACCGTCCCGCACAACCACAGCCGTTTTCGGTGCAAGTCGTAATAGGCCTTTGAGTGCATCTGTTGTCTTTCCCTTAGAGCGCGCCTCTAACATTTTGCCGACTGTGATCAATGTCAAGATCATCGCCGCAGACTCAAAATAAAAGTCGTGCATATACGCCATAACCTGCTTGTCCGCGCCACGCATCACAGCATCCGTCATGGCAAACAATGCATATGTGCTATATCCAAATGCCGCTGTCGCACCTAATGCTACGAGCGTATCCATATTAGGTGCCCGATGCCACAAACTCTTAAACCCACTAATGAAGAAATGCTGATTGATCACCATAATAATGATCGTGAGAAGCATTTGTGTCAATCCCATCGCCACATGATTCCCTGCCATCCATTTCGGCACCGGCCAATTCCACATCATATGCCCCATAGAAAAATACATAAGTACTAGCAAAAAGCAGACCGACCACAGCAAGCGCTTTCGCAAAAGCGGCGTGGTGTGATCGACAAGTTCCTCTTCGAGTGCTCCCTGATTCTGCGCATTCCCGGATTGCACGTCTGCACCCTTTATTTTGGCTCCATATCCTGCATTTTGTACGGCTTCGATAATAGCGTCATTGGTTGCATTTCCTTCCACGCCCATCGAATTTGTAAGCAGGCTGACCGAGCAAGATGTCACTCCTGGCACTGCATTCACTGCTTTTTCCACCCGTGCACTACACGCTGCACAACTCATTCCTGTTACAATATACTGTTCCATCCGAAGCCTTCCTTCTACGTCTGTGTTTATTTATCTCATTAATTTTTGCAACACATTTACTAACTCATCCACTGTTTCGTCTTTTCCCTCTTTAATATCTGTCGTAACACAAGTTTTTATGTGATTTGCAAGCAAAACTTTGTTAAAACTATTCAGTGCTGCATTCGCTGCGGCTACCTGTGTCAATATATCCGGACAATACGCATCTCTCTCCACCATGCCCTTAATGCCACGGATCTGTCCCTCTATCCTGCTCAGGCGATTCAACAAATCCTTGTATTCCTTGGGATCACGTACTTTTGTCTTATGACACGGACAAACCTTCTCTTCTGCCATGCTTTTCCTCCTTTCAAGCAAAATACCCTGAGGGGGTATCCGTATCTAGGATATACCCCCTTAGGGTATTTGTCAATATATTATTTGATTAAAATATTCACTTTCTATTTTTCAACTACTTTTGCGTGCCATTTCTTAGCAAACTTCTTGATCCATTTTTTGTCTGCTTTTCGAAGCTTTT
>ERZ1034768.592-NODE-592-length-11973-cov-12.279074_pt1 | contig 11973 bp, 15 predicted proteins | sample MGYA00520691_ERZ1034768 | MGnify/ENA primary metagenome ERZ1034768 (study PRJEB33766, sample SAMN09781704) | gut metagenome | biome: gut microbiome | host: Homo sapiens | place: Madagascar | study: EMG produced TPA metagenomics assembly of the PRJNA485056 data...
TTCTTATTCTTATTCTTATTCTAGGGGCGTTACAGTGACGCTACACCTCTGTTAGCGTAACGTTACGATAACGTTACTAAGCAAATTGCAATGTTCCTAGTTGCATTTTGCTGTGCATTAAAATGGTAAAAAATGCACGATTTTTTCTAAAAGCCAGCATAAATTTCTTAATAGTTTTTCTCCATTAAAGAAAACATTTATTAAAATCGAAATCACGCTGAGGATAATTGCTAATGTCGAGTTTTCCAATTTTTTTCTATTTTCCATCGCTTCTCCCTCTTTTTTGTGGTATACTCCGCTTGAAAGGAGGTGCGAAAATGGATTTTCATATTCCTAACCTTGCAAACGGAACATTCGTTCCTATGGAAGTTCAGCTAAGAGAAGCCAAGGAAAGAGAACTTCGCAAAAAGCAGCGTCGTCATGATTTTCTTGTAACTCTCTTTAGCGTGGTCGCAAGCGTAATCGCCGGATTGATTACCGACCTTTTTGTTCATTAATTATCTGAAAAGCCAATGAGCAAGAAAACAACCAAATGCTCCGCAGGTTATAGAAAGTGCACTGCAAAGAATCCAAAACGCAACTCTATTTCTCATGGCTGACCTCCTTTCCTGTCTTTGGAGAGGACGTTGGCCATTTTAAATTTTTCCGCATATCCACCTCCTGTTTCAGAATCCGTCCATGATCGCTAACGCGGTCAACGCTGCCGCCGACCAATATAGAATCTTTGGCTCTGTTCTCTTCTCCTTAATTCCATTCATCGCCGCGAAAAGAAATAAGAATATGTTCAGAGCCAAGATAAACGTTTTCTTCATGGCTTACTCCTTATGTTTTCTGTAACCGGGCTTTATCGGCTTCTTCTCGATCACGAAGTGCCGAAAGATAAATAATTACCATATTCTTGCTGTCTTCCGGTAACTGCATGAAGATATCTGCAAATTTTTTGCATTCTTCTTTATCTTTTTCCTCTACCATGTACTCACCTCCTTCGTACTTTGTACATTCTCAATATAGCACCATGTACATACTTTGTCAACATGTTTTTTCGTACTTTGTACGATTTTTTCTATTGATATTTTGCTCGTTCTGGTGTAAACTATCATTAGACAGGAGGTGAAAATGTTGCATGAAAGATTGAAAATGCTGCGTAAAGCCTTAAACATAGGTAGCCAGCAAAATTTCGCAAACGATCTTGGGATATCGTTTTCGAACGTCTCGAGTTATGAGATGGGAAGGCGAACCCCTTCTGATGCCGTCATTAAATTAATTTGTGAGAAATATAATGTGCGGGAAGAATGGCTCCGAGATGGAGAAGGTGAAATGTTTCGTGATGTTGATGTAGACTTTGGAACTATATGTGCTGAAATCGGAATTGAAGACTTGAAAGCCAAAGAAGCAATTATGAAATATTATCATCTGACAAAAGAAGACAAGGAACTTTTTTGGAAGTTCATGGATCGTTTTTCGAAATAAAAGAAGCAGGGGTCAGTTCCCCTGCTTCTTATTTTCCGCGTATAATCTTTTTACAAAGCCATAAATCATATCAATGTACGCTGGATTGTAAATTTCGTCTACCATCTGTTTTATTTCTTTCTTTTTGTCTTCCGGTTGTTCATCTCTCATGATTATGTACCTCCCTGACAGTCTCAATCAAAATAGTGATACCACGATTACAGAATATTCGTTCGATAATGTCAACCGTGCGCCACGTATCTGCCTATTTCGATATACAGAATCTCTAATTTTTCAACTTTTTTCTCCCCCCTTATTGACAGTTTTTAAAAATATGATAAAATTTTCTGTATAACATCTTTATATTTATATTACACCGGATACCGCACAAGATGTTGACGTAATTTCATGCGTGCTTGCTCTTTTGCTTAATAATTTTCGTCAGAATCTTGATACAAAGGGGGAATTTAAGGTGACTACAAAGAAAGAGATGTTAGATATATTTGCGGAAAATCTGGAAAAAGAGCGCATAAAGCTCGGGTATACTCAATGTGATTTCGCGAAAAAGCTGGGAATTTCGGCATCTTCTTACCGGAACATCATTTCCCGCCGCGTGGACACGTTCAGTATCATGCTTGCGCCGAAACTCTATGAGCTGACAGGAAGATTCTTATACGAGATGTTCGGGCAACGCAGTATCGAGATTGAAGTGCTGAACAAATTCCGCAAATTAACAGATCGGCAGAAAGCCTACATAAACGCCAAAATAGAATTCGAGCTTGAGATGAAAGCCAAAGAAGAAGACCCTGCGAACATGTTGGATGTCCTGCTTCTGACAGGAAACATGGAAGATGGGATGATTCTGGATTCCGCGCATGAAGAGCATGTGTATTGCCCGGAATATATCGAGAAATACGGAGAGCGGCTGCACTGTGGCATCCGGATCACATCGAACCACTTACATCCCGTATATATCAAGGGCGACATCATCGGAATCTCGAAGCGGCCGCCAAGGGACGGTGATACATGCGTCCTGGTCAATCAAAAGAACGGGCGGGCGTACATCCGTAAATTTATCCAGTCGGAACCGTGCAGAATGGAGCCGATAAACGGGTATGGGGATATCATAACCATAGATCCCAACAACCCGGACGAGATGAGGGAATGGGTTATGTTTGGCGTGGTTATCACGGTTCTGCGCAGATAGGGGGAGTCAATATGGCAGAGACAAAATATTGCAAACATTGCGGACAGGTTATTGACGCGGATTGTGTCGTGTGTCCGAAGTGTGGAAAGCAGGTTGAGGATCTTAAAACAGATCAGAAGAACGTTATTATTAATAACAACAACAGTAGCAGCGCATCCTCTTCTGCTTCATCAGCTGCGGCGGCGAGTGCAAGCCAAAGAGTATACGTCACAGGAAAGCCAAAAAATAAATGGGTTGCTTTCTTCCTGTGCCTTTTTACTTTATGCGGGCACAAATTCTACGAAGGAAAATTCGGAATGGGTATTCTGTACCTCTGTACCCTGGGTCTTTTTGGAATCGGCTGGCTTATCGACCTGTTTACGATTCTCGGAAAACCAAATCCGTATTATGTATAGATAAAAAAATGGCCTAACAGACTGTGGCGCAATCTGTTAGGCCTTTCATAAGAGGTTACTCCCCGGAAGGAATAATCTAATCTAATGAACATGATTATGTTATCACACTTCCGGCGGCTTCGCAAGTGGAACGGGAAAATTTTCGATTTTTTTCGATTATTTTTTCCCGTCTGTTTGCGGCCGCTTTTTTGCACCCATTTTGCGCCGTCTCTGTGGCTTTTCCAGCCACCAAACGAAAGGAGCCTATAGATGGCAAAGGCGAAGTATACAAAGCAAAAGAACGGGTATTTTCAAGCCCGTGTGTGGGATGGAAGTTATGTTGATGGGAAAAAGCACTATATTACGATCCGATCGAAGAAAAGCAGTAAGGATCTGGAAACAAAGGTGGCAGCCTACAACGACAAAATTAAGAACCTGGAAGCCGTCCGAGATAAAAACATCCTGTTTCTGGACTACGCCGGGCGGTGGCTGACAGTCTACAAAGCCGAAGCAACGAACAACACAAAGAGGATGTACCGGAATATCATTGAAAAGCACCTGCGGCAGATGGACGGCGTGCGGCTCTGCGATGTCCTGCCGATCCATTATCAGACGGTGCTCAACGACGCGGCCGGAAAGAAACGCATCCAGCAGCAGATTCAGCTTACGTTCTCGCAGATCATGAAAGCTGCGGTGCATGACCGGCTGTATCCCGCCAACCTGCTTGAAGATCTCAAGGACGTAATGAAGCCGATCGACTACAAGGCGGACGAGAAGCGGCCGCTGACCGAAAATGAGAAAAAGGCGATGCAAAGCGCGAAGTTATCCCCATCTGATCGGATTTTTGTGGATATCTTGTATTGCACGGGCTTGAGATGTGGAGAAGCACTTGCTCTCACCAGATTTGATATTGATTTCACAGCGAAAATGATCAACGTAAATAAATCGGTCGAGTTCGACGATGCCGGAAAGCCGAGCATCAAAGCGCCGAAATCAAAGAACGGGTTCCGGAAAGTCCCGATCCCGGCACAGCTCTGCACGCCGCTGGAAAGCTACGTGCGGTTCTGCATCAAGGGAACGCTTCTGTTCTCCATGCAGGGCGGCAAAATGGTATCTAAATCCTCTTACCGCCGGAAGTGGGAAAGAATCCTCAAGGAAATGAATAGAGTCGCTGAAAAGCCCGTCTGCGGACTTACAGCCCATATCTTCCGGCACAACTACTGCACATCGCTCTGCTACCAGATCCCGCGCATCTCGATCAAGAACATCGCGTCGCTTCTGGGGGATGACGAAGCAATGGTTTTGAGGATTTACAACCATATCATGTTGGAAAAAGAGGACACCGCCGGAGCGGTAGAAGCAGCTCTTTCCATGTGACACCGTGTGACACGAAAATGACACATTTACATTCCTTTACATTCCTCTACAATCCCTTACTTTGATTTTTCGGTAATTTCATCCAGACAACGAAAAAAGGCTGAAAACCCTTGATTTTACTAGGGTTTCCAGCCTTTTCAATTAGTGAAGCATCGGGGATTCGAACCCCGGACAACTTGATTAAAAGTCAAGTTCCCTTACCGCCTAAAACGCCCGTAAATACGCCATTTTCCAACGATCCCATGACACGAAAATGACACATTCAGATCTTAGCATATTGCGTCCCGCATGTCAAATAAAAAACCGCGTCAATTTTTGACACGGTTTTTCTTTCATTTTTTTGTTTCTTTCAAATGCTCATCATATTCTGTTGGCAATACACGCCATCCTTTATAGGTTAAACATGGACGATTTTCTTCTTTAATTTTCCCCAACATTGACCTTTTGGCTCTGCTTAGCCCAGCAATCACATTAAAAAATTCTTTTGAATCTGGTTCTACTCCAAATTTATCACAATTTTCTCTGAGCCAAAAAGATAAAGAATGAATATAAAAATGTTCTCCTCCTGGACTTACTAAATGCCAATCTATTGCCGCCCTATTCGTTTCAAATCTTCCAGATTTTGGGCTTTTCTTTGCTGCTTCTGTTGCTTTTCTTTGTATTTCCGCGCTTTGAGAATTTTTTCGTCTTGCTTCTGACATTTTTCGTTTAGCATCCTCAGAGCGTTTCGCTCCTTTGTGTATCTGGCTTAAATGTACCACCTGCACTCCCTTGAGCATGTCACAACATTACGAGATGGGGTGCAATAAAATTCCTTTCCACAAACAATACATTTTTTAACATTTTTGTTCATTTTAATCTTACACTTCTTTCAAAGGTGTCAAAAGTCAATATTTTTAATCTCTTCGATTTTTCCTGTTACACTATTTTCAAAAATTCCATCAGAAAGCTGTCCCCAAAGTTCGTTTTCGCATTCTTCTTCTGTATCTCTCGTTATTTTAACGACGCTATACAAATTTGTTCCTGTTCTATCCGAATTTAACACCTCAACAATTCTTGTTTTCCCGTTTTTTGACCAATCATTTTTGTATGATGCGCAAAAGCTTTCTCTTTGCCTGTGTCCCTCTGCTCCGTAAACTTTCCATGCTCTTGTTTTCATTTTTATTTCTCCTCCTTATTTTTGTTTAAATCAGTATCAATTAATTCGTTTATATACTGATTGACGCTTTTCCCTTTTTGAGCCGCCTGCCTTTTAATAATTTCTTTATTTCCTGCCGGAATCAGTAAGTTTATACGGTCATATTTTTTCCTAATAAACTCATTTACATATTCCGTTTGATTGAACTCTCTATTTTCATTCATAATTTTCGCTCCTATATTTCATTTTCCCTACGGCTTCGATGAAATTCGGAGCCGCAGGACGTAAAATGCCTTAGACGTATCTCTTCCACTCATAATCTTGATTCTTTTTCTGAATGTTGCGAATCAAATCATATCCATACCATTTTCCATGCCAATAACATTGGCCAGCATCGATGCGGCCATGTTCAATATCCATTGTTAATTCTGCTATCTTGTCAAGGTCCTCGAAATCCTTCTCAGAGATCACTGCTTTTTTGATTCTTACTCTTGATGTTTTCCCCCATACGTTGAAAAATTCCACCTCGTAAAAATCATTCAACTCACTTATAACATATCCTCCCTGATTCTCTGCATCTAACTTTCCTTCAAAACTTCTGTATACCTCTTTTTTCATTTTGCTACCACCTTTCTGATTTGTTTATTTCCTTTCTGTGATTATAATATAGCACATTATACGTATAATATCAATACATTTTACGTATAATGCTTGTTTTTTTATCAAAAAAAGGCGCAGGGAAAATCCCTGCGTCTCCTCATTATTTCTGTTCATTGCACCACTTCTGCAGCGCCGTTACCATCGCCGACGGGTTACTAACTGTTCCGTCCTGCGGCGTTCCGAGCTTTTTCTGCATCGCCCGGATGGTCTGCGCTCCGATATAGCCGTCTGCGGTCACTCCCGCCCATTTCTGGATGGCTTTCACAAGCGCCGATCCGCCCGACGGGTGATTGCTCCACTCGCACACAGTGATTCCAGCACAGTATCTCTTATTGCTTGTCGGTTGGTTGCTGATTTTTCCATCCTGCGGCGTTCTAAAGATCTCCTGCAGACGTTTGGTCAACTCCGGCCCCCACACGCCATCAACCGAGATTGTTTTTGCGGTCGGTTTCTGATTGGATGCAGATAACTGGCCACCGTAAGTGCAGTACGCTGCGTGGCAATTGATCCAGCCAGCACCGGAGAGCAGCCGTCCCCAGCTTCCGTTCTGAATCTCCGTGACGGTGTAGCTGCCGCGGTCTTTGATCGTTCCAACTCGTCTGCTGTCTGCATCCGGTTTCTCCCGGATATTCAGATCGGTGTTGACTCGATAGATTCCTGGCTTGTAAGTTTTCTCTCCAGATGCATTGCCGTTTCCGGAAGAATCAGAGCTGCTGTCACTGATCAATTTTTTGAATCTTGTCCAATCACCTCTTGCATTAATCTGCGATGGGCAGTTTTTGCTGCAGATATCGAGATGGCGGTAAACTCTGGATGCTGGGATGCCTGTTTCTTTCATGAGCTGCCGCACCAGCGCCGCGGTGTTCTGGAATGCCTTTTCGTAATCGTATCCGCCCTGTACGCACATTTCCACGCCAATGCTGTTACGATTGCCATAGCTGCCAAACAAGTTGCCGTTTCCATAGTTGATACCGACGTGCCAGCATCCGAGGTTGTGCGGTGCGGCCTGATAAGCGGTGTCTCCGTCATCCACGTAGTAATGAGCCGACATACTCTCGAAATTCCCGTCATGCTGCGCTCTTGCGTGGGCGCGAGCGTTGGCGGTTGGCTCGAAGTTGTCGGTATTGTGTACAACGATACACTGTGGATTGTTGTACGGATAGGTGTTCTGGCTGCTGATAAAAGATCTGTCAATTCTCATTTGTCGATGCTCCTTTTCCCAAAATTTGGATTCTTAGGAACATTGTACTCTTTTTCTCACGGCTCTTTGTAGGCTTGTTAGACTACGTATCGGTGATGGCTGTATCTTACGTTTTCCTGCGTTACTTTTGCGTAGATCATCGTGGTACTGATCCGCGTATGACCGAGGAGTTTCTGCAGATCCGTCACGTCCATGCCGTGGTCTATCGCATTTGTAGCTGTGGTGTGCCGGATCAGATGAGGAAATAGCGGTCTCCCGATGCCGGATCGCACGCCGATGTTGTGGATGACCTGCTCTATAGCTTGCTTTTGCAGAGCATGGTAAGGCTTACGTATTGTACAGAAAACGGCATCTGTATCGTCTTTTCTGGTAGCCCAATATTTCTGCAGAGTGTATTCTGCGCGGGCGTTAAGATAAGAAACTCGGTGTTTGCGGCCTTTTCCGAACAATCTGACTTCTTTCGTGGAGAAATCAATATCTTCTTTTTTGAGGATTGCCATTTCCGAAACACGGCATCCGGTACTGTAGAAAAACTCGATCATTGCTCTTTCTCGAAGATCAACGCACGCATCCCGTACCATTTCCATCTCGATGCCATCAAGTGGCTCTCGCGGCTTCTTCTCGTACTTAATGGCGTGGATTTTCGCACATGGGTTCTCCGGAATGTAATATTCCCGACAACACCAGTCAAGAAACGTATTGATAACGATGCGCTTAGTGTCAATGGTATGATCCGAGTTCTTCCCAACCAGCCCGTACAAATATAAGCGGATATCGTTTGCCGTGATTTTCTCAACTGGCTTGCCGACGGCGTACAAAAACTGTTCCAGATAACATTTGTAAGTTATAAGCGACTGCGGACTCATGCCCTCAATCTTTTTCGATACCATGTAGACCTTATAGCACGCTGGTAAGAGATCATCCGGAACCGCTACATCCCTGCACTTCTTTTCAATGTTGTAATCGTCCGAAAAGATCTCCAATTCGTTAAGCACAACTTTCATCTGCTCCGGTGTGAGCTTGCCGTTCAACTTTGTAATAAACTCGGTCGCAAAATCTGCCATAAAAAAACCTCCTTTTGTGGTTCACAAAGGGAGGGTATTGTGATATAATAATACACGTACCCTTTGTGGTGCAGTTTGGAACCGGGTGTGTCTTTGGTCGGATAGCCCGGTTCCTTTTTTAGTTGTGCTTACATTATACCACGTTGTTTAAAAATAGGAAGTCTTTTTTCAAAAAAGCAAGATTTAAGCAAGATTTTTAATAAATTAAATCCGCAGTCAATAGCTATTATTCCCGTTTCTATGCACGTAAAAATATTAATTAACGAAGAAAAACGGACGAACACCATAAGAATAAGAAGCGCCGCCGTCGCCCGCACCACCGTAGACGCCCCCATTAGCGAAGTTAGTCGCACTCCTAACACCACGGAACCAATAGTTGAAGCGACGGTGAATATATTCAGGAGCGAGAGCGAACAGTGGGAACTGAGAGTTGATACATCCAACTTCATATCCGCTATTAGCCCATACAGTTGTTCCGTACACCATAACCTCAGACATCAGTTCAACTTTACAGTCATACCAAGCCCATCCAGAAGCCTGTCCGTTAGCGGTTGCGTTCGGCAGGAGATCTCTGTAAGACATTACATGAGTAGAACCGAAGTCGTTCACAATCTTCTGAGTTGCCTGTGCAAGGTTGGTGGTTCTCATATCAGAATTTGCATAGGCACCAGTTGTGGTATTTGCGGCAGCGCCTTCTGTATACTGACCGCTATCTGTGTTATGCATCTGAGCATTGTATAGTGCAGAGTCAGGTACGAGACACATGCTATTACCCATAGGTGTATTATCTCCAATCTGTTTTCCAAGATTGAACCCGGCAACTCGATATACAGTACCGTTGATTGTCAGGTAGTCACCTACGAACAGGTCATCAAATGTACCACTCTGAATAGCTTTTGATATAGCAAAAGTATAGGAAGTACCTAAGTTCTTACCTCTGAAAATGGAGTTATGACCTCCCGCATTATGTAATAATGTCTTACTATTTAATTCGTTTATTGCTCCCGGGATTGTCTTATTAGTCGTCTCGAGCTGAGAGATACCCTCAGACACGATTTTCTTAGCAATCCATTTCCACAGATTGCCGAAAGTAAACTTTTTATTCACTTTGGCTGGGGTGTCGTAGATAAGAGCAAGGTCGGTGTCTACCGGTTCTGTTTTTTCGGTGTAATCTGTGAATTTTGCCATATTAGTTTTCCTCCTTATTGAGCTGATTATTTTCAATATATTCATCAATTGCGGCGATATGCTTTTTCAATTCCGGGTTAACCACGACAAAATTGCCGCGGTTATTCTGACTGATAAGGTCGCCGGAATCGTCCACCTCTGAATAGGTGTAAGCGATCCGGATGCCCTCGCCGGTTACTAATTTCGTAAAACTTGTTAAGACTTTCATTGTTTCTCCTTTCATGCTATAATTTTCGATTCTACATAATCAATATACGTCTGATAGCCGATTTCGCTGTAGTCCAATTCCGGTTCTTTTTCATATGGAGTTTCGCTCTTTTCCAGTCTTTCTAGCGTGTAATCTGCTTGTTTAGCTTTCAGCTCCCATGAAAAGCTAAGATTTGGTGTTCCTTTGACCAAAAAGTAGTCTGCCGTTTTTTCCTCGATCCACAGGTCGCCGCATCCCTCTTTCTGCAAGAACACGTTATACTTGTTATTTCTCAGCACTGTTTCGCCGAAAATATCGTCAATCTGAACGTAGCACAGGCCGTTTTTGTCCGTTTCCGCTTCTCCGATGTCTCCGAAGAACGGGCTTGGCATCTCATAGCAATACTGGAGACGCTGACCGTAGTTTTCGGTATCTACAATTCTATTTTTGGTGCCAGAAGTATAGATTCCCTCTGCGGTTACATGTGAACCTTTTCCAAGTCCATTTCCTGTTACATAAAAGCCGCCGTTTGCATCCTCTTTTCCGGCTTTCATGTATACGCCATAATTCGAGAGCGAATCAGTGACAGAGGAATATCCGGAAAGATCGTCTGTATAACACATTCCGAAGTGTCCGCTTGTCCACGTGCTGCCAATTCCAGCTCCCGTTGATTTGTCAAGCAATCGAACGCCAGGGAATACGTACGGATTCATTTCAAAAATATATTTTTTCTTAGTAACGCTAAGTCCCCAGTTAGCCGTACTGTCAACTTTTACGCCGCCTGTGGAGATTTTGACAGCTTCATTTCCGTTGACCGTGCCTTGTATATAGTCATTTTGTGACTCAAGGTGAATCTGCGTACCATATATGGAACCTTTCTGCAAATTAAAACCGTCTTTGTTCCAGATTCCGATCTTATTTCCACTGGAATCATACACTTCCGCTTGACCGTTGCCGTTGTTGACTCCGCCAAGTTTTAAGGTTCCGCCTTGTGCGTACGAGAAATTGAGGTACAGTTTTCCATCTTTCAAGAAAATGCCCTGTGCCGCGCCGTTATTGGTGAGTCGGTTAAAAATTTCAAGCTGTGTTAAGGCCTTGTCCAGTGCATTTACCGCGGAGTTGTCCGTGTATTTATTCCGCTTCTGCCAGTCTCCGGCAACATACGAGCCGGACTCTCTGGCGGTTACGCAGGTCATGATATCGGCACTCGTCGAGTCAAACCACAGGTCGCCGATCGAGTACGGAGGTTTTGGCTGGCTTACGAAAATCTGAGCCTTTCCATCAATGGCATCGTAGACACCGCTCGGCGGCTCTGCTTTCATCTGTTCCCACGCGCTACCGTTGTAGATATAGGATTTCTGCTCGGTCGTGTTGTACCACAAATCACCCTTATGCTGCTTTTTCAGTGCGTCCGTTGTCCACGACTTAGACGGGTCTGTGCTCTGTCTCCACGTTTCGGCTTTCCCGTCTATCTGCGTCTGCACATCCTTGAGTGTTTTTGCATAGTCTCCCTTGATCCAGTTGTTAAGTGAGGAGTCATCCGTGTATTTATTCCGCTTCTGCCAATCGGATGCCACGTACGAGCCAGACTCACGAGCCACAACACAGGTCAGAATGTCGGATGTCGCCGAGCTGAACCACAGGTCACCTACAGAATACGGAGGTTTTGGCTGGCTTACGAAAATCTGAGCCTTTCCATCAATGATGTCGAAAACATCGTTCGGGATGCTCATTTCATGCCAAATTCCGGCTTGATAGATGTATTCCTTATTGGTCGATGGGTTTTTCCAAAGATCGCCATCGTGAACCATCTTTTCACTCTCAATCACGGTCATGATCGCCGCGCCGGTGCTGTCCGTAACGGTCGCTCCGGTGTGATCCAGCAACGCTTCTTCGGTCGTTCCCGTCCACTGCAAGGCTGGGTCGGTTGTCTGATACCATGTTTCTGCTTTTTTGTCGATCGAATTGGAGATTTTCTCCATTTCGTCGTCATATGCAGTGATGAAATCGCCCAGTTCCTTGCTGACTGCTTTTGCGGCGGAGTCATCCGTATACTTATTTCTCTTCTGCCAATCTCCGGCAACATACGAGCCGGACTCTCTGGCGGTTACGCAGGTCATGATATCGG
>ERZ1034768.594-NODE-594-length-11961-cov-4.760877_pt1 | contig 11961 bp, 7 predicted proteins | sample MGYA00520691_ERZ1034768 | MGnify/ENA primary metagenome ERZ1034768 (study PRJEB33766, sample SAMN09781704) | gut metagenome | biome: gut microbiome | host: Homo sapiens | place: Madagascar | study: EMG produced TPA metagenomics assembly of the PRJNA485056 data set...
GACTATCATTATCATACTCTTGTTTAGTTGTATTTCCTTGATTCAGCATGGTATCAATATCCACAAATGCCGCGTCTTGATTCTGCCATGGCAGTTTACAACCTATGATTTCAAGAGATGGATCATTTTCATTACACCTAGTTTTAAATCCTTTAATAGCAGACTTAGAAATATCTGTTCCACCATTTTGGGTATCCCAGATAATGTATATCTTTTTTTTCAATTCAACATTTTCGGTTGTATATTTTTTCCCTTCATCGTCAGAAATATCTAACTTATACCCAGGATTGTCTTTATATACCAGATAGGTCGTATCATGATAATATTTTCCTTTTACATCCTTTGACGCATCATCACTTGAGCCCTGATCTGAACCATCTTCCTCGCCAGCCTTCACCCGCACGCTTCCGCCGCCAAACACAGCGCCGCCAAACACAGCACCGCCAAGAAGTGCGCCGGCACACAGAAGTGCAAGTCCGGCTTTTACTATCCTGTTCACCTTTTTCTTTTTCTTATCTCTCATCTTCATATCCCATCTCCATATCTATATACTTATCGCAGCAATATCTCATCACTCTGGGTTCCTATGGCTATGTGTGTCCCTCTCGGCACAGCCACGGTGTCTCCTCTGTGAGTCCACTGACCGTTCTGTATGAGAACGCCATTTGTCGAATTGTCATTTACCACGTACATTTTCATGTTAGGATCAAAATATATGCGGCAGTGGACACGGCTCACATTCTCGTTCATGATAACCAGATCACACATCTGCGGATCCCTGCCTATGGTACACGGAACATTGTCCCGAAGCTCAATGATCCTGCCCTGCAGATATCCCCGGACGCCTATGATGGCACCGCCGTCCGCAGACACGCCATTTATGACCTGGGTTCTGGATTTTGCTTTCGATTTTCGCATCTCTTTACTCCCTTCTGTTATTTGAACAAGCCCTTATTAATACGGTTTACACAGATATTCCTCTTTAGACTCATTATCATCATGTCCTTCCAGATAAATATCGCTCCACTCACTCCACTCAGTCCAACCGTCCGGTGAAGCATCATCACGGTCTCTAAATCTGTAATATGTAATCTTACTGTTGTCACAGACTATAAGTGAAACCGAAGTGCCTATAGCCACCTCAGAATACTCTGTCTCACTCTGCTCAAGGACTGTGCCTGCATATAGTCCAGGGCATGACCTGTACTGTATACTTCCAACTGTAAGGCCGGCATCCTTTATCATACGAATAGCCTCATCCTCTCCGAAACCAACTGTACTTGGAACGATGGCTGTCGTAGGTTCAGGCTCCGATGTGTCATCCTCTTCCGGAGTATAATCTTCTGTGGTCGGTTCTTCCGTAGTTGTACTAGCTGTGGACATCTCTGTCGTGGTCTCAGTGTAAGTTGCTTCGGTGGTATATTCTGTGGTAGATTCCGTGCTGCTGGAAGCAGGTTCATCCTTTGCATTCTCACTTCCGTTGCTGATCACAAGCTTGATTTCTGTGTCCGGATCAACCTCTTTGCCAGCCTCAACGCTCTGTGATATGACATGATCTTTTGCAACGGTATCGCTGTACTCATAACCATGGCTTACCTTCAGACCACTGCTTGTCAGTAGAGTATCCGCCTCGTCAACTGATTTGTACTCAACATCCGGAACAGTAACCTTATCATATCCAAGAGAGACCTTGACACCCAGCTTTAATCCCTCCTGCGTTTTCTCTCCTGCTTTAAGGTCCTGTTTCATGACGATATTCTTGTCAAATGTCTTGCTTCTGACACTTTCGCTTTTGTAAATATATATATTCCTTTGTCTGGCAAGTTCCCTGGCATTATCCCAGCTTGTCCTTGCTACATTCGGAACAGTGGTTGTCTTTGAATTATCATAAGCGGGATTACCTGATGATACACTCAGCACCACCTCTGTTCCTTTATCAACAGTATCTCCAGACTTGATATTCTGACTGTCTACATAATCTGGGGCAATCTCACTTTCAACAGTATCTAATTTTACATGCAGACCCATTTTTTCAAGTTCTGATACAGCAGCCTCGCCCGAAATTCCTGTCACATCCGGCATCACTACCTGACCCACACCGCCTGATATGACGATCTCAAGAGTCATGCCTTCCTGTACTTCGACTCCGCCTTTTATATTCTGGGAAAGTACTGATCCCTTTGGAATATCAGTAGATTCTTTTTTGTCCATGATCTTGAAATTCATATTCATATCGCCGATCATCTTCTCCGCATCAGACTGCGTGAGATTGATGACATTTGGCACTCTGGTCATGGATCTTGTGTCCGTGCCGTTCACGTTCCATTTGATGACTCTGGTCGCAAGCAGTACACCTACCGTCAACACTGCAAGAATCGCTGCACACATGACCACCTTGAGCCATGCCGGCCACCTTCCGAAATCTCTTCGTCTCGATGTGACCTTATTTCTTGCCACCACATCATCAGTGGTAAGCTCATATTCAAGTCTCGCCATATCAGGAGTTCTATCGCTTATCTCAAGACTCATGGCGTTCATTATCGCATTTTCAATGTTGTCCGTGATATCCGGAGCAAATCTGGACGGTGGCTTAAGGGTATCCTGAGTCTCCCTGTCCATCGAATCTTCCGGTGTCTGCCCCGTCACCATCCTGTAAAGGGTGGCCCCGCAGCCATACACGTCAGTCCATGCGCCCTGATCACCTCTGCTCCTATATTGCTCAGGTGGTGCATATCCCGGCTTGACTATGACCGACAGGCTCTTGCTGTGATCCGTCGATGTGGCCTGTCTCGCCGCTCCGAAATCGATCAGTTTCACATCGCCATTTCTGGTGATAAATATGTTGTCCGGCGCTATATCTCTGTGGAGAAGTCCCTGACCATGTACGGTCTTGAGAGTCCTCACTATCGGCAGCATCATCTCAACCGCCTTTAGCGGTTCTATCCTGCCCTCTCTCGCCAGGTATTGCTTCAGCGTCTCTCCGTCCAGATATTCCATCACTATGTATGCCGTGTTGTTTTCCTCAAGCACATCATATACATCCGTGACTCCCGGAGTTCCCCTGAACTTTGCAAGTCTTCTGGCCTCATCCACAAATTTGCTTATACCGCCGTTGAACTGTTCCTGCCTGTCTCCGCTGAACACCGACACCGTAGATACACCAGCCGACCTTGTTGCAAATTCTGATGGCAGATATTCCTTTATCGCTATTTTCTTGTCAATGCTGTAGTCGTAGCCTATGTATGTAACCGAAAAGCCACCATAGCCTATAGCCTTTCCCACTATGTATTTGCCGCCAAGTATTGTTCCCGGCATCAGGTGGTACGGCTCACAAGGCGGTGTGTTCACGGCATATCCGCAGACTGGACACACAGTCAGGCTATCGTCAATTCTGGACATACAGCCCATGCACAATCGTTCTGCCATCGCTTGTTCTCCTTGTAGTTTTCATTGTTTAGTCCATCAAATCATGGGGTGCACAGTTATTTCTAATATCCCTGATATACATATTGCGTATCCGTCTCAACTTCCCGAGTATCAGACTGATATACTGCACTTTCGCTCCAGCCTGACCATGATCCCCATATAGGTTTTCTGTACCAGTAGGTCTTCTTTTCTATCTTCTGTCTGGTCTGGCAGCGGTAGACGGTTCCCTTCCAAGTCCACTCACCTGAGCCCATCACGTTTCTACAAACATACTTTCCTAAATCTGGAATCCAATGTCGATCTGTTGTGCTTCCATTCCAATGGAAAGGCGTTCCATCATGCTCTGTCATCGTCGTAACCCAGCTCCACGGCCTGTAATACTCATACCTTGTACAGCCACCTATATTCTTATCATGGCCACCTCTGTTCGCATCCTCATATACTCCAAACACAGCTCCATCCTGCGCTTCCACATTGCACGTATCACTTCCGGCTATATAATTTGGTCCCCAGTCAGACCATCCCCCCCATTCGCCATATGAGTAACTTGTGTCCGTCTTGTAATATTTATACCCCGCCGGAGTCGAGCTGCTTTCGGAGCTTGTAGTATCGTAGTCAACCACATCCCTGTATCTGTATTTTGTTATCGTTTCGTTATCACATATATAAAGATCTATTTTAGATCCCCGCTCTATTTTTGAGCCTGCACTTATGACCTGATCTAATACCTCATCATCAAAGCTTCCATAATGAGAACGGAACTCAATATCACCGACATCAAGACCAGCACTTGTAAGTGATACAGCTGCATCTCTGTAAGACATTCCCACGACATCAGGTACTTCTACCATATCGCTTTCATCGTCAGTGTCATCACCGCCCCAATCGTAATCATAATCCGGATCCTCTGTATTCTCAGTAGTTTCAGTATCATTCCAATCACCCGGATCATATGGATCCTCGTCCGGATCTTCCGTAGTCGCATCCGGATCTTTTGTATATTCCTCTCTGGTGGTTGGATCCACTTCAGTGTCATCTGTCTCTACGTAATCGTCAGGATCTGACGGCTGCTCATATGTCGGAGCATCCTTTATACTGTCATCACCGAGACTCACATGGAGAGTAACCGTAGTCCAGACTTTGACCTCTTCACCTGATGCTATACTCTGTGATATGATCCTGTCCTTTGCAACCACTGTGCTGTTCTCATATGTAAGTTCAACCTTTAGCTTATTCTTACTCATAAGCTTTTCTGCATCGGAGAGCTTCTTGTACACCACATCAGGAACGTGTGTCATATTCACGCCAAGACTTACGTCCACACCCACAGGTGTTCCGGCATTTACACTCGTCTTCTCCTTTGTGTCCTGTTTTGTCACCTCACCCTTCTCAGCGGTATCACTGTTTTCCGCCGAGGTCTTGTATATATACAGGCTCTTGCTCTTGGCAGTGCTTCTGGCATCATCCCATTTGCTTCCTACGAACTTCGGAACAGTTGTGGTCTTGCCTGTATCGTAACTGCTCATACCAGTCGATATCGTGATACCGACCTCAGTGCCTTTGTCCACTGCCTGTCCAGGCTCATATTCCTGGGCGCACACGTAATCCTTAAGTATCTCACTCTCGGATGTATCTGTCTTTGCAAATAATCCCAGCTCCTTCAGCTGCTTTTCAGCCTCATCCTGTGAAAATCCTGTGAGATCTGGCATATATGCCTGACCGGCACCGGCTGATATGACAACCTCAAGTATCATCTTCTCCTGAACCTCGGTGTTTACCGGTATGTTCTGGGCAAGCACCATATCTTTTGGTATGGTGTCCGATTCAACTTTGTCCACTATCTGAAACGTCAGATTTTTATTTCCTGCAATCTTCTGCGCATCATCGACGGTCTGATTCACCACATTTGGCACCCTGGTCTTCGCCAGATAATTCGGTATAAGCCTTCGCCAGTTGATGACACCTGTGGCAATGAGCGTTCCAAGTATGGCTACACAGGCAAGTGCTGCCGGCACGGATATCTTCATCCACAGCGGCCAGCGGCCGAAATCCACCTTTTTCTTTTTTACTTTTATACGGGCTACTTCGTCCTGTGTTGTGAGCTCGTAGAAAAGAGTCTGCATATCCGGTGTCCTCTCCCCTATCTCAAGGTTTAAGGCATTCATGATTGCATTCTCTATATTCTCCGGAATATCAAGCGAAAATTTTGATACATCCTCAAGGCTGTCCTTTGTTGACCTGTCCATTGAATCCTCAGGAGTCACACCTGTGATCATCTTGTACAGAACAGCTCCGCATCCGTACACATCCGTCCACGATCCCTGCTCACCGCGGCTTCTGTACTGCTCAGGCGGTGCATATCCCGGTGTAACTATGACCGACAGACTCTTGCTGTGGCTGGTGGATGTGGCCTGCCTTGCAGCTCCGAAATCTATCAGTTTGACCTCACCGCTATTTGTGAGGAATATGTTGTCCGGTGATATATCTCTGTGAAGCAGTCCCTGTGCGTGAACCTGTTCCAGAGTTCTTATGATAGGGAGCATCATGGACACCGCCCGCTCAGGCGCAATCCTGCCCTCACGCTCCAGATATCTCTTTAATGTCTCTCCCTCAAGGAATTCCATCACGATATACGCCGTGTTATTCTCGATCACCACGTCATAGACCTCTGTCACACCCGGAGTACCTCTGAATCTGGCAAGTCTCTTTGCCTCATCCACGAATTTCTCTATGCCGCCGTGAAACTGTTCAGCCTTATCTCCGCTGAATATCGACACGGTCGATGTGCCAGGTGATCTTGTGGCAAATTCAGATGGAAGGTACTCCTTTATTGCCACCCTCTTTTCTATACTGTAGTCATAGCCGATATATGTTACAGAGAATCCGCCATAACCGACAGCTCTGCCCACAATATACTTACCGCCTATTATCGTTCCAGGAGTAAGATGGTATGGTTCCTGTGGACCTGCGTCCGCCGGGAAACCACAATACGGACACGCATTATATGCATCACTGTATTTTCTCATACATCCCATACACAGTCTCTCTGACATCTTATCCCTCCTTCATTCTACAATACCCGTTTATTCAACATTCAGCTTATCAGTATATGATTCGAGTACCTTAAGTTCCGTGTTCGTATCTATATAGTTTGCAAATGCTTCTTTGTTCAGCGGGAGTCCCTGAATACTCACCAGCTGGCTGTCTGCGCCATCCGTATATGATGTTCCAAGGAAAACCGCCTCCTGTGCTCCCTGTTTTAAAAGGTAGCTTATGAGCATCGAAGCCGCCTTCTTATCTTTTTTATCTGCGTCTCCATCAATTGAAAGCTCATTTGTAAATCTCACGTCTATCTTGTCCGTGGCAATTTTCACAACTTTATATCTTCCTGCCCACTGTTTATTGACCTCAGCGTACTCATCTGTCGTTCCATAGAAGTACAGCATGGAATCCTCCTCTGTAAACTTCTTGAATATCCCGCCATTCTTATATTTCTCCCATTTACCGGATCTTGCCTTATCTAAGGCTTCGGCTTTTGCAAGCTGGTCAAATGATCCCAGCAGCAGATCCTGACATTTCTCAGACACATAGTACTGTCCCGGTTTCAGACTGGATATCTGCGTGTAGTCACTTATAACAAGACTGTCTATATCCTTCACATCCGAACTTCGTTTGACATAGGCAACCGGCGCCTCAAAACTGAGTGGGATACTGCCGCTTTCCTTTATGCTGTCCTCGTATTCTTCCAGCAGATAACAGTCATCTATACCATCTTCCTTCAGATAGCGGTACACATCGGTCAGATCATCCGCACTGCTCTGAACTTTGTCTGATGCATATTCAGACTGATATATAGTTGGCATCTTCCCATTCTCGTATGCGTTATCGAGCCTTACGCTATATTCGTCCTCCGGTATGAATTCATAGCTTACATCTACATTCTTCTGGCTATCGGCAAATGCTTCCACAGCACTGTCCATCATCGCTTCAAGTCCCTTGTCGGTCTGTCCATCCGGGACAGCGATCCATATAGTTACATCCGATGCGGGAAGTACCGCCTCAGACTTTCTGTCTCTGTATATATAGAACACACCTATAGAAAGCGCTGTCAGGAATACAAGTGCTGCTCCTATGGTTATTGCTCTCTTTATCCTTCTCGTCCTAAGTTCTTTTCTCGGTTCTTTAACTTTTTTCCTGCCATCTATGGCCTGCTTGAACTCATCCACATTCTTGAATCTGATCTCCTGATGTATGGACATGCCCTTCATGATGGCATTGCTGATATCCTCTGGGATATCGGGGCAGAGCTCCTTTGCAGTCTTCACCTCATCCTGCTGGACTCTGTTAATGGACTCATCAGGTCTCACACCTGTGACAGCCCTGTACATCGTCGCCGCAAGTGCATACACATCGGTCCATGGTCCCTGCATACTCTTGGACTGATACTGCTCCGGCGGTGCGTATCCCGGTTTCAGTATGATGGATCTTGTGATTTCTTTGTCTGTATCAGAAAATCTCGCCGCACCGAAATCTATAAGTTTTATTCTTCCGTCATTACAGAGCATGATGTTGTCCGGACTTACATCCCTGTGGATGATCCCGCCCGCATGCATCTCACGAAGCGCATCTATGACTGCATCAGCTATATGTATGGCCTCGGCACAGTCTATCCGTCCGCCCTTATATTTGAGATAATTCTTGAGTGTGACACCATCCAGATACTCCATGATAAGATATGCAGTATTGTTCTCTTCAAAGTACGCATCCACATGGACTATATTCGGATTGTCAATAAACTTTGCCATATTCTTGGCTTCCTCAAGGAATCTGTCCAGATCTGACAGGTACTGCTCCCTGCTCTCGCCGGTATAGACGATGACTCTCGGATCTCCCGGAACCCTCTGCACAAGTCCCGTCGGATAATATTCCTTTACAGCGACCACCGTCTCGAGGACCTTATCCCATGCCTTGTACGTAATTCCGAATCCACCAAATCCTATTACTGTTCCTATGATGTATCTTTCATGAAGCCATGTTCCGGGATACAGGTGATAAGGCTCCTTTGGAGGGCTTCCTTCCATATATCCGCAGAACGGGCATATCTCACGTTCATTTACATTTCCATATACAAGATTGAAAAGATTGAAACAGTTCAGGCATCTTCTCTGCATCTTAAGTCTCCTCTCATTTGCCACTCATTATCTTTGTCAATTCATCTGTCACATGAGTCTGAACGAATCGATCTCGTTTCCAAATCTGATGACAGCACCCGGGTCTATGGACGTCGGCACTCCCTTCTGAAGTTTCATGCCGCCCTCGATGAACGTTCCATTGCTCGAATAATCCGTAACCACATAATTCTGTGACGCCGCCAGATATTCAACCATACAGTGTCTGCGGCTTATCCCCTGCTTTTCTATGATGAGATGACTGCACGATGCATCTCTTCCAACAACTATCGGCGTGTCAAGTGATACCAGAACTCCTGCATACGCACCCTGAACACCGATCATCGTTCCTCTCTTGTTCAGGTATCTCGCAGGCTGGTACATCACTTTGTTGTCAACTCTGTACTGTACTATATACTGAACCACTGCAAGGATCAGTGAACATGCTGCACACGCAACAAATATCCAATATCCGTATCCCGCTGCATGAACCAGGAAGTTCTGTCCGAATATCCTCACCTGGGTCTCCACCTCAGATATCGTTCCAGATGTATAGGAATTGTCCACAAGATACTTTGCAAATGGATGTTTCAGGAACACTGGTATAAAAAGGACTGACAGCATAGCAAGCACCGAAAGGCCATAGCTGACTGCCGAGAATATGTATGTTCTTCTCTTCTTTCCGAGCCACTGGAACAAAAGTCCAGCCACTGCCAGCACCCAGGCCACTATAAATGCCACATACACAAATATGGCAAGTTTTTTCACGCCGTCTGATATATACTTCTCATCATCAGGTCTGTCCCCCTGTGTGTTGTTTACATAAGAAAGACCATCCATGAGCTGATATGCGTTAAGTCCGGCTTCATTTCCCGGAATTATCCAGAATCCCTCATCTGTGATATCGTCATCCACTAACACTTTCTGTACTGCGTCTGCGCAGGCAGCAAACGCCGGATCACTCATCTCCTCATACGTCCTGTCGTATACTTTTGCATCAGCCTTCTCAAAATCCCAATAGTCCACACTTATATATCTGCCAAACGTGAGTGCCAGTCCTGTGGCAAGCAGAACTGATATCACTATTTTCATAACCAGGTTTGCCTTCATATCTCTGCTCCTTATCTATTCGTATGTTACATACAGCTCCACACTGCTATGGCCGAGTTGTTATCCATATTCACATCCCTGCCATTTGCCTTGACTACCTCTGACATGGATGCCATCCATTCATCCACTGTCTTTGCTTTTTTCAGAAGCTTTGTCATGGTCTTTTCATCTATAAGTTCCCAGAATCCGTCCGTACACAACAAGAAAGCCTGTTTTCCCTCAAGAAAAATGGCTTCCTTGCATTCGTATTTCTTTGATTCCCATGGGCTTCCAAGCACACGAAGCAGCTTATTTCTGTCCTCATGGCCCCGAATATTCTTCTCCTTCAGTTTGTGCGCAAGCACAAGCATCTGCGGAACACTGTGATCCAGCGTTCTCTCCTTTAATTTATTGTTATGGAAATAGTACAGGCGTGAATCGCCTATATGAGCCCAGCGTATCTGATCAGCACACACATCAAGAACTACCAGCGTAGTCTTCATCCCATTTGAGCGGTCATGCTCCTGTGCACCAAGTATCTCTGTCTGAGCGTTCTCGAATATATCAGACAAAATATCTGTATCCTGTATCCCCTTATTTTCAAAAATCTTTCTCGCAGACTCCATCGCCATGGCCGATGCGACCTCACCTTTTCCATGTCCACCAAGGCCGTCCGCAACAGCAAATACATATCGTCCATCTCTGTGAAACTCTGCTATGGAATCCTCATTTTTTTCCCTGTTTCCTATGTCAGAATACAAACTGTATGTGATCATGTCTCTCGCCCTCCATAAACATGAAAATTATACCATGATACGACATGCTGCACTTATTGTCATGTCTAATATGCAAGTTAGCCTGTCTAAATTAAAATCCTGTTCTCTGTGGCAGACTGATAACCTCTGCATCTTTGAATGTATCATCGATCTGAGCCTGTTCTGATTCTGCAGACGTCACTTTAAGGCCTGCCGCATCCGCCAAAATTACATCGGGCAGAAGTCCTTCATCCCGGGTAAGTTTATCCCAGTCTGCATTTCTGAAATTGTCCAGCAGATAAAAGTGTACGCCACCAGCATTATCAACCCATGTATCAGTCAAATTTCCATCGTCATAGTAAATAACATTCTGCTCTTCAAGAAAGCTGTACTGTATGGTCAGCTCGCCCTGGCTGTACCTATACACTTTGTCATATCTTTTGCCATTGCTGTCTTTATCTACATAATTTCGTATCAAACAGGCATTTTCCCCTGTACGTTCTATCTCATACTTATTTACACTATTGCCATAGAAAACATTTTCCGGAGAGCCATTTATCAGTGCATACATGGCATACATGACATCATCTCCATCCATGATGAACATTTCGCAAATACCATCCCCGTCAATATCGCAGAAGCAATACCCCAGTGTTTCAGGCTTGTAGGATATTATCTCGTTCCAGCTTGAAATGTTTCCGATATAAAGGCTTTGTGCATTCGGTCCGCAATTACCTAGCATCTCCCTGTACCCGCTATACTCATGTATCACATCGGCGTATGCTTCCTCATAATCAATATCATCCCGCTCGGCAACTACAGAATCCTGCTCTGAAGTGTCAGCGTCAGCCTGTTCTTCTCCCGAATTTTTGTTTGAATTTTTTTCTGATTTCTCATCCGGATCACTCTCTGAATCTTCCTCTGAAACGTCCTGGGAGTTATTCTTTTCCGCTGATCCATCTGCGTCATCCGTATTCTCTGACACAAGGTTTCCATCATCAGATATTGCAAATCCAAGTTCATTCAGGTAATCTGCATCTATACCGCAGCCAGATAGCAGCACCCCCACTAAAGATAAAACTATTACACAGCTCAACTTTTTTCTCATTATCTCTGCCCCCCCTCATTAAACCTCAGCTCATCAAAGACACCATTGCCGGAAACCGATGCTACATGTCAAATTTTCATAGAAAACTTAATACATCTTTTTATCACTTAAAACTATCTGAATACGTCCGTCCTATCCGGATCTGCTCTCCGTCCTGCATCGTTATCATAGAATGATTGTAGTTCTTCACATAATCCATATTCACGATCGCCGCAGCGTGGCATCTCACAAAATTATCAGGCAGTTCTTCCACAATCTCGCTGAGAGGTTTGTACTCATAGAAAATTCCATCCTTCGTATAAAATTTTGTCACTCTGTTCTCTAAACGTATGAATTGAATATTTCTGCAGTCAAGCACATTCACCGTCCTGTCATACCTGATCTTTATGTAACACTTGCGGTCTTCGTTAATCTT
>ERZ1034768.595-NODE-595-length-11933-cov-9.342229_pt1 | contig 11933 bp, 19 predicted proteins | sample MGYA00520691_ERZ1034768 | MGnify/ENA primary metagenome ERZ1034768 (study PRJEB33766, sample SAMN09781704) | gut metagenome | biome: gut microbiome | host: Homo sapiens | place: Madagascar | study: EMG produced TPA metagenomics assembly of the PRJNA485056 data set...
ATCCTCCGGGGTCAGTGCCTGACCGGACATTACGCTGAACAGTCCTGCGGCGGCCTCCGGGCTTTGGTCGAGACCGAAGATACCCCAATCTTCCACATGAAAGCTGCCGGGGCCGACTGCTTCAAATACCATTCTGACCGGAATCGGCGAGGTATCGGCATCCCGATAGGCATAGAGCAGTGCAAGACATCCGCCTGCGCTGCCGCCGGAAATGGCCATCCGGTCGAGCTTATACCCCAGTTTTTCGGCTGCTGCAACCACATAGGGCATGGCAGCTTTGATCTCCTCCGACTGGCTGTATACGCTGGCATCCGGATTTTCTTCCGTAAACAATGTGTAGTTGATCCCTGCCGCCACATAGCCTTTGCTGCACAGCCATTCCAGCATCTCGGCATCTCCGGCTTTGTCTCCGCCGGTAAACCCACCGGCGTGGAGATAGACAACAAGACCGTATGCGTCCTGACTTTTGTCAGCCGGTACATAAAGATCGAATTTGTTGGCAGCCCCCGCTCCATAAGGCAGATCTGTGTACACCTTGCCGACCGTTTCATCCCAACAGGTGTTGTATTTGCCGTGGGTCGGGTCGCTGTTCATTTTGAGCAAAGCAGAGCCGACAAAAGCGGCAAGAAATGCAGCGGTATAGAGCAATCCCCATTTCAGCGTTTTCACAGAATATTCCCTCCAAACAGCGTGCCGCCCAGCAGCAGATTCAGTCCAGCGCGAACAGCCAGCCGCCCTAAGGCCGCGCCGAAAATGATAACGATGAACAAAATCAACAATCGCTTTTTCGTCAAATTCATTGTGAACTCCCTTCTTCTTGACTTTTTGATGGGACGAGTGTATCATCAATACAGCGCTGAGTCAATCGTCTCAGCCAAAATGAGACAAAGAAGGGCGTTTGTATCATCCCATGAAGAACATGAACAATCAGGAAAAGAACACCTATGTCCGGCAGCACATCCTGTCTGCGCTACTGGAACTGATGAAAACGCAGGAGTTTGCGTCCATCAGCATTCAGGCGTTGGTGGATGCCGCCGGAGTCGGGCGGGCATCCTTTTACCGCAATTTCGCAAGCAAAGAGGACGTATTACAGCAGGAGTCTGTGCGCCTGACCAATGAATGGAAAACAAAATTTGATCAGGAGCATCCTAATGGCACACCGGGTCAGGACAACTTATGGCTCATCAGTCTGCTGGATTTTTATAAGGAGCATACCGAGTTTTACTTAGCACTGTATCATGCAGGGCTTTCCAATGTCATGCTGGAAACACTGCTCGGCTATTTTGACCGTTCACCGGAGATCCCCAACGGGTTGGCTTATCTGAATTCTGCCATCGGCTATATGCTATATGGCTGGGTACATGAGTGGATGTGCCGGGGAATGCAGGAGTCCGGCACGGAGCTGGCCCGGATGTTAGCAGAAGCACAGAAAAAACAGGCATAAAAGAACAGGGCGCATCCCATAAAAAGAGATACGCCCTGTTTTGCTATTCTTAATCTTCTAACCCATGGCTCCCTGCCACATTCTTCAAATACACCTCCGGGTCACCGTTCAGAATCAAATCCGCATAGCCCAGTGGGTCATTGTAGATAAGGTAATCCAGTTCCGTCTGCTGCGCCATGGTTACATCCAGCGCCTCCTCGACCCCGGTGCAATCAATGGAAATTTTTCTCCCATCCCGGAGCAGCAGTTCCACGCACCCGGTATCCATGTTAAACTTGCAGGCTCTTTCATCGTACTTCATAATCATATCCTCCAAATCTTGTAATCGTCTTACAGTCTATGGCAAGGTGTCGGAGTTTTGCGCCGTCCACGGGAGCCTTCGTTGTTGTACCCGAAGAAAACGAAAAATCCGAACCCTTCTCCAATCGGAAACAGGTTCGGATTTTTCTTGTTTGGTGGGCGCGGGTGGATTCGAACCACCGAAGCTGAAAGCAGCAGATTTACAGTCTGTCCCCATTGGCCACTCGGGAACACGCCCATATTCACTTTTTGCTGTCCTGCGGACTGCCTGTATATATTACCACCGGTTCAGTAGTTTGTCAATATTTTTCGTCCAGATTTTCAGATTTTTGCGCTGCCCGGCAGGCAGCACCCCGGCTCCGGTTTTGTTGGCTCGTTTGTTCGCTTATCGTTCGTTTGTTTGGCTGCCCGCGGCCTTCCCCTGCATGGACCGGCGCTGGCGCGTTCCTTCTTTCGGGCCATCCGCAGGCCCGTCATTTCCCGCTTTACAGCAAAAAACGCTCAGGAATCAGCGTTCCTGAGCGTTTTTTCTTGGAGCTGGTGACGGGAGTTGAACGAGCCACCGGCATTGCATCACTGAAAAATGGAGATTTTTACACTAAAATCTGCACGGTTAGCAGTCTTTTTCTTGTACCATCCTGCACAGCCCACACACCCACAAAATCAAAAGTGTGTTAAAATGTGTGTTATTTTCCGGCGTGCAGCAGCTTCAAAAACATGCCGTTGACGGCCTGCGCGGTCTCTGTGTCCTCACCGGTCAGAGCGTGGCCGTACACGCCGAATGTGTCCATGTCCTCGCTGTGGCCTACAAGGTCTTTGACCTCACCGGCGGGCAGCTTCTTTGCCACGCTGACAAAGGTGTGCCGCATCTCGTAGGCTGACACCGGCGGGATCTCATTCACCCGGCAATAGACCTGCCAGCGCTTATAGTAATAGGCTTCGCTTTTCAGGCAGAACACGCTCTCACCGGCCCCAGTGACGGCCCGCTGCTGTTCCAACACGGCGCGTGCCAGATCGGACAGCACAAAGGCCCGAACGGCGTTGTCGTTCTTGCCGCGCGTCTGTTCACCCAGCACGTTCACGGCGCGGGAGATGAACACGGTGCCGCCTTTGACATCGGCCCAGCGCAGGCCCACCAGTTCACCCGGGCGCAGGCCTGTGAGCACCTGAAAGCGGTAGGCATGGATAAAATCATCATGCACCCGCTTGCCCCTGTACAGGGTCGTGTCCACGCGGAACAGCGTTATCAGGGCATCCGGCTGCAACACCTTCTTGCCTTTGGGACGTGCGCCAGCTGGCACGTGCAGCCCTTCGGGGTGGAAGGTGGTCAGCTTCTTTGCACGGCACCATTTGCAGAATGCCCGCATATCCGCGCAGAGGGATTGCAGGGACTTCTTTGCAAGGCCATCGCTGTAGGCATCGTTTACCACGTCCTGCAGGTCTTGTTCTGTCAGGCTGGTAATGCGATTCCTGCCAATCGCAGGCAGTATCCGGGTGCGCCAGCGGCTTTCAACGTTCCGCTGGTTGCCGGTGCCCGTGGTCTTTACCACTGTGGCATACCACTCTTGATATAGATCCTCCACCCGGCGGGCTTTGACCCCAATGCCATCATCTAACCAGCGGTCTGCCTTTGCATTGGCTTCCCGCTGCCCAGTGCGGCCCGGGGTGCTGCTGTAGAACTGTTTGCGCACGCCATCTTTCTGCACGGCAATGCGCCAGCGCTGGTATTTTTCTTCCCACTGGGCCGTGTTGGTGCGCTTACTCATCTTTCATATAGGCGAGCACTTCATCGAACCGGGCAAGGTGCTGGTTCTCGATGCGCTCAAAAATCACTTTTGCGGTTTCCTCATCGTAGACGTGGGAAGTCAAGTTCCGGTCGTTCTGCAGGTCAAGCCATGCCTGCTGATCCTGAATCATGCCGAATGCATACGCCTGTTTGATAACGGCTTTCGGGCTGTTGATATCAGAAAATCCCTGATCGAGCAGATATTCCCGCATGGTTTTCCACGCCAGCTCCGCACAGAACTCAAACCGCTGGATAACGCCATCCCGCACAGAATCAAGCGGCACCCTCTTGTAATCGTCCAGAGCTTCCCGCAGCCGAACTACAGCGTCCGTGAAGTATTTGTATTTTTCGTGAAGTCTGTCCATCAGCTCTACACCGTCCTTTTTGATATTTGCCAGAAACGCGGGGTTCATGCCGTCCGTGATGTGCACGATATCGAATTTTAACAGGGTGGGCAGGTCTTCGCAGTCCATCCAGAAATTCGACCGGCTGCCCTCTGGCATCCCGTACACGGCCAGATCTATGTCGCTGTTGTATCGGTTATCCCCTCTGGCACGGGAACCGAACAGCACGAGCCGCTTTGCGCCGTATCGGCGGGCCAGCGCGGCCAGCTGGCTATAAAGTTCTTCCATGGGTTCACCTGCTATCTTTTTGTGCATTTTGTCTCCGGAGGGAGACGGCCAAGTTCTTTCAGAATATTGTAGCAGTCACGAACATACATCTGACGGTGAACTGCTCTGTCCCACCCATCGTAAAATGAGTTACAGATATCATCATATGCTGGGTCTATCGGAGTTTCCAGAAGAACCTGCTGCATTTCTATTATATCCTGCTCTGTATAGGCTGTATGTCCCATATCATCCACCATGCGCCCACACCGGCTATAAAGTCCCTGTGAGCGCTTTTATTTTTCGGCAGGTTCTTTATCGTCTGGCACTGTGGGCGCGGTCTGAGCATTCTGCCCAAGCAGGAGCAGCTCTGCATACTCTCTCAGTTTCCGTATACTTTCGGCATTCAAGCCCTCCATCAGGCGGTCAACGTCTGACTGGGGGGCTTTTTCTTTTGCTGGTGCTGGCTCATCATCCGGGTGCTTCTTCAAATACAAGTCACGCGCCGAAACATCACCCTTGCCCTGCAAGCGCTGAATAAATTCCTCGTTGTGTTCTTCAAGAGTGTAACCATTCAGCAGCCAATTTATATCAATAGATAATACATTAGCTATTTTGCTGGCGGTGTCTAAATCAACCTTACTGTCACGCGACACCATGTGATAAAGAGTTGTGTATGGAATATCAATTCGGCGGCTTAACTCTTTTAATGATATCTTTTTACTTTTGGCAAGTTCGCCAATTCTCGCACCAATGCCCATTTTATGCACTCCCTTCTCGCTTATCATATCACACTAAAAGAAAATTCGCAATTAGGCATTGATAAAGTGCCTAATTTGGCATATAATCAAGCTACGTAAATGCCAATTTGCGAATATTCAGAAAGAAAGGAGGATAAAGATGCGATTCAACAAAGTAAAAGCCAAAACGGTGCTCTTAATTGCTGGCAAGACCCAATGCGAAATTGCCGAAAGCCTTGAGCTTTCCCGGCGCTGGGTGGGCGCTGCATTCAACGGCGAAAAGAACATCAGTGAAAAGGCAGCACGCCGCATTGCTGCGGCTCTGGGCGTATCCGTGGACGATTTGAAGGAGGATTAAACCATGTATCAGTATTTTCACAAGCTCCGTGTCCGGTTCGCTGAACTGGAAATGAAGCAGGGCGAAGTAGCCAAGCGCGCCAACATGGCCGAAAGCACCTTGACCGCCCGCATGACTGGCCGTTTGCCGTGGAACGGGGACGAGATCGCCCGTGTTGCCAAGGTGCTGGACATTCCCGCCGACCAGATCGGTGCATTCTTCTTCGTTGACGCGCCCAAGGAATACAAGAAGAAGGGTGCATGATGGCAAACAAAAGAATGTTTTCGGTGGACGTAGTTGAAACCGATGCGTTTCTTGACCTGCCGCCCAAAGTACAAGCGCTCTACTTCCATCTGGGAATGCGCGCAGACGATGACGGCTTTGTTTCAAGCCCCCGCACCATCGTGCGCACCATTGGATGCAATGCCGGTGATTTGAAGCAGCTGGAAGCCACTGGCTATGTGATTTCGTTCAATTCCGGTGTGCTTGTCGTGACTGACTGGAAGGTGAACAACACCCTCAAGAGCGACCGCCATACAAAGACGGTGTATCAGAGAGAGCTTTCATTACTTAAAGAATCTACATCAAAACGCTATATTCTTTCCAATCATGGAACCATCGCGGAACCAGACTGGAACCACAACGGAACCCAGTTGGAACCACAGTATAGTATAGAAAAGAATAGAGTAGTAAAGGGTAGATTAGATAAGGAGAGCCAAGCCGCTGCCGCGGCTGGCGAGCCTGATAACCGTTCCTGTGATGTGTTCTCAACCTTTGCCGATGGTGACGGCGAGTTACTGCAGGCTCTTCAGGACTATGACAGCATGAGACGGGAGAAGCGCAAAGCCTTAACCGATACCATGCGCCGCAGCCTGTGCCAGCAGCTGGATGAAGAGTTCCACCGGTGCGAGTGGGTGCAGATCATCAAGCAGGCCACCCGGCAAGGCTGGCTGAAGTTCTATCCGCTGGATAAGGACAGGCCCACCAGCGCAGCCCCAGAGCTTGAAAGCACCGGAAGCCAGATTGACCGCATTTTAGAGAACCTGAAACGAAAGAATGGAGTGATTTAACGATGACCATTGAAAAACTGAAAGAGCTGCTGCAGATCCGCGTGGACTACTTCGAGCAGCACCTTACCGACGAAGCCATGACGGCCCAGCTGAAAGCCTACACGGCCAACTTGGGCACCGTGCCGGACGAAGTCGCCGAACCGGCGTTCTGGGCTGCCATTGGCAAATGCCGGTATCCGAAGCAGTTCCTTGTGGATTGGCAAGACGCTGTGCGGGAGATCATGCGGAAGCGCCTGCCCTCTGATGCAGCACTGTGGAGCGAAACCATGGATGCAGCGCACCGCATTTCGGATTGCTATGCAGTTCATGCAAACGGCGGCTATGCCGGAGAAGAAAAGGGCGAACGACTGGAAGCTGCACAGCAGATTTTTGAACGTCTGCCTGAAGTCGTGCAACGGTGGGCTGGTTCGCCCCGCGAACTGTGCGATTTGGTGAACCACAACACCAAAAGCGAACTAAACAAGTTCATTCGCCCCGGCTTCAACCGGATGCTTGCAAATGCTCCCTTGCAGGAGTTCCGGCAGCCAAATGCAGCCCCTATCCTGAAGCAGAATGCCCCTGCCGCCCAGATTGGAACCCGCTGAACACTTTACCCGCTACACAAAGAAAGCCGCTTTCCCTGCGGCCAACAGGGAGAGCGGCACATGGGCGGTATTTGCTTGCAGGCATTACCGCCCTCATTATATCAAAAATGGAGGATTTTGCAATGACACGTTTTGATTATGTGCTTCCTACTGACATCGGCACCCTTGAGGGCGCTGTTGAAGATGCTGTAAACCTGCTGTCTATTTTCTCCGAATGGTTTGAAGAAAGCCACAAGGTTATGCAGCTTGACCGCAGCCACACCGCCGACGATCTTGCAACGATCTGGGCAGACGCACCAAGGTATGATTCTCTGCTTAGCTCTGTTTTCTTCAACCTCACCGACTTGCAGAAAACCTTAAAGGCCGAATCCGACCGGCAGTATCAGGAGTGGTTGAAGCAGAGGGCAACCGAAAATAACACACCTGTCAATGAAAAGGAGAACTAAACCATGAAGCGCAATGACCTTAAAGCACTGGGCCTGACCCGCGACCAGATCGACACCATCATGACCATGAACGGCACGGACATCAACCGGGAGAAGGCAAAGGCCGGTGCACAGACTGATAAGGAGCTGCAGCGCCTGCGGGAATCCTGCATCACCCTGCTGGAGCTGTTAGACGACCCGAAAGCCGTGCGAGGCATCCTGCTGTATGCATCCCGCCTGTACAGCCGACAGGAGCGCAGGAAGTCGCAGGAGGGCCAGCAGTGAAGGTAAAGATAACTTACACCCCAGAGCAGGAAAACGACGCACAGGCTGCGCTGGATGCCTTGCACGCGATGTTTCCGGCGGCAAGGGTACATGAAAGTGCAAAGAAAGCCGGGGTTTCTGCCGTGTTTCTGACGGTTACAAAACCGGAAAACCCGCATAACACAAAGCAAAACGGTTGACCATCCCCCGGTAAATGTGGTATAATAAGCTGTAAGGCATAGAGTACCGCCGGGCTGACCGGTTAGCTGATAAGGCACAGGGAAAACGCTTCGGCGGTTCTCTGTGCCTATTTTTTGTGCAAATTTGCCCGGTGATGGCGCTGATCGCAGCGCCGCCCACGTCGTAAAACTGGCAGATTGCACAACCATCACTGTAACGGCCGCAGGCATCAGGCCGGGAAAGGAAATCACCATGACCGACAACAACACCCCGAACACCACCCAGCAGGAAAACACCACTCAGCCGGAGGGAAACGGCCCCGCCGGGAAGATGTTCACCCAAGAAGAAGTAAACAACATCGTCCGCGAACGATTGAATAGAGTAAAAGCAGGCGCAGCCGAACAGGACGAACGTGCAACCGCTCTGGATGAGCGGGAAGCCGCCGTGCAGCAGCGTGAACAGGCCATGCAGCAGAAAGAGAGCCGCGCAGCCTGTGAAGATCATTGCAAGGCCAAAGGCTATGACACAGCTTTCCTTGACCTGCTGGACACGTCCGACCCGGAGAAGTTCACCGCACTGGTGGACAAGCTGCACGAGACGGCAGCGGCAGGCCTGAAAGCCCAGCAGGAAGCCGAACAGGCCACACAGGCAGAGCAGAGCGCCGCCCAGCGCCTTGAGCACATGGAGCTTGATAACGCCCTTGCACAGCAGGCCGCAGGACTGAAGTTTTCCAGCGAGAGCGCCCGGCAGTATTTCCTTGCCCAGTGCAAAGAGCAGGATTTTGCATTGCAGGGCGGTCAGATCGTGGGGTTTGACGAGTACGTCAAACAGTATTCCGCATCTGATCCAGGCGCGATCCTGCCCGCTGGCGGCATTGCCCGCTTCTCTGCATCGGCTCCCGGTGCCCCGCTTTCCGCTGGCAATCGTGACGCAATCAAGGACGCATTCAAACCGAAAGGATGATTTTATTTTATGGCAACCGTAGATTTGACCACTAAATTTTTGCCCAGAGTAGATGAACAGTTCACCGCTGAGAGTAAGCGTAGCATTGTGACCAATCAGGATTTCACATGGGACGGCGCTGCAACTGTGCGCGTGTACAAGGTCAGCACCGGCAAGATGAACGACTATGCCCGCAATGGCGATCCCGCCACCGGCAGCCGCTTTGGTGAGGTGGAACAGCTCAACGCCACCACCTACCCGCTGACCATCGAGAAAGACCGCTCTTTCACCTTTGTCATTGATAAGCTGGACGAGGACGAAACGCAGCAGCAGCTTTCCGGTGCAACCGCTCTGGCCCGCCAGAACCGCGAGGTGGTTATCCCCGAAGTGGACACGTACACCTACGGTGTTATGTGCACCAACGCAGGCACCAAGCCCGCAGCCGTGGAGCTGACTGCAGAAAACATCTATGATGAGATCTGCAAGGCCGGTACCCTGATGGATGAAGCAGGTGTGCCCGAAACTGGCCGCGTGCTGGTCATCACCCCGGAGATTTACCGCATCATGAAGAAGTGTAAGGAGATCGTCCTTGATACCGATGTGGGCGAAGATATGCGCCTGCGTGGTGTGGTGTCCAATCTGGACGGCGCAGCTGTGCAGAAGGTTCCCGCAAGCCGTCTGCCTTCTAAGTTCGGCTTTATGCTGTGCCACCCCTGCGCAACCGTGGCCCCGCTGAAGCTTCAGGATTACCGCATTCACTCCGACCCGCCGGGCATTTCCGGCAGTCTGGTGGAGGGCCGCGTGGTGTATGACGCTTTTGTGCTCCAGAACAAGGCAAAGGCAATTTACTATCAGGCTACCACCTGATAAAGCATCATCTGGGCGCATGGGGCAACCTGTGCGCCCTTTTTGACAGGAGGCGAACCGAACCCATGACCGCAAAGAAACACCTTAAAATGACCAATCCGGGCGAGGTGCGCAGAGCCATGACCCGCGTTTCCAACATGGTTTTGAATGGCGAGATCACCCCGCAGCAGGCAAATGCCCTGATCTACGCCGGGAATGCCGTGTTAAGCTCCATCCGGGCCGATGAACAGGAGCGGCGATTGACTGAGCTTGAAGCCAAATTGACCGAGCTGGAAGGTGCAGCCAATGAAACGGATTGACCGTCTTGCCGTCCGCGTTGCGGCTCTTACGGCCAAACAGGACACGGAACAGAACTGCCCCCGGTTTATTCTGCATCTGAGCGACGGCAGCACCGCCGAGCTTGTGGCACAGTTGCCGAAAGCTCTTATGCAGCTGGCAGATCTGCATATCATGCCAGAGCGTGAAGTGTTGTCCATCGACAAGCCCGAACAGCTGGACAGTCTGACAGGACGGCTTTATGAACTGTTTGAATACATCGTTATGGGCGGTGTGTCGGTGTCTGATGCAAGAACCGCCCTTTTGTATGCGGATGATACGCACCTTCTGCCGCCGGAAGAACCCGCGCCCGCCGCACCTGAACGAAACCACAATCTAATCTGACAGCGTGGAGGTGAACAGTGTGAGCCGTAGAATTGATAACATTGCAAACCGAATTGTCAGCCTTGCAGCAAAGCAGCCTGCACCGCGGCTTGTGCTGATCCTTGACGATGGCAGCAAGCGGAATGTTTTCGGCGGTCTGCCGGAATCGCTGGTACACTTGCAGCTCCCAGATGGGCGCTGTGTGGCATCAATCGAAAAGCCCACCGGCATGGTGGATGATCTATCAGCCGTTTTGTATGACTGGTTTGAGGATATCGCAACCGGACGTGCAACGCTGGATAAGCCGACAACGCCGGATAGACCCCCGGAAAGGCCTGCCGAACCTGTACAATGGCCAGAACGCAACCACAATTTGATCTAAAACACACGGGAGGAATAGACGATGGAAAAGCAGCAGAACCCCGAGATTGAGCTCAAGCGTGCATGGCTGAACCGCTACAGGGAAAGCCTTACCGAACAGCGCCGTATTGCTGAACAGCTGAAAGAAGCCCGCGACCGCTCTACGTCCATCTGCGTAAGCCTGAACCCCGGCAGATCAGCGCCCACCGGCACACACTCCGACCATACAGCCGACAGCGTGCAGCGTATCACCGCGCTGGAAAAGAAGTTGCAGGACGAACAGCAGCGCGGGCAGAACATCGCCACCGAGATCATCAATGTTCTGTACGACCAACGGCAGTTGACCCTGAATCAGATTCGGGTGTTGTGCTGTCAGTATATCGACGGCCTGAACTGTGCACAGACTGCCGACAAAGTGGGGTTAAGTCCAACATCTATTTCGGGCTATAGGAGAACCGCTCTAGCCGCTCTGACTATCCCAGAGGACGCACCAGAAAACGCAATGTGTGTTAAATAGTGTGTTATAGCAAAAGAAAAGAGCCTAGATTTTAACGAATCTAGGCTCTTTTTTATGGAGCTGGTGACAGGAGTTGAACCTGCAACCCACTGATTACAAATCAGTTGCGCTGCCATTGCGCCACACCAGCATGACCCGAACGGTCTTTTGATAGGATACCAAAAAAGCGGCGGGTTGTCAATATCTGCTCACCGGAAACTTTCACTGTCCCGGCGCAGCAAAGCGTCTGCGGCCCGGATAAAGCCCGGTTGCCGGTGCGCACCGTCAGCGGGCAAGGGCCTGCTGAAGCTTTGCAAAGTCTTCCAGCGTGAGGGCCTCCGGGCGGATGCGGGCGTCGAAGCCCGCGGCCTCAATGGCGGCGGTCACGGCATCCTTGGGCAGGCCCAGGCCGCTGGCGATGGCGTTGGCGGCGGTCTTACGGCGCTGGCCGAAAGCCGCACGGATGAGCGCAAAGTAGCCCGCCTCGTCCTCCACCTGCACGGCGGGGGTGGGGCGGATATCCATGCGCACCACGGCGCTGGTCACCTTCGGGGCCGGGTAGAAGCTGCCCGGCGCGGCGGTGAACATGAGCTTTGAGGTGGCGTAGTAGTTCACCGCGCAGCTGATGGCGCTGGAAGCGCGGGTGCCGGGCACAGCGGCCAGGCGGTCGGCGGCTTCCTTCTGCACCATGACGGTCAGGCTCTCGATGGGCAGGCGGTCGCCCAGCAGCTTCATGACGATGGGGCTGGTGATGTAATAGGGCAGGTTGGCGCACACGGCCACCGGCATGCCCGGGAACTCTGCCGCAATAAGGGCTTTCAGGTCCACCTTCAGCACGTCCTGCAGCACCAGCTTGAAGTTGTCCACCCCGGCCATGGTCTCGGCCAGCAG
>ERZ1034768.596-NODE-596-length-11917-cov-6.073934_pt1 | contig 11917 bp, 10 predicted proteins | sample MGYA00520691_ERZ1034768 | MGnify/ENA primary metagenome ERZ1034768 (study PRJEB33766, sample SAMN09781704) | gut metagenome | biome: gut microbiome | host: Homo sapiens | place: Madagascar | study: EMG produced TPA metagenomics assembly of the PRJNA485056 data set...
CCTTTATAATATTTGTGGTTTAGTTCTTTTTTATTCATTAAATATCCAGTTAATGTTATAAACATTGGTACACATATAATAAAAAAAGAACGTATCATTAGTGCTATAAGCATTTTTTTTCCACAAACTATTTCATCGTAAAAATCTGAATTTAAGAAAAAATGAACACTAATAACACAAAAAAGTGAAAATATTCTTATAATATCAAGTTTTTCATCTCTTTTTTTCTTTTTTCATTAACCAATAGTCATCATTACTCTTCATTTATTTTACCTTCCATTTTATAATTTACTATCATTCATTTCTTTTTCTCCATTATGTTCATTGACTAAATATAATGGTCTATTTTTTGTTTCGTTAAATATTCGTCCTAAATATTCACCAATAATTCCAAATAATAAAATTTGAACACCTGAAAAAAATAAAATTAATAATATAATTGCCTGATATGCTTGTATTATATCTTTAATTATAAAAATTCTTAACGGAGATGTCATAAATGATGTAATCCATCTATTGCTAAATCTATTAATTTAATATAATTCCATTTAGAAACAATATAAAATACACCTTCTGATGATTTTTTTATAATCCATTTTTGCGTATCCAAATTTTTGTCTTCTTGTTGTTTTATCTTACTTCCAAATTCAGGGCCTTCACTTTCTATTGTTATTACTTTATTAGAATGTTTTGCTTTTATTTTATAATATCCATCTCCCACATAAACAATATCAAATTTTTGATTTGCTGCATTATGATTTTGATACAGCAAAATATTTGCACACAGTTATGTTGATGCTCCTTCTACATCCAATACAAAATTTTCATTATCAAAAGATTTTATTGTATATATTCCTTCATCTAAAATATTATCAATATCCACAGTTTTTGATGTATCTACTTTAATTTCCTCTGTTTTTTATCTATTTCATTTATCATTGTTTCACTAGATTCAGATTTTGAAATCCACAAAACATTATAATAAATATACCTACCAACAATGATATAATAAATACCTTTTTGTACATATGAACTCCCCTTATTTCTTATGTTTAATCTAAATTTATTTTTTTCTTTATTATATATTGTGGTCTATCTTTACTTTCATCATATATTCTAGCTATATATTCTCCTATCATCCACAAAGACATTAAAATTGTTCCGCTAAAGAATGTTGTAGTAACCATTATAGAAGTCCAACCTGGTGTTAAATTATTCCATTTAAATGCAAATGATAAAATTGAGTATAATAATATTAAAAATGAAACAACAATCGCAAAAATTCCTAAGCCTCCAACAAATTTTAATGGTTTTGTTGAAAATCCAATAATTCCATCTGAAGCCAATTTTAGCATTTTCTTTAAAGGATATTTTGTTTTTCCTGCAAATCTTTCCTTTCTTTCATATTCAAATGCTTTTTGTTCAAATCCTACCCAACTAAACAATCCTCGTAAAAATTTATTATGTTCAGGTAATGAATTAACAACATCAACAACCTTCCTATCTACAAGTCTAAAATCTCCTGTATCTTTAGGTATTTCTACATCAGATAAAGCATTTAATGTATTATAAAACATTTTTGCAGTTAATAATTTAAATTTTGATTCGCCTTCTCTTGTTTTTCTCTTACCATAAATTACTTCATTTCCATCTTCCCATAATTTTAACATATCAGGTATCAATTCTGGGGGATCTTGTAAATCTGCATCAATTATAACTACAGCATCACCCGTTATATATTTTAGTCCAGCTGTTACTGCACATTGGTGTCCAAAGTTTCTTGAAAATGAAATAACTTTAACTTTAGTATCATTTTCTGCAATTTTTTCTAATATTGGTAGTGTTTTATCCTTACTGCCATCATTTACACAGATTATTTCATATTCATAATCTTTTATATTTGATAAAACTTGTGTCATTTTATTATAACATTCTTGTGCAACTTCTTCTTCATAATACATTGGTATAATTACCGATATTTTTTTCATATTTAGTCATTTCCTTTCAATACTATTCCATATTTAATAATATAGTTTCCAATATTTCTGTATTAGTAATTTTTCCTTTTGCATTAGTTGTAATTTCTAAAATTGTTTCATTTTCCTTTTTATAAATTTCTAGCACTTGATTCGGATCCATTCTCTCAAATGGATATTCAACTACTTGACCAGACAAATCATCTCTTACGTAGCATGTACCTGAAAAATCCAATATATATTTTCTAGAAGATTTTATTATACCCTCCAATTTTTTTGAAAATATCCCATCATTATATGATATTTGATACAAATATCCATCATCATCAATAGCAAAATTTTCCAAATTATTATCAACCAATAAATTTTTAAATTTATCTCTTGCTTGTTTCGAAATCCATATACCATTATTATTAGGTTTGTCCTTTAATATTTTATCAACTTCATTTTCAGCAGGAATACCCTTTTTTAATATTCCTGCTAAAACTGTATCATATTGAATATCATTTTTTATCTGTATTGTCTGTCGTCCATCATATTCTTCTTCTATTTGATACATATTTGTATCAGCATTACTATTTATACTATTCTGAATTTCCACAATAATATTTCTATTATTTTCATTTGTACTGTTATCTTTATTTTTGTTAAAGCGTAAAAAATCTTTTCTAACAATAATTATGGTTAAACCTATAAACAATATTAAGCATACAATAATAATTCTATTTATCCTTTTTTTCAATTTTAGTTCTCCTTTAATAATTGCATTGTAGCATTAATAAATTTTTGTGCATAATTTCTGTTTACTGTTTCATGATGGCTTTTTATTTCTGGAAGTTCAATCAATGTAGCTCTAGCATTATATAATGACATTCTAGCCCAATTATCTAAATAACCTCTACCATAAGAATAAATATGATTACCATTAGAAATTTCAAATTGTCTTCTATAATATGAACTTATTCCATAATCTCCAATAGTTTCATTAAGCCATCCATGTGTATCTATTAAAATATTTTTATTTCCTTGATGATTTAATAAAAAGTCTCTTAAATATCTTGCTTCATATGCCTGAAATCCTGATGTTCCATTATAATTTCTATTATCCTTATAAGTAATATAACTTTCTCCACTTGTAGACCAATTTCTATTCATATCAATTCCCTTATTTTGTGGAGCATCACTATATAAAGTTGTTCTACCTGGTCCATTATTTGTCCATCCATATTTTTGTCCATCTGGATTTAAATTTGGGAAAATATATATTGTCCAGTTATTTACAATATCTTCCGGAATATTATTTTGCAAATAGTTTCTAAACTCATTTGCAATATATGTTAATTCAGCACCATCATTATTATACGAATCTTCAAATCCATGTATTGAAAATGTTGTAAATAAAACTTCGTTTCCCTTACCTATTTTATAATATTTTAAGTCTGTTCCTCTCCAATCACCTTTTACTGCTAATCCAGATTTTCCATAGCTTCCTTCTTCATAAAATTTTCTAAACCCTGTTACAAATTTAAATTTTTGTGCATTAGTATTATTAGATTTAAAAACCTGAACATTTTGTCCATTTTGTGTTTTTGCATCAGAAATATCTAAAACTAAATTATTTGCTTTTGAAATTATATTATAGTATCCATCTCCGCATTCCCTAATAATCCACTTTTGATTATCTGTATCAATATATGAATATTGCATTACATTATTAGAATTAGAATCTACAGTTAGTGCTTTATTAGATTTTAAAGATAAAATTTTACATTCATCAGAAGATATTGCCTCTAATTTAAATCTTTGTTGATTTACATTATCCGCATTCCAAATTTGAATATTCGCATTATCCTGTGTTGAACCATAAGAAACATCTAATATTTTATTTGAATCTAATTTTGTTTCAATCTCATATGTATTATTTTCTATTATATTTATTGGCATTAGTTTAAACTTTTGTGCATCTGTTCCATTACTATAATATAATTGAATATTTGAACCATTTTTATTGATTATTCCACCATCAACATCCAATACAAGACCATTTGCTTTTGAAATTATATTATAATACCCATTTCCACAATCTTTTAAATACCAATACTGATTATCTGTTCCATTTGCTTCATATTGTTGTATATTTGTTCCAAGATTTATGTTTCCCCATTGTACATCTAGTGCTTTTGCAGAATTCACTGATATTATTTTATAATAATTAGTACCTTTAACATTTTCTACACGGAATTTTTGTTGTTGAACTTTATCATTATCCCATATTTGAACATTTGCACAATTAGCATAGGAACCATAAGAAATGTCAAGTACTTTATTGCTCACAGATTCTATTTGATATATTCCATCAGAAATATGTTCAATATTTTCTCTCGGAGTTTCATTTATAAATATAAAACATTGATTATTTAAATCAGTTTCATTTTTTAATTTTATATTTGTAGTATCACCAAATTCTATATATAATCCTCCACATTTTGATATTATGCTATATATATTTTGTCCAACTTTTTTTAATATCCACTTTTGTGTATCTAAATCCATATCTTCTTGTTTTAGTATTCCACTATCATTTTCAGGATTAATATTCTCAACAGTTAAAAAAGTATTAGTTCTTTCAGATTTTATTTTATAATATCCGTCAGAAGCATATTTAATTTCAAATTTATCATTTTCTACCTGTTTTTCAGTATTTGTCAAACTATACAATCTATATATTCCATCTTCCGTTGACATTGTACCCTTTTCAGTTTCACATAATTTTAAGACAAATTTTTGTGCATTTGTTCCATTAAAATGATATGTTTGTAAATTAGTTCCTATTTTGCTACTACCTCCTTCTAAATCAAGGAATAGCCCATTGGCCTTAGACATAATAGAATACGATTCATCAATATTTTTAAATAAAATCCATTTCTGTGCATCTGTTCCATTATATAAATATTGTTGTACTTTAGTAGAATTTCTTTTAGAAGCATTTTTTACATCAAGTACTTTAGATGATTGTAAAATCTCAATAATATATGAACCATCATTATTATATGTAATTTTAAATTTTTGATTTGCCTTGTTATTAGGTAATGCACTTTGTAATACTGTCTCATTATTCAAATTATAATTTTGAACCTCTATTGCTCTATTATTATCAATTTTTGAATATATATTATAAATACCATCATTTAACGTTTTTTTCGATGCTCTTTTTTCAACTTCTAACAATTTAAATTTTTGTGCATTTGTCCCATTTCCAGTATAAACTTGTATATTCTGTCCATCAAATGCCTTTCCAGAATTTACATCTAAAAAGAGACCATTTAATTTTGAAATTATATTATAATATCCATTTCCACAAGATTTTAATATCCATTTTTGAGCATCACTATTATTTTTTTCATATTGCCATACATTCGTTCCCGAAGTTTTTCCTGCATACTCAACATCAAGTACTTTATTAGAATTACAAGAAACAAAACAATATGTTCCATCTTCATTTTTTAAAATTCTAAATTTTTGTTGTGGCACATCATCTCTTTCATACACTTGAACATTAGCACAATTATCAGTACTTCCATACTGTATATCTAATGTTTTAGTATCAGCCACAACTGTATATAATTCATAGATTTTATTTTCTTTTATTATTTCATCATCATTAGCATTAGATCTATAAATTGAGAAAAACAAATTTAGTATGAAAAATACTAATAAAATTTTTACTGTTAATTTTCTATTCTTCAAAATAAAATTCCCCCATTTTATATTTTCCTATAATTCCTAATTTTCATTCATTTCTTTTTTGTCATTATATTCATTTACCAAATATAATGGTCTATTTTTTGTTTCATTAAATATTCTTCCTAAATATTCACCTATTATTCCGAATAATAAAATTTGAATTCCAGAAAAGAATAATATTAATAATATTATAGCTTGAAAAGCTTGAATTGCTTCATGTATCATACAACTCTTTATTATAACATATACAAAATAGACAAATAAAACTAAAAATGTAGGAATTGCAATATATGTAGATAGTCTTAATGGCGATGTTGTAAAAGATGTTATTCCATCAATTGCTAAATCTATTAATTTTTTATAATTCCATTTAGTTGTTCCCGCTACTCTTGGGTCTCTATCATAAAGTACTTCTTTCTTTTTGTATCCTATCCAACTAAACATACTTTTTGTATTTCTTTCAGATTCTCTAATTTTTCTTAATGCATTAACACATCTTCTATCTAGTAATCTAAAATCACCTGTATCTTTTTGTATTTCTATTTTGGTTGTTTTCTGCAATACTTTATAGTACATTTTTGAAGTAAACTTTTTCAACCATGTTTCTCCTTTTCTTGAGCGTCTTTTAGCATACACATCATCATATCCATCTTCCCAATATTTCACAAGTTCTGGTATTAATTCTGGTGGATCTTGTAAATCTGCATCCATAAATATCACACAATCACCTGTTGCATAGTCCAACCCAGCAATCATAGCAATCTCTTTTCCAAAGTTTCTTGAAAAGTCGACATAACTAATTTTTTTGTCCTTTTGTCTCAATTCTTTTATTATGTTTATAGTTTTATCTTTACTCCCATCATTTACAAACAAAATTTCAAATTCATAATTTTTCATTGAAGTCATTAATTTATCCAATCTTTCATATAAATATGGTAATGATTCTTCTTCATTATATGCTGGAATTATAATAGTAATTTTTTTCATATTTTTTCTCCTTTCTATTTTTTATTTTATGTTTCCACTATCAATTTTCTTCACATTATTCGATAAATCAGCAATTGACTTTGCAGCCAATATTGCAAATAATGGTATTAAAATATAAATATATCTTGATCTTGCCTCCCAAAATAGTAAAAATATTGCACTTCCAACAATAGATGTTCCTATAACTCTAATATTATCATCGCATTTACATTTTCTTATTACTAAATATAGAGACAATACAAATATTGTATCATTATGTACAGTCATAAAAGGTTTTACAAAATTTTCGGATAAATCACCAAGTACTAATCTATATAATATACTTTCCGTATTTATTGTGTCCCACCCAATAGTTTTTAGAACATAGTATGATCCATCATTCCATACATATTTAAATTTTTTAAACAAAAACTTTGTATATCCATTTAATCCAAAATCTTTTAATCTCTGTTCAATTCTAATTTTATTTGCAGTAATCTTATCTTGATATGTTTTTTGTTCATTAGTATATTTCGCATCTTCCTCACTATATGCTCCATATCCTATTGAAGTTCCTCCTTCGGATACAGGAGTATTTAAGCCTATCATTAAATAATGTGTTAACGGTATTTCTAAATCATTTTTTCTTGTATCTTTTACTACAAATTTATCATTATAAATACCTATTCCTTTTATTAAAACAACTGTTATAAGTAATGTTGACACTATAGGTTTCCATAATTTTTTAAAATCAAATAAGTCTTCAATAAGAATAGCAATACCTACAATTGCTGCATTTGCTTTTACATAGTAAGCAACTGCAGTTAGTACTGCAATTATACTCAAAAATAAATAATATCTTTTTTTATCCTTTCTTTGTTCTTTTGCTAAAATCCAAAAATATAACGTTGCAATTGGAAATAAAATTCCTAGTGTGTCTGTATATACAATAGGTGAATCAAGATACATTGGCATAAATCCAAGTAAAATAATTATTGTATTTAATCCTAATTTTTCTCCTCCAAATTTTCTAGCAACAAGAACTGAAAAAACTGCCGCAAAGAAAATAGCCAATATATTTAATACATACGCGCCTATAACATTATTATTAAACAACTTTATTGCTGTTGTGACAAGAAATAATGCACCTAAATTATTGGGGCACATCTTAAAATAGTAAATTTTTTCTATTTTACCAGTAGTTGCCATTTCAATAGCACTTTCCATTATCCATTTAAAATCCCAGTTATATTCTACCTTAAAATAAATATAACTTATAATTTCTAAAATTAAAAATAAAATTAATCCAATGATTGTAAAGATTCTGTTTTTTTTATCTGCTATTTTATTTATTATAAACTTATTAATAATAAATAAAATAGCAATTTCCAAAGCAACAATAAAAATTGTTTTTAATATATTAAAAATATTTCCATCAAATATATGAATTAAGTTTACTGCAGTAAACATTAATATTGTTGCAATACTAGCAATCACTATATATATTTTTCCAAATTTCTTTTCTATTTTTTCAAACATTTTATCCTCCAAAAACTTTTATAACTGTTCTGCAAATCCTTTTTGTAACTTATTATAAATCCAATATCCAATAATACAACCTACAATTGATAATACTAAAACAATTAATAAAGGTTTAAGTTCAATCATAGAATGTTCATAAAAAATATCTCTATAAGCATTTATAATATATGTCATTGGATTATACTTTAAAATCCATTGGTATTCTGTAGGTATAGAATTAGGTGCATATACAATTGGTGCAGCATAAAACAGCAATTGAAGAGCAATCCCTATAAAATGCTGTAAATCTCTGAAATATACAGAAACACTAGATATTATTAAAGATATTGCTAATATCACTAAGTATTGTGTTATAAAAATTAATGGATAAAATACCATAAATCTTGATAACCCCATACCTGAAAAAATTACAAAGCACAATATTATAATCGTTGAAATAAGGAAATTAATTGCCTCTCCTGTTACAACTGATATAGGTATAATTTCTCTTGGAAAATATACCTTTTTGATTATATTACCATTTTCGATAAATGTAAAAGCAGATTTACTTACTGCTGATGAAAAAAATGTCCATGGTATTAATCCACAACATAAAAATACGGTATAATTTTCCATTGGATTTTTTAATATCAATGAAAATATTATTCCATATACAAGAATTTGAAGTAAAGGATTCAAAAAAGACCATAAAACTCCTAAAAAAGAATTTTTATATTTACTTCTAACTTCTTTTTGTATACTAGTTTTTAGTAGTTCCCTATAATTATATAAATTTTTAAATACATTTTCCATTAATGTTTCTCCCATCCTATTATTTGTTTTATTTTATCATAAATTCCAATTTTTCTTAAAACTACTACTATTGGATGTTTAATTTTATATTCTAAAGTATTTTCATAAAACTGCTCTTTTTTTGCCTTTTTATCATACTTTAGCATTATATGTATATTGTCCTTATTAAACTTATCACACATCCAATCATACTCCAATCTATTTGAAATTAAAAAGTTAGCAATAAGTTCTTTTGTAATTCGTATATTTTTTTGTAACCCAATAGCATTATTTATTTTTTCCTGATTTGGATGTGTACTCACCTCTTTTAACTCATCACTCATCTTTTTTATCATGTTATCTATTGTAAATCCATCTAAAATTCTTTTTCTACAATTTTCTTTATATCTCTCCAAATTATTTAAAATCTTTTGAATTCCATTAACATAATTTAAAACTTCTTCTTTTTTATAATCAAAATTCCAAATTTGAGTTTCTTTTTGAATACATGGTACTATAACACCAGTATCATCATTAATTAGCTCTTTTTGTCCACCAACATCTGCTGAAACAACAGGAACACCCATTGCTAAAGATTCATACGCTGTTAATGCAAGTCCTTCTTTTATAGAACAATTAACTGTTAAATCGCTTATTTTATATACATTTTCAGTATTTTTTATATTACCCAAATATACAAATTTATCTGACAGATTATATTTTTTTACTTTATTTTTAAATTCTAGTAAAAAAGGGCCATCTCCTGCAATAACAACTAAAAAATCATTTCTTAATTTGCTCAATTGTTTTATAACTTCTATAAATAAATATGGTCTTTTTTGTTCAGCAATTCTACAAATAAAACTAATTATATATTTTCCATTCGCATTAATTTTATAATCCTTCAATATTTTTTCTTTATTATATAAATCCGGATTATATTTTTTCTCATCTACACCTATATAAATAGTTTTTATTTCATTTTCTTTTCTTCCAAAATGATCAGAAAAAATTTTTTTACTATTTTCATTGCAAGTATACGTTTTATCAATTACAGATTCCACCATACTTGAATCTCTTGAAAATCCACCATTTCTTACATACCATTCTTCCATATGAACATAATCTATAATCGGAATTTGAGGATGTTTTGCCTTTAAATATGGTAAAAAACTATAACCATATTGACTATTTGTATATTAAATAATTAATAAAGCTAATCCAATCTTTTCTATCTAAAAAAGTTGACAAATCATAAACTGTAGCAAACTTTTCAAATTCTTGTCTCCATTCGTTTGTATTTGGCAATGTTGACACAACCGTAAATTCATATTTGTCTTTATCAATTCTAGATATTAAATCTAAATTAAATTTATCTGCTCCACCTGTAACCATCCAAGGAATTATAATCAAAACATTCACTTTACCATTCTGTTTTTGTTTAACTTTAATAATGTTCGAATAGTTGTCTACAATGTCATCCCATTTATAATCATCTTTTCTTGGATATTGAATTCCCTGTTTTTTGTAAACAATGTTCCTTTTTGTCTCATTTACTAATTTCATTGCTCTTTTTTTGTTTCCATTATTTGATTTTTTTAGTTCACTCTCTTCCTCTGGTTTTATCCTATACCATGTAAGTAATGAACTCATTCTAACAGGAAACTTTTGTGCTTTAATTAGTTTTAACCACAAGCACCAATCTTCATATACTTTTTTTTCATAAAGGCCAAAGCCTCCTACCTCTAAAAAATCAATCTTTTTTATCATTGCAGTAACTGTTAATATATTTTCATCCATTTCCCAATCCGGATTATACCATTTTCTCCAAAGAAATTCTTCTCCCCAAAAATTAACAACATCTGTATAAGTCCAAGAGGCTTTAGGATGTGTTTCCAAAGTCCAATATGCGCATTCAAAATAAGTTTTCTCTATAACATCATCAGCGTCTAAAAGCATAATATATTTTGTTGATTTGTTTGTATTTTTAACTCCATAATCTCTTGCTGCTGCAGCACCACCATTTTCTTTATGTAAAACTCTTATTCTAGTATCTAATTTTTCTATTTCATTTAATTTAGATTGGGCTTCCTTATCTTTTGAGCCGTCATCTATTATTATCCATTCCCAATATGGAAAAGTCTGATTTAAAATAGAATTTGCAGTTTCCTCTATATATTTTTGTGCATTATAAAATGGTGTAATTATCGAAATTATTGGTTCTTGTTTTTTATCTATTTCAAAATTAATTTTTTCTTGTTTTTTTCCCGGATACTGATTATAATCTATTTTTAACAATTTCTTATCCTCCCTATTATCTCGTTTCCTTTATATATTCATCTACAACTTCCTCTGTGTTGCCATCCATTTTTATTTTTCCATCTTTAAGCCATACTGCTCTATCACATAATCTTTTTACAGATTCCATACTGTGCGTAACAAATACCATTGTTTTTCCTTCATTTTTAAGTTCTAGCATTTTATTAAAGCATTTATTTTGGAAGTGTTCGTCTCCAACAGATAAAATTTCATCAATTAGTAAAATATCTGCATCAACATTTATTGCTACAGAAAATGCTAACCTCATATACATTCCTGATGAATATGTTCTTACTGGATTATCTATAAAATCCCTTAATTCAGAAAAATCTATTATATCTTCTAATCTATCATCTATCTCTTTTCTAGTTAATCCAAATATAGATGCATTAAAATATATATTTTCCCTTCCAGAAAAATCAGGATGAAATCCAGCTCCCAATTCTAATAAAGATGTTAATTTCCCTTTTGTTTCTATTTTTCCCTTATTGGGATATATTATTTTTGTCATTAATTTTAATAAAGTAGATTTCCCACTTCCATTTGTTCCAATTAACGCTACTACTTCACCTTTTTTTACTGTTAAGTTAATGCCTTTT
>ERZ1034768.597-NODE-597-length-11898-cov-4.380985_pt1 | contig 11898 bp, 3 predicted proteins | sample MGYA00520691_ERZ1034768 | MGnify/ENA primary metagenome ERZ1034768 (study PRJEB33766, sample SAMN09781704) | gut metagenome | biome: gut microbiome | host: Homo sapiens | place: Madagascar | study: EMG produced TPA metagenomics assembly of the PRJNA485056 data set...
ATCGAGGAGTTTGGACGACTCCTCGGTATACACTTTTTAAAAGATACGCCTGTAATTAATTGGTGTGATAAATATAATAGGGTGGGCATTTGCTAATAAGAAAAAACTTATTAAGGCAAACAATAAGAGAGATGGATCATTTCCATCTCTCTTATTACTATAATAATATACAATTGAATTTTATAGCAATTACGATTTCTTAGTTTCATAGGAAAAATAAAAGAGGGAGCTAAATGCTCCCTCTTTATTCTTTATCCCAAACTGTCGGGGAGAAGATCATAGAACTCCCTAGCAGTCAGGATATAGGCTTCGGCCGTGGCCTCATCCACGTACATGGCTACTTGGCCACCACGATTGGCCAGGTAGTTGTATTCATTTATGTGTTTGCTCGGAGAAATCACATCAAGGATCTCCAGAGCGATACCAAGACTGGTTGAAGCATAGATATCTCCAACCATGCTTTCGAGATTAGCACAATCTCGATTATTTTCATGTGCCCATTTACGACACACAGACAGCGCATACTGACGCTTTGTAAGCATATTTGCTTACCTTCTTTATAATCAGAGCGATTGATAATGCTTTTGTATTGATGATTATTATATACCATATTTAGATATCTGAGCCTTATTTCAATCCTAGGTAATACAGAATAGTATCTATGTATAGAGCCATCTATAACTAGAGTATCATCCAGCCATACATTGGCATTAAACATATCTGAATACTTCTTACCTAAGTTATCCCAGTCAGGTTTGGATATTGGTCTCTCTAATCCAATCTCTGCTAAAATAGTTTCATTCTTATTGAAATAAGAAGGAGTCTTGAAATATGCACAAATGTCTATACTACATGGAGTACAAATCATACTATCTAAAGCATTGAAGTCTTCTCTTTCCATTAGTCTTTTCATGAAGACATTATCTTCATGACCAGTTAATGAATAAACATGGACAAAGCTAGGATTAGCCATAGCCATATTAGATAGATTAGCTCTATTGATTAATCTAAATCTAGGTCTAGGAGATCCTTCTGGTACTTCAAATAGCATAATTAAAGCATCATAATATCTAAGAGAGTTAATCATCATATCTCTCTGTAATAGAATATCATATGCTTGTCTTTCATTAATCTTTAGAGTATCATAAAGCCAATTAAGTCTCTCTTTATAATCAATAGGAATATGAGAATACTTCTTCTCATATTCCTCAGCTTTAACTTTTCTTGTTTTTCTTTTCATAGCTTACACCTCAAAAAGAAGAAGGATGCAGGACGAGCCTGCATCCTCTTTATTAAAATGTTCCAGGTATTGTCAAGTCCTAAAAAAGCTTTGTACAGATCCGGAAATCTTAGTATTCAAAGAACTCCAGATATTTCTAGGAACATCGAGAACTCTATTGATACCATTATTGACAATCCACATAGAAAGCTGACGGCCAATTTCAGGTTTATACATATTAATGCCACAAAGGTTAGCAATGTAGTCCAGCTGAGCGGTATTATCCAATGTATCATATTTGAAATTGGTAGAAGTTGTAGGAGTAATAGTGAATGCCATATCATAAAGATCCTTGATAGTCATATCAACTTCAATCGAAGTAGGAAGACCATCAACAGTCCATCCACAGTTACCACCCTTATCAATACTCATACTTGTAATGATCCCCATGTCTACATTGAAGAAGCTCTTATACATAGCTCTTACAATAAAAGGAGAAGTATATCCATTAGGGTTGGAAGCAATACTCTGAGGAGCAACCAATCCAATCAAATGGAAAAGAGGTACAAGTACATTCAAGAAAATAGACAACTTGTTTGCATCAGGAGATACAAGTTTAACCTTCACATTATATGTCTTACTCATAGAAGAATCAGACCAAATTTTAGGGAAGATCAAACGACCACCTGAAGCAACAGTGCTAAGATGCTTTGTCAGGTTAGACAAGAAGTTGCCTTTACCAAGAACATCATTAATCATATTATTGACATTCTCAATATTGGTAGCAACATCAGCATGTTCAGCCAACCAGTCAGAATTCATAAGAGAACCACTATAACCAGTTAAAAAGTTAAGTTCTCTACCCAAATCAGAGATACCATTAACAGTAGAAGCCAAGCTAGACTCAGTAGTCTGGCTATCAAAACTTTCACTTACGCTTGTTTCTGTATCGAGATAGAAAGGAATATTTGTATAGTCTTGAGCATTTCCTACAAGACTTCCTCTATTTAATACATATTCTCTCCAATCTACACAATCAAGATTCTTATTGTCTAATTTGAAGTTCTGAATCTCTAGATATCTAGCAGCAATTCTACACATAGGATTTACATAACTATAGTATGCATTGATATCATATCTAAATGTATAATATCTGCCATTAGTAGAAAGCAAATCTTCCAAATTGCCTTGCTGATTTCTTCCAATTCCAAGATCACTGATAAGCTGACCAGCAATACTTTTCTTTTCAGAATCAGAATATCGGTCTACCTGGGGCAATAAATAGAAGAGGAATCTTTCCTACAATCTTATCAGCATATTCTTTGCCGACACCGGAAGAAGCATTCCAGTTACTGATGCGAGCATCTGTATTAGGAAGAAACTGATAAGGCAATCCAAATACACCAGTTACTGTAGAGATTCTGGTATAGTCAGACTCTTCAGCAGTACCATCAGATCCAATAGCACCACTATAAATAGTATCAGGTTTATATCCAGAGCCAGCATCATCACCATAGTCAGATCCTGTATTTACTACTGTATCCTTAGAAACAGTAGGAGCACTTGGCTTTGCAGTTACATAAGTAGGTGCAGGAGCATATAATTTCAGATATTGCTTAGAGCAATATCCCATACCAAATTTAATCCAATCAGAAGTAGAACCTTCTGACTCAGTAATGCGAGTACCTTTTGTAAGTACTTTGATGGAAGCATAGTTAGTTCCAGGGCCTTTTCTAACTTTAAGACCGGAGTTAGCTGTGACTTCCCATCTATCACCAGCAGCCATTATAGTTACCTCCTTTGAGGATTTCATATATTGAATTTTAATATATTGTTGAGAGGGCCATAATTGACCCTCTCAACGTAGTTTTACTCTCTAGCAATCTTAGACATAGCTTCAACAAGCCATCCAGTATTCTTTGTCTGAAGAATATTAGTGACAGTATCAGCATCAGTCTTAGAGCTCATCAATCTATTAATAGACTTCTTAGCTTCCTCTTCAGTAGTTGTACCACTAGTAGCGGAAGAGACATCAATTCCATTCTTAGAAAGAATTTCATAGATGCTATCAATAGACTGAGTATTCTGTGCAATGGTCAGTAAGGCTTGTACGATCAACTTGAGCATATCTGTAGAACTCATGTTCCCAGACACAGCAGTTGTCGTGGTCTTAGAAGCAGTAGGATAGTTGTTTACATAGCTATCCGTAGATCTACCAGTACCCTTGAACTGATTGAAATAGTTATTTGCAGCACTAAGTCTACCAGTATAAAGAGCACTTCCCTTATTCTTATAACCTGCAGGCCTCTCAAATTGAGAAATCCACACATCATTTGCAGCAGAGATATTGTTAGCGTTCTTAATGGAATTCGTTAAACCACCAGTTTGAACTTCGCTATCAAGCAGGTCAAGCTGAGATTTAAGATCATTAATAGGCTTACCAGCACCGATAGTTTGATCATAAAGCTTCTGCTTACGAGAACTAAAAGTCCACTGAGCAAGCCCATAACCACCACTATCATTGACGAATTTATCTTTGGAATAAGATCCATTATTAACTTTGGTTGTGTACTGATCATCAGTAAGACCAAATTTAGTATTGTAGGAATTCTGGAGATTATTAGGCAGCAAGCCAGATTCTTTCACCAGAGATCCCATAATAGCAGCAGTGCCTTCCTTGGAGTATCCAAGAGATCTCAGATAAGTCCAAATCTTTTCAGCATTGCTATTACCACTCAGATTACCATTATTATCTGCATTACTCATGATGGAAGTACTGGTAGTAGAAGAACTATCATCAGAAGTTCCAGCAATAGCATTGTAAGCAGATTCGCCATAGATTCCCTTCATAATGGAAGCACCAAGATCTTTCAGTGCTCCGAAGAGACCAGTAGTTGTAGTATCATTTCCACTGGTATCAAATTCACTATAAGATCCAGCAAAGCTAGGATCAAGTGTAGCACCAGCATATTCAGGTCTAGCAATTCCGACAATGTCAGAAGTACTTCTATTCTTCTCCCAGACACCGTGACCATTTGTTTGATCGCCAGTTCTTCCAGGTTGATTGGTATTGCCTTCAACAGTAGGAATTTTACCACCATTCATAGGACCAGTAACAAGACCTACATGGTATGCAATATTCTTATCATCATGCTTAAAGTTCATAAAGATAATATCGCCAGCTTGAGCATTATTCGTACTGACCATACGACCTTTTTTCTTATAAAAATTCATCAAAGTGGTAGAACTTGCACAAGGCTTACCACCATAGAACAATGCAGAAGCACCAGCATGTCTAAATGCCCACCAGACGAACTTGCAGCACCAAGGATCATTCAGGTTTCCACCGCCAGTGACATCTCTATATTCCTGATTGTACTTGCAATTGTTATTCTTATTAGCAGTTGTGCCAACCTGAGATTTAGCAGCATTAACAACTGCAGCAGCATTCGGAGAAGCAGCATCGTCAGACAGTCCACGACCTCTATATTTGCTATAGCGGCCACGACCAGTGATAACAGATGCCTTCATATTACTGAATACTTTGCTAGAACTCATCTTTCTTCTACCGAGTTCAGGATCATCGACAATTATATTGCCGTTTCTATCCATTCCTCTAGCAGTAATAAAGTGAGAGTTCTTAGAGTAAGCAGAGCTATCTCCGCCATTAGGATCTTGTCCAAGCAGAACAGCCTGCTGACCATGTTTAAGGGCAGAAGAAACATCACTCTTGTTAGTAGTAGTTCTATTACTAATTCCCTTAGCAGAGAAGTAGTCATTAAAGAACCCAATATCTGTAGATCCATCAGATGCTACATGCCCAGTAGCCTGAGCAAATCTAGCAGCTTCAGGAACATTTCCATTCATAAGCATAGAAGCAGCTACAGGGGCACAGCCAGACTGACCTATGGTAGAATTACCATATCTCATTCCAGCGAAGATACCACCCTGAGAGCCCCCACGTCCACGACCTCTACCAGCAGTATGGAGTGTTTTACCTCCAGTAGAACTACCCGTAGAAGAAGTATCAGTGGAATTATCTTTCATATCAACACGATATTTATTAGACTGACCAGTTGCCCATCTATATACTCTACTAAAGATATTACCCTGGTTATTCATCATACCCAGAGTGACCTCTTTGCCATTCTCAATACTGGACTTAGTAAGCAGTTCAGCAGTTTCTTTCTGAGCTTCTTCAAGCTCTTCCTTATCAATACCAATAACATCACCGATATTATCGATAATAATACCCATGACTTTATCGATCGGTATTAACCCGAATAGCAAGTTATCATTAATTGCCTTAACCAAGCCTGTCAATACTCTTACTCCAGGAGTAATCTCAAACTTACTATCTTTGGCAACTCCAAGAATAGTTTCACATCTAGACATTCCCTCTTCAAAAGAGTAGAGCCAGAATCCAATGGCTAAAGGTGTAAGACCACCTACAGCATTAAGAACTTTACTTCCTCCCTTAGCAAGCAGATTGCCAGAAGCTGCAAGAGTTCCGATCTTCTCGCCAAGCTTTGGGAAGAGTTTTATAAGGGAAGTATTTGCTTTGGTAGCATACTTACCAACTTTTCCTAAACCATTTACTATAGCCTTCATTACAGGACTTCCAGCAAGCTTTTCAAAGAAAGTACCAAACTTCTTTTCAAGCCCGCCTAATCCTTTTTCAATCCAGGAAGCATTGGCAGCTCCAGATCTAAATAGACCTGCATTAGTCAAATTGCTTCCGAATCTTCTCATTTTATCTGCTACAATTCCGCTATTGGAATAGAGCGCATGCGAGGCATCATAAAGTTTAGTACCAATTTTATTAGCACCATTTACGATATTTCCAACAGTTGTACCGGCTCCGCCAAGAACTTTAGCAATCTTACCAGTTCCTTTAATGCCATGAATCTTACCGAAAGGACTACTAAGAATCTTTTTACTAACCCCAGTAAGAGCAGATCCTGCTCTACTAAGAGCTCCAAAGATTTTAGACTCCTTACCAGTTGCAAAGCCTCTTACAAGGCCATTCTTAATAATATTAGATGCACTACTCTCTTTTTCAACTGCAGAGTGAGTAGTAGTGATATTGCCACTATTCTGATCATAAGCACCGATCATTGTACCATTCTGATCATATACAGTAACTTCACCATTCTCATCCACGACAGAGGTAGAGCCATTATCATTTGTATAAGTTCCAGCAGCATCATACTTCTGGACATTTGTAATCTTATGAGTACTGCCAGTACCAAGAGCATTAGAAGTAAATGTCTTGTTATTAATAGCAGCAATATTATCAAAGCTATAATTAGCAGAAGAAGTAATAGTTTTACCACTAAAGGACTTAGCAAAGTTAGACTCTTCAGAGCCAACAGGTAAATTCTTAAGTGTACTATTGAAATCCTTAGATATATCAGTATCGGTAGTTTGAGTCTTCTGTTTGAAGATGCCCTTAATAGCATCCCAAAGACCACTCAAAATACCACTTACAATACCAGCTCCAATCTTGGGCAGCGTCTTAACGACTGCTGCTGCAAGAGGAATAGTAATATTCTTCATTGCAAATACAGTTCCCTGAACGAACTTATTTGCAAGACTTTCAAACAAAGAGCCATCTTTGATGCTTCCAACAAAGCCATCAAATTTCTCTTTTAATCCCTGATAGAATTTAGATTGTTGAATTTGAGGAAGCAAAGTCTGAGTAAACCAAGGGCCTACCTTCTCTTTTAAGAACTGGCTTGCCCAGCCGAGCCCAGAGAAGCCAAGAGCACCAAGGCCAATCATCTTTGCAATCTTCAGTTTACCGCCAAAAGCAGAGTCAAGGAGAGTACCTCCAACTCCACCTTCTTTATTTCTTCCAAGAAGTCTAGAAATAAGGCTAGGTTTATCCTTCTTCTTTTGATCGCCCTTCTTGAGACCAATCAAATGAGAGAAGAACCCACCAACAGTGCCCATATTCTCAGCAATCTCTTCTTGGGTTTCATCTCTTTCTTCTTGCTCTTGCAGAGCATCTTGAGCTTCTTTACCATCCTCAGGCTTATTATTCTCATCGAGTCTAATAACTTTACCAGAGTCAGTAATTTTGGTTCTACCTACATTAGCAATATTCTCATTAATCTTAGTAAGCAGATCAATGATTTTGGTAGAAGAGTCTTGTTGCTGTTCCAGAGCTTTTTGCTCAGGAGTTTTACCAGCTTCTTCAGTTTGACGAGACTTGAGCTCTGTGCCCATAAGTCGTCTCATTTGCTTAACCCATCTGTTTCCACCTTTATGGAGCTTTCCATATCCGGTGACTCTTTCAAGTGAAGCAATAGCATTAGCATCCAGACCAGATTCATCAATCATAGCCTGTCTTGCACCAGCAAATTGATCAGCATTTATGCTCTGAAGGAATTCTTCAATTTCATCGGGTCCTAAGCCATCCTTCTTGAGTATCTTTCTTACAGCTTTAATATCACCACGGCGTAAAGCCTGCATGATATGCTTCTTATCATTCATGGCATTGATAAGAGGAGCATGTCCTCTCTTAGCCCAAACACCGTTTTCATCAAACAGATCGCTTACAGCACCACCTGCTTGATCAATCATATTATTGAAAGCAATATTCTTGGAACCTCTATTCTTAATAAAGGTATCCATATTATCAGTCATGCTTTGCAGTTCCTCCAAAGAAGATCCAGCAAGCATTTCATCAAGTTGTTTAGTTTGATCAATTTTAGTTCCACTACGAATCTTATGCTTCTTTCTAAACTCCAAACGTTGCTTAGCAGTCATAGTATCCATAGTACCACGAGCAATCTGCCGAGAAATCAGGTTGTTACCAATTCCACCCAGAGCTCTGAAAGGCAAAGAGACAGCAAATCTTGCAGGATAAGTGAGTGCTTTAGCAACGCCACCAATCAAGGAAGATGCTCTCTTAAATACTTTCTCTCTAAACCATTCCCCTAAAGGAATGCCTAGATGTTTCTCAAATACTCCATTTACTCCATCGGCAATTCTATCACCAACAGAGATGAAGATATTTCTTATAAACTGCCCAGATCCCTTTAAGAAGGTCTTAGTAGGATCAATAATATACTTCTTAGCATAGTCCTTAAGATCAAAAGCAATCTTCTTACCAGTATTCAGAAGGGGATTAATAAATCCATCCTTAAGAGCACCAAGAAGACCGCCATGTTTCTTACCATCTTTATCCTCTTTACCAAAGATGGCTTCTTTAAATTTATCAGTAGAAGCTACATAACCGCCTGCAGCACCAAGCATAGCATTTCCAACTAAACCGAAAGGCCCGAAGAAAATACTAGCAGCAGCACCGATACCCATAGCAGGAAGAGCTTTCTTAATCTTTTCCTGAGTTTCTTTAGTCATTAGTCCATTAGTGCCCTTTTCGACACTACCGAACATAAATTCCTTGAAAGCATCAGTATTCTTAGCCCAGCCAAGAGTTGCTCCAGCAAGAGCACCACCAACTAAGCCAAGAGGAGTAAATAAACCAGCAATGGCACCACCAATACCAAAGTCAATCATTCCCTTAGAATTCTTATTGAAGAACTCAATAACACTCTTAGGAATTAATCCACCCTTGCGGTTGCCATTTTCATCAATATCACCAAATAGATATTTTTTAGCGGTCTCAGAATTCTTTACAATGCCAATACCTGCACCAGCAGCAGCACCAAGAAGAGGACCACCAAAGAGTCCAGTAACAAGAGAAACTCCAGAGCCAATCAATGCATCAGCAGCAATATCTGCTCCATCACCACTAACTTCTCCCATGACTTTTCTAATAGCTTTCCAAAGACTAGAACTAGAACTATTAGTCTTGGAGTTGTTATTTACAGTGCCCTGAGCATAGTTACCGATTTTACCACCTCTAAGAGCACTTAAAATTTTACCCTTTTCTCTATTCTCTCTCATTAAGTTCTTCTGCTGAGTTTTTCTTCCTCTATTGGGAATAATAATCTCACCAGGAGAAACCATTGCGAGACCATATTTACTGACAATACCACCACGAGCAAGATTCTGAACTTCAGGATTATTAAGTCCTTGCAACAGTTCTGTCATCTCATCAAGATCTGTAATAGCAGTATTATCGTTATAAGATGTATCCTGACCAGTAAACAGATCAGTCAAATATTGATAATTAGCAGCATTAGCCCTTCTGGTATTTCTATACTGCTTTGCATCTTCAGCAGAAAGGATTCTTCCTGCTCTTAAAGACTCGAATAGAGTTCCATAAGTATCATCAAGACCTTGCATGGCTCTATTCTTAGCCCAACCAAATTTAGACTTTAAACGCCCACCGACACTACGAGCAAAGGCTTTACCTTTTTCATCTACCCATTTTCCTACCTTTGTCTCTTTAAATTTGCCATATAGGTCATTAAACATCTTCCTCATTCTATTTTCGAACTCATCGAAAATATCAGAAGTTCTAGTGACCATATAGTCTAAGAAACTTCTATAAGGTCTACCAGCTTTATCGGAGAAGGTTTCTCCATCTTCAGTGCCAAACATTGCATCATAAATGCGTTGGTCGGCCTTCTGAATGATGTCAGTAATCCAAAGTGCAGGAGAACGAAGTAGTTTATCTACTCCCTTCTTCATTGACTGCCATTTATCAGTTACAGTTTTAGCAGAATCAAATTCATTGATTACATTTTCTCTGGTTATACCAAGCTTTTCAGCAGCAGTTTTCTCCTTAGGAGCTTTCCTCTGCTGGAAAGTACTTCTTCTATTAGGATCAACCCAAGGATCTTCAATTGTAGTATCTTCTGCAAAGCCATTCTCTTTGTAGAATCTATCGAAATCGCCCTTAGGACGATAATTGCTATTATTATTTTTGCCTCCTCTGAGGCCATAAGTTCTAATATAGCGAACTTCAGCTAAGATATCCTTAAGATAATCTGTAGCAGATTTAAACTTGTTACTCTTCTTATAGTATTCTCCAGGTCCACCCTTATTAGGATCGAATCGCTTTAATTTTCCATGATCGTCAAATTCAAGCATTCCACCATTAAAAAGTAGACTTGCAGGATTAGCGAAAGAACCTTCAATGCTCTTCATATATCTGGTACGATTCTGAGCAGCATTGAAAGTATTAGCGGCTATATTGTATACACCCTTCTTATCATGATCTCTTAAGTAATTGACGAAAGAAGTCCATTCATCATACCCAAAAGCCATATTATAAGGATTGGTTTCATTCCTTCTATCTCCTCGTGGGCCATAACCCATATAAGGAGTGAAGTCACCACCATCATTGTAAACTTGCTTACCAAGCTTCTTGAATCTCTTATTGAGTTCTTCTCGTTCAGCTGCAGTTTTAGCAAACATATCAGCCCACTTATTGAAAGAATCTTCAATAGAAGATATTGATTGTGCCCATGCAGCTTCTTGATTCTGTTTATATTCACGATGTATCTCTCGCATCGTCTTATACTTTCCTGAAGCCCCGTCATAGTATTGAGCTGGGCGACCAGAAACAGCAGATTCAATTCGAGCTAAGTATTGTGGGATAACATCCACAATTGCTTTCTTAGTCTCTCCATCAAATGGAATTGGCCCTCGTTGGTACTTTGATGTATCAACAGAAGACTTCTTATCCATCTTGATGCCAAGTAAATTACCAATTATGCCTTTGAAGTTAATGCCATCAATAGTCTCTTCTTCAGCCCAACTATTCATTCTAGCTGCGAAGGCAGAGAACAGTCCCGACATATTTTCATCAAAGGATTTAAGCGTAGTTTGTACAATCGAAGGGATCAGCATCTTAGCGACCATCATAGGAATAGCCTTAAGAGGAGATCCAACGAAGACTTTCAACATGTTTCCATCTGATCCACTAAGCATACCGCCAGTAGGATCCAAATTCAACAAGTTCTTATAGATATTCTTAGCATAAGCGACAAGATCGGGAGCACCACTAGCACTAACAATCTCATCATACTTAGTAGACTTATACTCTTCCTGCTGAACTTTGTAGAGATTACGCTGCATCTCAGTAAGCTCTTTCAGATAAGCATTAGTCTCACTTACCTTATTAGAGATATCTCCATAGAATTTGACAGATTCATTCATGTAATTGGTAAGAGGACCAGAGAGAATAGAATTGATTAGTGCAACTCCATTACCAACTCCAGCAAATCCATTAACCATAGATGAATAAATCTTTTCATTCTGCATAGACAAAAGTTTAGTAGATGCCATATTGACATCTGCAATAGCTTTAGCAGAACCAACAATGGCTTTGGTCTCCGCTTCAGAAGATGCACTAATCATTCCACTAATAGTTCTAGTAGATGCAATAGTAGCCTTCGTTGATTCAGAGACATCTTCAGTATTATCTTCAGAACCCCAGTCATTACCAAAGTCATCGCTTTCAAATTCTGAGAAATCAGAGAAGTCATCGCCCATGACTCCTTCCATGCCAAACTGGTTTTCACGTTCTTTATTATAGAACTTGCCAGTGGTTATATCTTCTTGAAGTGCTTTAAGACCAAGAGTAGCAGCTTCATAGACTTTAGATCTCTTAATAGATCTATCAACAGCTTTAAGAGTTTGGCGATAATTTCTAGTAGCTGCATATATTGTTTTAAAGAGTTCATCGTTAGTATCGATGAAGTCTTTCATATTTTCAGTAGGCTCTGTAATTGTTTCAATTGCAGCATATCCTACTG